>Ga0316187_10000061_pt1 | contig 61431 bp, 53 predicted proteins | sample CroRivburrow1_MG_FD_204927 | JGI IMG/M metagenome (GOLD analysis project Ga0316187, IMG submission 204927) | Coastal sediment microbial communities from Maine, United States - Cross River worm burrow 1 | ecosystem: Environmental > Aquatic > Marine > Coastal > Sediment | place: USA: Maine...
CTTCCCTGATTACCGAACCCTCTGGCAGGATGGAGATATCGTGAGACTGTCCCAGTGCCAGGATTACAAGATCACAGGATATATCGAAGCGGGCCTCGGGACTGGTATCTGCAATCGGCCTTGGCCTGCCACTGTCATCGGGCGGACCCAGTTTCATCCCCTGGCAGGTCAGCACCGGACCGTTCTCTGAATCAGACAAACGCACCGGAGACACCAGTTCATCGAGGATGATGCCTTCTTCAAGCGCCTGTTCGATCTCCTCAGAGATGGCCGGCATTTCACTGCGGGTACGGCGGTAAACAACACGAACTTCACTTGCCCCGATACGCAGGGCCGAACGGGCGGCGTCCATGGCGGTATTGCCGCCACCGATCACAACAACACGTTGGCCATCAAGCCGTTGATTACCATTACGTACCTTTTCGAGAAAATGCAGACCCTGGACCGGTGCCACCGAAGTCGCTTCACCCAAATCCAGGTCACTGACATTCTGCAGGCCGGTGGCAACAAAAACTGCCTGGTACTCTCGGCTCAGACGTAACATATCCTCGCGCTTCAACTGGCAGCCGGTATGGGCGCTGATATCATGGCGAAGGATGTAGTCAATTTCTTCGTCCAGTACATTTCGCGGCAAGCGATAGGCCGGAATACCCGTGCGCAATACACCGCCCAACTCATCACCGGCTTCATACAATGATACCGGGTAACCCAGTCGCGCCAGTTGATAGGCGGTACTGAGTCCGGCCGGTCCCGAACCGACCACGGCAACTTTTTCTTCACGTGATGCGCTGCCCGGCTCCGGACGGTTGCCATTTTCCGCGGCAGCACGTTCAATCTCTCTTACGTTAACCGATTGATCGAATTCCAAACGGTTGCAGCTGTCCATACAGGGTGCGGGACAGACACGACCGCAAACTGCCGGTAACGGAGAAGTTTCAAGCAAAACGGACAGGGCCAGGTCATAGTCCTCCTGTCCCACCGCTTCAACAAAACCACGTACATCATTACCGGCCGGACAGACATGATTGCAGGGTGGGGTCAGGTGTCGCCGTTCCGGTTTTTCGGTTGCCCAGCTGCCGGTCTTGATCTTGGGCATTCCACCCACATCATCATCAAACAGGTCGGCAACCCGGGGCGTTACGGCAGCTTTCGGTGCCTGGTGGACTTCACCCGGCAGAGTACTGGTATGTACCTGTTTGAAAGCCTCACGGGCACAGGTTTTATTCACCCCGATAAAATTCAGGTGCTCCAGTGCCGCCAGTATTTCAGTCAGGGTCAAACCAAGTACCCTGGCAATCGAGCCTGCCATGGTGGTATTCACAATCGGTACTGTGCGGGTACCCAGTCCATGCGCCACCGCGATACTGGTCGCATCCACGACAGCCACGTCACGACCGGAGAAATGATCCTTGTAGTCGGTCTTATCCGGCGGGGTATTAATGATGATAAAACCACCGGGTTTGAGGATGGCATCCATACCTGGCGCGATAAGGGTGCGATCCAGCACCACTAAATGGTCAGGATGTTGAACCTGGTTATGGTTGGTGATCTCTTCGTCGTCCACACGAACGAAAGCTTGTATCGGTGCGCCCGAGCGTTCCGCGGCATACACGCCAAATGCCTGAACATACTTGCCCTTAAGAAAGTAAGCCGAGGCAATAATCTTGGCCAGCGTAACACCGCCCTGCCCTCCGCGACCGCAAATTGTGATTTCCATCATCGCGGCAATTCCTGTCCTCATCATGGTGTCCGGTTGAACACCAACAGCCTCGCGATGGGTAGCCGGCCAGACCCGGAACCAGCAATTAAATCGTGGTTTGAAAAGACCTGGCGGGTGAACTCACCGCACCGTTATTTTAACCTGAAAGGCACTTTCCCGGCACCTGAAGCAGCACTGGAACGTGATCTGGATCATGTCCCGGCGATAAAATCAGATAACCAGACCGCCATCTACACTGAGGACCGTTCCACTGACAAAAGCCGCCAGATCCGAGGACAGAAATATGTAGGCATTCGCGATATCTTCGGGTTTACCCAGCCGTGCGAGCGGTGTCTGACCGACCATTTTCTCAATGACTTTCTCAGGCACCGTATCGACCATTTCCGTGGCAATAAAGCCCGGTGCCACGGCATTGACCCGGATACCCTTACGCCCAAGTTCACGTGCCCACACCTTTGTCATTCCAATCACACCCGACTTGGTCGCAACATAGTTGGTCTGCCCGAAGTTGCCATATAACCCGACCACCGACGAGGTGTTGATAATGCAACCGGACTTCTGCTCGACCATGGTGGGGACAACGGCCTGGGTGCAGTGAAAAACACCACCGAGGTTGACGTCCAGAACCTGCTGCCATTGCCCTTCGGTCATCTTCAATAAACTGGCATCCCGTGTGATGCCGGCATTGTTGACCAGTACATCGATTCTTCCGGTTTCCTCAACGAGTGTCTGAACCGCCGCTTTGACAGAATCCATATCGGTGACATTTACCTGCTGGAAACGTACGTCATGTCCTTTTGCCTTGAGCAGTGACTCGCTCTCAACACCCTTCTGGGAATTGAAATCCCAGAAGGCCACGATCGCACCTTCCTCGGCAAAACGTTCCACCGCGGACAGCCCTATGCCCTGTGCGCCTCCGGTTACAACAACCACTTTTTGTTCCAGCATTCCCATTACCACTCTCCAGATCTACGCGGAAGTTCAATCTTCCCAGTCATGTTCAAGCCAACGCGACGCCAGCAAGAACAGCGCCGACGCAATAATATAGAAACCCGTACCGGCCAGGATTGAATAACGCAGGGACTCATCGCCAAACTGCGCTGTCAACATGTCGGAAAGGGCACCGATGGCATAGGTACCCAGACCAATTCCGATCAGGTTATTGATAAACAGAAAAATAGCCGATGCCGTTGCCCGCATATCCGGTCTGACCAGGTGTTGGATGGCCGAAATAACCGGGCCCAGCCAGGCAAGGCCCAGCGCCGTCGGCACCAGTAAAACAAAGAAGGCCAGGGTCAGTGTCGGCGACAGGATAGCCGCTATGTAAAAAGGCACCGTACACAAAAAAGCGATGGCCGGTATCCTCGCATATTGTGAGCGCTGATCCTGACCAAAACGATCACCCAGCCAGCCTCCCGCCCAGATTCCGGCCAATCCGCCTATCAACAAAACGGCACCGTAAAACAGCGAAGCATTGAGCAGGGTCAAACCATAACTGCGCACGAAAAACGAGGGCAGCCAGAAGAACACACCGTAACCCATCATTGAAGAGAACGAAGCACCCAATGACAGTAACCAGAAACTGGGTTTTGTCATCAGCGTAGATACAATCAACTTCAGACCCGGTGCTTTGACCGCTTCGCGTTGACGATCAAACTGACCGCGTGGTGGTTCCTTGATGGTTAACCTGAAGATCGGGGCAATAGCAATACCGGCAATACCGACGATAAAAAATGCCCAGCGCCAGTCAATCATACTGGCGATAATGCCCCCGAAAACTATACCAATCGCACTGCCGATGGGAATACCAAATGAATAGACACTCATGGCCCTTGCACGCTGCCCCGGAGGGAAGAAATCGGATATGAGTGAGTAAGCAGGTGCAACACCGCCCGCCTCACCTACGCCGACACCGAGACGCGCCGCAAACAACTGCCAGAAATTGGTAGCCAGACCCGATGCGGCGGTCATACCACTCCAGATCACCAGGGCTGCGGTCATGATCCAGGTGCGGCTGAAACGATCTGCGAGCATGGCTACAGGGATGCCAAGCCCGGTATAAAACAGGGCGAAGGCCAGGCCGCCCATCAAACCCAGTTGACTGTCGGTGAGCCCAAGGTCAGCCTTTATCGGTACTGCGAGGATACCGACGATCTGCCGATCAATAAAATTGAAGGTATAGACGACGACCAGGATAAACAGTACGTAGGCGCGGTTGGTTACCTGGTGGTTATCTTCAATTGAGTTGCTATTTTGCATTTGTGCAGTATAAAGAAAACGGCGCAACCGAAGTTGCGCCGTCCTTTAATCAGCCGGTTTTAACCATCAAAACCAGTTGTACTGCACGGTGGCCCATATCTGTCTTGGGTTGCCGTAAAAAGCGGTGACATTATCTTCCAGACCCAGTACCCCGACCGGGAAGTAGTATCCGGCCACCTTGTATTCCTTGTCGTTCAGGTTCTTGGCATGGATACCGCCACTCCAATGACCATTACCCTGCGCCCAGATGAGGCTCAGATCCCAAATTGTGTAAGCCTGCTGGTCAAGTAGGGCGTTTTCTGTTTCAAACTGGCTGGTATCGTCCCGGTATGACACGGAGGTGATAAGGGAAAATGAGCCCGGGGTGTTGAACAGGTTAACTGGCACTGTGTAGTTGAAATTAGCGCTGGCAGTCCACTTGGGCGTGTTCTGGAATACACGTTCATCTGCCACATCGTCACCGAATGCATCGATGAACTCCTTGTAGTCGGCATCGATGTAACCCACGGCCCAGCCCATCAGTAATTGACTGCCGCTGCGCCCCAGGTCATCAGCCAGAATTGCCTGGCCTTCCCATTCAACACCATTGATATCTGCCTTGCCGGCATTGGATGTAATACCAATAAAGCTGTCGCTGACGCCGTCACCATTGGAATCATAACCATAGGAACCCGGGATCTGTACATCGGTGTATTTGGAGAAGAACACCGCGAGTTTGGAGGTCATGCGACCCTGGAAAGCGGTGGTTTTCCAGCCGAATTCCCAAGTTTTGACGGTTTCCGGTTCAAATTTCATAAACTCAAAAATTTCTTCTTCGCTGACCACACCATCACCATCAATATCCGGGGCGGCAGTGGTCAGACCGCGCGGGTCAAAACCGCCGCCCTTGAAACCCTCACTGTAAGAAACGTATAGCAGTTGATCGTCATTCGGCGTCCAGTCAACAGAAACCCTGGGGGTGAACTTGGTAAAGGTTTCCGAACCGTGAAAATCGGATGTGGTTGCGATTGGAAACGCGCTACCGCCGAATATAGGAGATGTGCCGCCAAGCTTGGTCTGTCTCAGAACATCTGAAGTACGTTTATCCGAGGTATACCGCCCACCGAGAGACAGGCTCCACTGATCCGTAAATTCATAAGTGAAGTCAGCAAATAACGACCAGGTCTTGGTATTAACATCACCTGCAGTGAATGCATTGAGGCCCGGCAGACCAAGTATGGCGCCGGTCTGACCAAGAATCACGTCAAAAGCAGTGGATGCGTCCGCATCAAGATAATAGAAACCAGCGAGACCCTTCCAGCGGTCAGCCGAGAACAAAAACTGGAGTTCTTCGGAAAACTGGTTATTTTCATAGACGGCCGGTACATCAAGATCGACCACCGGCAGAGAGTCGAAGTCAATCGGCGTCCAGGTTTCATCATCGCGGTATGCGAGAATGTTTTTCACCGTAAGCAGGTCACTGGCATTCCACTGCGCCATCAGTGAATAACCCGTGGCTTTGACGGACTGGGTGGGGTTATTAAGCCCGGATTCCGTGTCAAAAACATTGTCCAGAACCGGATTTCCGGAAAACGCAGCCGGTAACAGGCGATGGCCCTGCCTTGGATCAGAATCGTCATCTACATAATCAAACGCAAACCTCATGAAAAAAGCGTCGTTCGGTTCCCATTCAGCACTGGCGCGCACACCCAGTACGTTCTTGTTGTAGTTTTCAAGGTTGGTCAGATAAAGATTGTCACCGAAACCATCGCGATTGAAACTGGCGATTGAACCACCCACCCGAAAGGTATCGCCAATCGGCGTTGAAGCGGTCAGGAGCAGGTCCAACATATTATCGGTACCGTAGGAAAATCTTGCGTTGCCTTCAGCATTATCGGGGTCGAGACGTTTCGTAACGTACTTGATGGCACCACCGATGGTATTACGACCATACAAGGTACCCTGCGGACCACGCAGTACTTCGATACGCTCAACGTCGTAGATGTCCATAACCGCTGCCTGCGGACGATTGAGATAGACATCATCGAGATACATACCCACACCGGATTCAAAACCCGGAACCGGATCCTGCTGGCCCACACCACGGATAAATGCAGTAAGCGTGGTATTGGTGCCACGCGATACTTTGAGCGTTGTATTGGGCGAAAACTGCTCAATTGTAGTGACATCAAAGAGACCAAAATCGGCAAGTTCCTGACCTGATATCGCGGTGACTGCGATCGGCACCTCCATCAGACTCTCTTCCCGGCGTGTCGCTGTGACGATGACTTCCTCAAGCGTTGCGTTAACGTCCTCTGCAGATTCTTCCTGTGCGAGTGCTGTTGCCGGTATCAGTACCACTGTGCCCAACGCTACCGCTACCCCCAGAAATAACCGTTTCAATACGGCCCGGCCGCCCTGATTCTTTTGTCCGGTTTGCATTATTTCTTCCTCCATTAAGTGTGTTTCATAGCCGGTCTTCGTCGGCCTGTTGACTTGTGTGCCTATGTTTATGGTCAGGCTGTTGCCGTTTTCCGAGAACATCGCAAGCGGGGCAAGCTTTGCCATTGGCTCAGAGTATGCAACACGATGAAACATGAATCAAGTTTCAAGTTATTAAAAAATATAACTGTTTCATTGCAGTACTTGCGGTATCTATCCTCTTGACATAGCATGACACCTGAATCAGGTTTCATATTGTGTGGTATATTCTGGTGAAGCAGACGCCTGCAGTAACGGGATCAAAAGCTAAAGGATTTCATATGACAAGCATGGGTATTGTCTCCACCGGTACGTATTTTCCCGATACCTACATCACCGCGGAAGAGATCGCCAGGCAGAGCGGAATGCCCGAATGGGTCGTCAGGGAGAAGCTTGGTATCGAGCGTAAGTTTGTTGCGGACCCAAACGTCCATCCCAACGAAATGGCGGTGCGTGCAGCACAAAAAGCCATTACCAGGGCTGATATCGATCCCATGGAGATCGATGTTGTACTGGGTACAACCGAAGAATGGCGTGAATACCTGCTGTGGACGACCGCCATAGATCTCGCCCATGAGATCGGTGCAAAAAACGCATGGGGCATTGATGTACATACCCGTTGTGCCACCACCATTGCAGCGATGCAACTCGCCCGCGGCCTGATGGCGGATGACCCTTCGATCAACACGGTTCTGATCGCCGGCGGCTATGCAACTTCACACTTTATCGATCTCACCGACGTCAACACGTCTTTTCTTTTCAATATCGGGGCCGGTGCCGGTGCGATGATATTGAAACGCGACTGGCCCGAGAACGAGGTACTGGGTATGCACCTGATCGCCGATGGCTCAATGAGCCGCCACGTGATCGTACCGGCCAGCGGCACCGTTCAACATCCAACGGACGATGCGGTAGCTGAAGGTGGTTTTAAATTCAGGCTGGTTGAACCCGAGGCGATGAAGACACGTCTGGGCGAAGTCTCCATCAAAAACTGGCTCACATGTACCGATGTCGCCCTGGAGAAGTCGGGACTGAAAAGCGACGGAACACCCTATACGCGTGATGACATAGATTTCTTCAACATGTCCCTGGTCAAGCCCTCCGGTCATCATGAAATGCTTGAACACCTGGGGCTTTCTGAAGAACAAAGTGTTTACATGTCCCGCGTGGGTCATATTGGTGAACAGGATGCAATTATCAACATCGAAGCCGGTATTGAACAGGGTCGCCTCAAGCCGGGTGACACGATGGCCATCATTGCTGCAGGTATCGGCTATGTTTGGGCTGGAGCAATAGTGCAATGGGGCACCGCAAAATAATTCCTCAATCTCATTACGTTACGGACTGGCTCGACAAACGGGCAAAGCTGACACCTGACCGCGTTGCGCTCATCGACTACTCCAGTAAATCAGAAATCACTTTTGCAGGGTGGAACGAGCGCGTCAACCGAACGGCGAATTTCCTAAAAAGCCTTGGCGTCGGCAAAGGAGACCGTGTCGCCGTCTATGCATCGAACCAGGCTGAGTATCTCGATTTATTCTGGGCCGCACCGAAAATTGGCGCGATGCTGCAGAACCTGAACTGGCGTCTGACCGTGTTTGAGTTAACAGGCATCATTGAAAGTGGCGCACCCACGGTGCTGATCTACAGTGAAGACTGGCGCGAACAGGTAGAACAACTCAAACCCTCATTTACAACCGTTAAACATGTCGTTGCCATGACCCAACCGGGCCCGGGTGAAGTCGACATCGCTGAACGCGACAGCATGTCTGCAGAGCTTCCTGATATTCCGGAGCTGACCCTTGATGATCCATGGGGTATTTACTACACCGGCGGCACAACCGGCCTTCCCAAGGGCGCGGTTCTGACTCACGGCAACGTCACCTGGAACAGTGTCAACACCATTACCTCCTGGGGCATCAACGGCCAGCACAAAGCCGCGATCCAGCTTCCGTTCTTCCATATTGGGGGACCGAATATCTTTATGGCGCCACTGGTACATGCAGGCGGCACGACGATCCTGTGTTCCGGCTTTGATGCCGACGAAACCTTTGACCTCGTTGAGAACGCTGGTATTACCCATTACGTAGCGGTGCCAACCATGTTCCAGATACTGCAGGAGCACCCCAGGTGGGCAGAAGCTGATTTTTCACAACTGGAGCTTGTCATCAGCGGCGGTGCACCCTGCCCGCTTCCCGTCATGCAGAAATTCTGGGACCGCGGCATCGACTTCAAGATGGGCTACGGACTCACCGAGGCATCGGGTAATAACTTCTGGCTGCCACCCGAGCTGGTCCAGGAAAAGATAGGTTCTGTCGGTTATCCAATTTTCCACATCGACATGAAAATCATCCATGATGACGGTAGCCGTTGCGGTGCCGGGGAACCGGGTGAGCTCCTGATCCGGGGTCCGCATATCGTAGCCGGCTACTGGAAAAACCCCGATGCAACGGCCGAGACGATCCGTGACGGCTGGCTCCATACGGGGGATGTTGCGGTATGTGATGAAGATGGCTGCTACTCGATCCTTGGCCGCTCAAAGGAGATGTATATCTCCGGCGGTGAGAATGTGTATCCAGCGGAGATTGAATCTGTGTTGCTGGCACACCCCCTGGTAACGGAAGCGGCAGTTGTCGGCGTCCCCCACAAGACCTGGGGTGAGGTCGGCCGTGCATTTTTGGTTGTTGAGGACGGATTCATTGAGGAGGACCTGAAGGTGTTTCTCACCGAACGGCTTGCCAGGTATAAGCTCCCGCGTTCGATCACTGTTCTTGACGCCATGCCTTTGACAGCCATTGGCAAACTCGACAAGAAACTACTTTCAACTAAAGAGGCACCGGAATGAACGTTCCCATACTTCCCGGTATCACCGCAAAAACTATCACCACCAGGCGTTTGACCACGCGGGTTCTTTTTGCAGGGCCGAAAGATGGCATACCGGTGCTGTTTATTCACGGCAACTTCTCCTCCGCCACCTGGTGGGAGGAAACCATGGTCAAGCTGCCGCCCCGCTACCGGGCCATCGCCCCCGACCAGCGCGGCTTTGGCGCTGCTGACCCCGCTATTAAGGTCAATTCAACGCGCGGTATGCGTGATTTTGTCGAGGATGCGATCGCATTGATGGATCACCTCGGTTACGAAGGGTTCCACCTCGCGGGAAACTCGCTCGGCGGACTGGTCGCATGGTGGTTCATGGCCGATGCGCCCGGACACCTGCTCTCGGTAACGTTGCCCGGCGCCGGTTCCCCGTATGGTTTCGGTGGGACCAGGGATGCACACGGAACACCCACCAATGATGACTTCGCCGGTTCGGGCGGCGGTTTGCTCAACCCTATCCTGATCCAGGGTCTGCTGGACGATGACCACGGCACCGACATGCCGTTCAGTCCGCGCAACGTGCTGCGTCTGCTGGTCTGGGGTCCACCACATATCCCGGATCGTGAGGATGACCTGCTGGAAGCCATGTTCCAGGTGCATATCGGCGACCGGGATCTGCCCGGTGATAAACAGGCATCACCGAACTGGCCCTATGTTAAACCGGGTGTGTGGGGTGCAACCAATGCCATGTCGCCGAAATACGCCGGCGATTTGGTCGAGCGTATCCTTGCCGCACAAAACAAGATCAAGGTGCTATGGATATACGGCGCTGATGATGTGGCAGTTTCCAACAGTGCCGCATCGGACCCGGGCACCTGGGGTCCGACAGGACGACTCCCTGGCTTCCCGGGAGCAGACAGGTATCCGCCGCAGCCGATGATGGAGCAAATAAGAACACTGCTCGACGCCTATGCCGCATCCGGCGGGTATTACGAGGAAATCGCCGTCGAAGACTCCGGCCATGTTCCTTTCATTACCCACCAGGATGAATTCAACCGGGTGTTCCACGCGTTCCTGGATCAGATTGACTGAACAACGCTGACCGGCGACTGGTGGACTTCTAAACTTCCGGGCTATGCTAAAATTTTCCTGAATCCGCCGTTGACCCAATCCAGGACCATGGCAGCAAACTCATCAGCGCGATCCTGGTAAGAAAAATGCCCGCAGTTCTCGAACACCTTCAGCTGGCTGCGTTTCATTCTGCTGTTCAGCCGTTCGCCATTGTCCAGCAGCAGGAATATGTCGCGGTCGCCCCAGAAGATCTGCGTCGGCAGGTCGAGATTATCGAGGTGGGGATCGACCGTGGCCAGGTTCTCCGGGTAAGTCTTGAACCAGTAAGTAATAGGCCCCAGGCGACCATCATAAGAAGCCACGTAGTCGGCGACTTCATCGTTGCAGGGGATGTAATCCACGCAGGCCAGGCGGTAGCCGCCTTCCACAAAAGCCTGGGCGCCGACGACTTGAAACATCATGCGCCAGAAAGCGGAATCGACTGCCTTGTTGATGATGCTGCCGTTGGAAGACGGGACAATACCTGGTCCGTCACCCACCAGGATGCTGGCGGCCTTGTGGTCATGATGGATGACGTAATGCAGCGCCGCCGCCATACCCACGTCGGGCCCGACAACGTGTACGTCCTCGAGTCCCAGTTCATTGACGAACTTTTCGACGAAATCACCCTGGGCCTTGAAGCTCATGTATTCCATACCGCCTTCGCTGCGCCCGAACCCGGGCTGGCGGAATGCCTGGTGGCGCAAGAGGCGAGCGGCGGCGTCGATATTCTCCACAGCACCAAATTCGAGTTGCTCAACGGGGCGCTCGAGATACTGCACGAGCGGCTCGCGGACACCCCGAATTCGAAACAGCTTTGTGACGAGTTGCAGGTAAACGCTCGATGGTTAAGACGGGTGTTCAAGGAAGCGTTCGGGGTCGGGCCGATCGCCTTTTCCCGGCTCATGCGGATCAACCAGGCGCGGCGCAATCTGAAGTCGGCCAGGGGGTCAGAGGAGACCGTGGCCGGAATTGCACGGCGCTATGGTTTTAACCGGCTCGGTGCGTTTGCCGACGAATACCGCAGACAGTTCGGAGAACTTCCCTCCGAAACGCTGGGTGTCAGGGGGCACCCAGGTGTGAGGAACGAGCGCCAAAGACGTTGAGATGTGCAACGAGGTGCTCAGCGCGAACCTGCCGGACTCCCGGAATGAACGCTTCAGACCTCTTTCTTAAAAGGGCAGGTCCTGTCCAAGAACTCCCCGGCTTCTCAGGAGCAGGCAAGTATCCGCCACCAACGATGATGGAGCAGATCAGAATGCTGCTATAGGCCTGTGCCAGTCATGGCGGAAGTTACGAAGAAGTCGCCATAGAATCTCGGTCGCGACTCGGCCCAGGCCGCCCTCTCGACCGGTTCCCGGTCTCACCTTGTCCCTGTCGCTCACGGCCCTGGCAATCACTACCCACCCTGGCTCTGGACACACCGATGCTATCCCCAATGGACAGCAGCATCGTAGCCCGCAGATAGCATTTCAAACTGGATAAATAGTGCTATATAGAGTATTCTATATAGTGTTATTAATAGTGCTGTTGATTCAGAGACACCTTATGAATGCCATTACGGCCAATGAACTCAAAACCCGCGGAATTTCAGCCGTTGAAGACCTGCTGGAAACAGAGGAACAAGTCATCATTTCGGTTCGGGGAGTAGACAAATACGTGGTCATCGGACTGGAAAAATACGCAAAGTTGCGGGAATCAGAGTTGGACATGGCTGTAAAGGAAGCCAGGGCGGATTATGAAGCCGGGCGCACCATCACGGAAAATGTTGATGATCATATGAAACGGGTCGTCGATGAAATATAAGCTGGTTTTTCCAGATAGCTACATCAAGCGAGCCAGAAAATTTCTAAAGAAACACCCTGAAATTCACGGCCAATACCGCAAAACCCTCGAGTTACTTGAATTTGACCCTTATCACCCATCCCTGAGGCTTCACAGTCTTCAGGGAAATTTAAGTGGCCTGTCTTCAGTTTCCATCAACATCAGCTATCGGATAGTGCTCGAGCTAATTATTGAAGGAAATGAAATCCTGCTCATCAATATCGGGAAACACGAACAGGTGTACTAAATGGTCCACAGCTTCGGCGCGGACTACCAGGTCGTACGCTAATTGCTTTTGCGGCCATCTGGCCCTAAAACTCCTGATGACAATTGGTATAAAAATGTATCGATTGCAGCCAAAGATTCGGGTTCGTAAAGCAACGGTGCGTGTCCCCTGTTAGGAATAACCGCATTTATCAAATCCGGCTTGACTGCTGTCATGTGTTCTACAATTTCCACGGACAGGATATCAGAGAGTTCCCCGCGTAAAACCAGGCAAGGCATGGTGATTGCTCTGAAAGCAGCCCACGGGTCAACCTGGATACCGGCAATCAGGCTCAGATCTCCCTTGCGGATGGCCTCGCCGATATTGGGGTCGCTATCCAGTTCCGGTAGACCGCCCTCTCCTTCCCGGTAGTTTTTACGGACATACTCACTCCAGAACTCCACCGGCATATCCGGCAGTGCCGCCCCGTAGGTCCGCTTGCACTCGCTGATCGCTTCCTGCCAGTCCCTCAACTCGGTCTGCTGATCGAAAGATGCCAGTATCCTTGTATAGCCTGCAGGGTCGGCTTCCGGTCCTGCATCATTCAATATCACTGCCCTGACCCGCTTCGGTTGTTGCGATGTCATGATCATGGCCATCAAGCCACCCAGCGAAGTACCGATCATGATGAAGTTGGAAATTCCCAGTTGGTCCAACAGGCTCCAGGTGTCGCTGATATAAGTGGCTGGATGGTAATTACGCCAGTCAGCATCCCAGTCAGATCGCCCCCTGCCTCGTATGTCCAAGCTTAAAACACGATACCCTGATGACAGGTGAGTGGCAATTTCGTGGAAGTCCTTGCTGTTGCGTGTCAGACCCGGCAGACAGACCACGACATCCTCGCCGGAGCCATAACTCCGGTAGTACAGGGACAATCCATCGTGTGTCGGGTAATTGTGTTCCGTAAAACCCATGGCTGATACCGCTGTGGTGTAATACCGCTTTGTAATCCGGTCGTGAATGGAGAAAGTGACATGCAAAACTTGCCAAGTGATTCAAAGTATGCAACATTATGAAACATGAATCAACTTTCAGGTACCGACAAAACACCCAAGACCGCACGTGGCAAAAAAACCCGTGACAAGTTGCTGCGGGCAGCTGAAATTGAGTTTGGGGACAAGGGATTCCATTCCGCCGCGATCAGCGGGATTACCTACCGTGCAGGTGTCGCGCTTGGCACCTTTTATACTTATTACGAAAGCAAGGAAGAGATTTTTCACGACCTTGTCACGTTCATGAGTCAACGTACGCGTCGCTGGATTGGTGAACGGGTAGCGGGTGCGCCGGACCGCATGGCGGCTGAACGCCTGGGTATTGAGGCCTACATTGAATTTGCCCGCCGGCACAAAGGCATATATCGCATCATTACCGAAGCCGAGTTTGTCGCCAATGACGCCTATCGCGAACACTACGAGAGTTTTGCCAGTGCCTATCGGGACAACCTGAAAAAGGCGGGTGAAAGCGGGGACATACGCGAGGGCGATTACGACACCTGGACCTGGGCCATCATGGGTATCGCCGTTTTTCTTGGTATGAAGTACACCGAGTGGGATGACAATGTACCCGCGGCCCGTGTTGCCGAGATTGTGACCGACCTGATTGCCAACGGAATCAGACCGAGGTAAGACCCATGAGTTTTCCCGTTTTCGATATCCTGGCCAGCCGTGCCGACCTGGCTCCGGAGTTTGTGGCCTTTGAGGACATGGTAAGCGGGGAACAAGTCAGTTATTGCGAACTGAACCGCCGTACAGGCCGGACCACGGCCCTGCTCTCCTCCTATGGCGTAACACACGGCGATTGTGTTGCCTTACTTTGCCGGAACCGTATCGAATTTTTTGAGCTGCTGTTTGCCTGTGCAAGGTTGGGCGCCATCCTGGTTCCGCTAAACTGGCGAATGCCTGGCCCGGAACTGCTTCCATTACTGGACGATTGCGATGCTGGATGGCTTTTTCATGGTTCGGAAGATACGGACATCGCTGTCAGTATTGCAGGCAAGACCCGGGTACTTTTCGATCTGGATGACAGTGGTGATGACGGCTTTCGTAACCGGCGTGATAGCCTCCAACCGCAACAGGGCCGGATCAAGTGGCCTGCGCATGAAACCTGGTATCTGCTGTACACCTCCGGCACCACCGGCAAGCCCAAAGCGGTCATCCAGACCTACGGTATGGCAATGGCCAATTACATCAACATCGCCCAGGCAATGGGTTTGCGCTCCGATGATACAAGCCTGAATTACCTGCCGTTATTTCATACTGGTGGTATCAACCTGACAACCTTACCTGCACTGATCATGGGTGCCCGGACCCTGATCATGCCGGGGTTTGACCTGGAGCGAACCGTTGAGCTGCTGGAGGCAGGCCGGCTCGACACGTTTTTTGGTGTTCCCGCCATTTACCAGGCGATCAGCCTGCATCCCCGCTTCAATGAACTGGATTTGAAGCACGTACGCTGCTGGGGTTGCGGCGGCGCACCCATGCCCGACAAATTGCTACAGCAATTTGCAGCACGCGGTGCCACCGTACTCAATGGCATGGGGATGACTGAAACCGGACCGACCGTTTTTCTGATGGATACAGCCAATGCCATGAACAAGATTGGTTCGGTGGGCAAACCCCAACTGCTGGCCTCGGTGAGACTGGTCGGGGCGGACGGCAAAGACGTTGTGCAGGGGGATACCGGTGAATTGTGGTTTTCCGGACTCGGCATCACACCGGGTTACTTTAACCGCCCGGAAGCAACTGCCGATGCATACTCCGAAGATGGCTGGCTGCGAAGCGGGGATCTTGGCCGTCAGGATGAGGACGGTTATTACTACATCGTCGGCCGTCTCAAGGATATGTACATTTCAGGCGGAGAGAATGTTTATGCTGCCGAAGTCGAAGCGCATCTCGCCGAACATCCGTGTGTGCTTGAGGCCGCCGTTATTGGCGTGCCTGATGAAAAATGGGGTGAGGTTGGATGCGCCTACCTGCTGCAACAACCTGGACACCCGTCTCCCTCAGATGAGGAACTGGTCAGCTTTTGCAAGCTGCGTGTGGCCTCCTACAAGGTACCCAAATACTTTGTACGGGTGGACGATTTTGCACGTACAGCCGCGGGCAAAGTTCAAAAACATCTATTGCCCCCGCTGACAGCAGGTGGGAAATGACCCGGATTCAGCAGGCCAGCATGGTAAAAGTTTTCAGCCAGGCGGATTTTGACAATTTTGCCCGCCTCAGCGGCGACAACAACCCGATCCACACGGATCCGGACTTCAGTGCCAATACCCGTTTCGGACGGACCGTGGCCCACGGATTACTTTTATGCAGCGTGTTGCGTGGATTGATAGACCGTTTGATGCCGGATCAACATCTCAGTGAGCAGTCGGTGATGTTTCCGGCCCCCACCTATGCTGATGAGCCAATGAATTTCACCGTTTCGATGGTCAGCAACAGCACCGGTGAACTCGAACTGGAAGTGAAGCGCATGGATGATGGTGTGGTGACCTGCCAGGGACATGCCAGGGTGATGACATGAAAGTCGGAGAGAGCGCGGATGTCACACGAACATTCAGCCAGCAGGACCTGCTCGATTACACCGTGATAAGTGGCCACGAAATCTCCACTGAACAGGTGCCCGAACCACTGATCGGCGCACTATTCTCTTACCTGCTGGGTGTAAAACTGCCGGGTCTTGGCACCAATTACCTCAGGCAGGAGACCCGTTACGCGGCCGTGGCCAAAACCGGGGAAACGCTGACCGCGCGGGTCGAAATCACACGGCTCAGACCGGACAAACAGCTTGTGGATCTCGCCACCATCTGCCATCGCGGTGATGGTGAGATCGTTGCCAGCGGCCGTGCACTTGTCTATGTGGGTTCCCTGATGCGGAAGACAGGTTTTGGAATCTGATCAACTGGTGACATTAAAGCATCATCGCAAGGTCGCGATCGTGAGCCTGAACCGCCCTGCCCTGTACCAGCGCCTGGAGGCTGAGCGCGAAAGTTTCGTTAGCCAGGTACAAACCCAACAGGCCCTTGACGGCATCGAATTATTTCTGCGGAGACAAGAAAATGTATAAGCTCTTTTTAATCACGCTATTATTATCCACTCCGGCGCTATCATCCGAGCGCGCCCGATCGTTAAATATAGACACAGACCGTGTCACGGTATCGGGTATATCTGCCGGCGGACAAATGGCTCACCAGCTACATATCTCGTATTCGGATATGTTCTCAGGCGCCGGCATCATCGCTTCCGGACCTTTTGGTTGCGCGGATGGTTCTCTGACAACCGCTATGGCGCGCTGTATGGGCAAGACCGATGGCCCCATGCCGGTGGCGGAACTGATTGATGGAATCAACAATGCACAGGAACAGAACCTTGTCGCGGACACCAAAAACCTGGCCGATGATCCGGTCTGGATATTCCACGGCACACTCGACACCACCGTTGCTGCCGAAGTGAACGACGCAACCGCAGCACTTTATGCAGGCTTCATACCCGACGCACAAATGGTCTATGTGAATGATTTCCCCGCCGTACATAACTTCCCAGCCCGTGGACATGGCAGCGCCTGCACCGCCATGCAACCGCCATTGGTGGGTGATTGTGATTACGATGCTGCCGGTGAAATCCTGCAACACCTGTACAGCGGTTTAAAACCACCGGTATCAGAACCTGAAACAGCCCTTCAGACGGTATCCCTGCCAGGTGCTGCTGAGGCCGGGCTCAGCGAAACCGCCTATTTGTTCGTTCCGCCGGCCTGTACCAAAGGCGAACAGGCTTGTGCGCTACACCTGGTGTTGCACGGCTGTGCCCAGTCCGCTGTCCAGGTCGGTACGGATTTCATGCAGCAAAGCGGTTACTTTTCCTGGGCGGAAACAAATGATATTGTTCTGGCCTTCCCGCAAGTTGTTCCCGGAACGCTGAACCCCTATGCCTGTTGGGACTGGTGGGGTTATACCGGACCCGATTACCGCTGGAGAAACGGTAAGCAGATGGTCGTGGTAACTGACTGGATCAAGAATCTTTAAAAACCTTTACATTTAAAACTCAAAACCAGAGGGTCTGACCCTGATGATCTGTCCGGCTGCTTTTATTCCAGGTAATGCTGATGCGCCATTACCTGTCCGACCTTTGGTTGAAAAATAATCAGAACCTCTGCTGTCTTTCGTGTCTGGTTCCGGTAAACATGCGGTTGCGTCGCGAGGAATAACAAACTGTCCCCTTTTTCAAGATGGTATTCCTCCTCATTGATCCGGCATATCAAAGCGCCGCTCAGGACATAAACCAATTCTTCGCCCGAGTGGGTGATTTGACCACTGGTGCTACTGCCCCCCGGTTGGATGGTCATTAAAAATGGTTCAATCTGCTGATTTTGCAGACCGCTTCCGAGGTTCTCCATCCTGACCCCAGCGGTTTCTGAAGTTGGCCTTCGATTTTTCTTTAAATGGATTACCTGGCCATCAATCTGCTGCTCAAAAAAAGCGGTAATCGGCACCGCTAGTGCCCTCGCCAGGTTATGCAACGACGAAACTGTCGGCGAGTTATCTCCGCGCTCTATCAGGCTGATCGCATTGGTCGAAAGACCGCTCAACTCAGCCAATGCCCGCAGTGACAGTCCCCTTTGGGTTCTCAGTTCCCGGATACATCGTCCTACCAGTTGCTTATCACTCATGATTGATTCCCTGGTGTTAATTATTTATCAAAAGCATTATCCATCATTTGTCATATTTGTACCAATATAATTGACAAATATACTTAATAGTTGTACATTAATGGTGAAGAAATTATCATGAAACCAGAGGTTCACCAGGCATGAAAATCGCGATCGTTTCCGATGACGAACAAACCATCAGCCAGCATTTTGGCCGTGCTGAAAAGTACATTGTTATTTCGTATGAGCAAGAGAAGATTATAGAACGAAAATCGCTTCCCAAGCTTGATTTCTGCCATTCTTCCCACCGGTATCACGGCAGGCACGAACACCGGTCAGATTCCAGGGGCCGAGGCTTTGGTCATAATTCCAAAGCCTCACACGAACAGATGTTTGAAGACATCAGGGACTGCGACGTCCTGGTTAGCCGCGGTATGGGGCGCGGTGCCTATCTTGATCTTCAGCGACTGGGCATCAGACCGGTTATCACCGACATTGCAGATATCAATATCGCCATTCAAGCAGTAATGGATGACTCGATCATCAACCATGTTGAGAATCTGCACTAAATTATTGACGAAGGAGAGCATTATGAAATTTTCAATATTGGTCATTCCCCTTCTCCTGCTTCCCCTGCTGCTGACTGCTTACAGCGGTCAAACCGGGGCGGCGGAGACGGGCTTCATCACCGGTAATGTGTATTGCGATCACGACAAAAACGGTATTTGTGATTGTGAAGAAAAAGGCCTGAAAGAAATCCAGGTTCAGATTTTCACCGAACATTGCGGCGGCACGCCCCTGCAAACCGTTGCCACCGACGAGAAAGGCAATTTCGCCTTCACGAAGTTTAACCCCGGCACTTACTTTATTGCAGTTGACCTGGATTACGTTTGCGGAGGGCGTATTCCAACGACCAGCAACTGTCAAAAGGTGAAACTGGTGAATGGAGAGAACATAAATCTTCCAGCTTTTGGATACTCAGAATTCGGTCAGTAACTCCTTCGCATGACTGATTCCTGAGTTCCAAAAACCGGGACCAGGGCAAAATTCCAGAAACTTTTTGTCCTGGCCCCATCATCGGCAAACTGCCCGAATATCTTTCTTCTTTCTTAATCCCCTGGTCTGATACTGAATGAGAGGTGATAGATACCACCCTCGAGAGTACTTTCAATCGAAGTGGGAGCACACTTGTGAAAGATGTGGAGCATCCTGGCATTATCATGCAGCACGTCTGCGGTAAACCGTCCAATGCCACGTTTCCGCGCGACTTCCAGCAGTTGATTGAACATGGCGATTCCTACACGCTGCCCCTGCCAGTCATCCCTGACGATAAAAGCCACCTCTGCCGCATTGCTGGCCTTATCGACAGAATAACGACCGACTGCGACAATCATCTCATGCTCATCCTCATGTGTAACACTGGCCAGCGCCATGGTATTCACATAGTCAATATTGACAAACTTTTTCAGTTTACGATGCGGCATGGATTGCATTTTAATGAAAAAGCGATGATATAAAGTCTCCGCAGAGCAGGCGTAAAAGAGATCCCGCATCATATCTTCGTCTGTGGGAAGAACCGGGCGCATATGAATGCTTTTACCGTTAGCGCTTGTAAACCTTCGTTCAAAAGAACGACGGTTCAGATCGCCATGACCGTAAACGGCCACCTGGTCGCTATAAACAAGCTTCCGGTTACGCGCCTCTTCCATCAATTGTTCACGGTGATCAGGATGTGCAATATGAATCAGAGCCATGGCCCGCTCTCGTATGGTTTTGCCATGCAGGTCAGCGATACCATACTCGGTGACCACGTAATGCACATCGCCCCGGCTTGTAACAACACCCGCGCCAGGCGTCAGCGTGGGTACGATACGTGAAACCTTCCCGCCACTGGCAGTGGATGGAAGCGCGATGATGGGCCGGCCCTGGTGGGAGCGCGAAGCACCGCGTATAAAGTCAACCTGGCCACCGATACCACTGTAGAAATAGGTGCCAAGTGAATCGGCACAAACCTGGCCGGTCAGATCGACCTGCAGGGCCGAATTGATCGCAACCACGCGGTCGTTCTGTGCAATACGAAACGGGTCATTGGTGAACTCCGAAGGGTGGAATTCACACATCGGATTGTTATCGACAAAATCGTAGAGTCGCCGAGTGCCTAAAACAAAGCTGACAACAATTTTGCCGGTATGGATGTTCTTACGTGAACCGTTGATAACACCCTTCTCAACAAGATCGATAACACCGTCGGAAAGCATTTCTGAATGGATACCAAGATCCTTCTTGTCGCCCAGGCATGACAAAACCGCATCGGGGATCGTGCCAATACCCAGTTGAAGGGTTGAACCATCCTGGATGAGATCGGCGATATGCTGCCCGATATCTTTCGCCACCTTGTCAATCTTTCCAGCCGGCACCTCGATAATGGGTACATCACTGGGAACCAGCAAATCGATGTTGTCTATGTGTATAAAACAATCACCAAGCGTGCGCGGCATATTGGGATTAATCTCTGCGACCACATAGCGGGCGCTCTCGGCCGCCGCCTTGGTAACATCAATGCTGACCCCGTAACTGCAATAACCATGCTCATCAGGCGGTGTCACCTGGATCAGCGCGACGTCGATCGGCATCTTGCCGCGCCGAAAAAGTCTCGGAACTTCTGAAAGAAAAACAGGTGTGAAATCAGCCCTTCCTTCCGCGACTGCGTCGCGAACATTCGGACCGATAAACAAGGCGTTATGACGAAAACCATCTTCCAGTTTTGGATCCGCATAAGGCGCGACCCCAAGAGTAAGAATATGCGTAATCTGCGTGTCTGCCAGTTCCTGGCCCCGATCTGCGAGTGCTTGGACGAGTAGTTGCGGTTCCGCCGCCCCCGAACCAATGAAAACTCTCTGGCCGCTCCTGACCTTGGCAACTGCTTCGGGCGCTGTGCTAACTTTGGAACTATATTTTTCTTGCCAGTTGTTCATTGAAATATCCTTGAAACTGTTAATCATCGAGGTCAAAGCAAATAGCCGTGTATTACCCGTTGCCGACCGCTTTTGTCGCAAGAGTCTTGCGTAAGTGTTCGTGAAAAGCCAATAAGTCCGAATCTTGCGTCAGCAGATTCTGATACACCGGGTTCGCTTTGAGCTTGGCATACGTGATTGAAGGTAAATATAAATCACGCAGGAAGTGAATTAATTTCAACGTGCGGAAAGCATCAAACCAGGTATGCATCTGGCGTATGAACTGGTCAAGGCTCCTGCTTTGCCTGAAGGCATGCTCAAGCGCCTGTTCCGTTTTGATTTCCTGCAGGCTCCTCAGAAGAGCTTGCAGTTCATATTCCTGCACATCATATGGTTGATCCATAAAAACACGGGTGACCAGTACAGCAGACCCGGAATGCCAGATCGCGGGCAGACTCAGCAGCCAGGTCTTTAACAAGCCGAATACTGCCGGGTCGTAGAATTGAAACTCGCTGACCGGATCGGCAAGCCCGGTAATTTTATTGACCGCCGCACCGGTACCAAATGGAACCCGGTCAGAGCGGCGGGATTCAATCTCGATCACCTCGGTGTCCGTGCCCGCATCAAGCTCCAGCACCGAACCTACCTTGGCCAGCTTATTGAGTAAATAAAAGTCCTCACCTGCCTCGCGCTTGGGAAAACCCCTTACCTTTGCATAGTTGACTGCGCTGAGCGCCATGGTGCTGCCGATGGTGTGAAAAGCATAGGGTGAATGGGCGAATCTCATACCGGCCACGTAATACCGCAGGGATAACTCATATAAATGGGTCGCCATGATAACTTCGCTGCTTTCGGACCTGTCCCGGTCATCGGAGTGACTGAAAGGATAAATCAGGGCCGAGTATTTCGAAGCGGGGTCCTCAATGGCGTTGCTGCGCGTGAAGTAGGTCTCAGGCAGTCGCACATCGGCATCGGTGCAGTGTATCCAGCCAGAATTGATACGTTGCCGGTGGATCAAGCTGAGCGCGAGGTCGGCACCAATTTTGCGGGCAAAACCAACACCTCCCCTGGCGGGTAATCGCCGCCCATCACTGAAACGGTCCACCAGCAGCAGGTCGCGCTCGGCAAGCGTATCGCGCCACAGGCTTAAACCCGGGCCCGGGGCGGACTGCCACTGATGCGTGAACCGTTCCTGCACTGCTGCAGCCAAAGCCCGGTTGCTTGATGAAACATTCTGTGCGGCATTTTCCGGTTCATTGATCACCAGTATCATCAGGCTGCGACCACCGCACGGAGGCGGTGACCGGAGCAACCCGGCGGTCTCGTTACAGGCGGGAATGACCACAACGTTTTGCCAGGCCGCCTGGTCCGGCAGGCCGTCGAGCGCTGCGGCTTCAGGTTCTGCATATTTTTGCAGGTATTTTTTCACTTCGGCTTGCTCGCCCGGTCAGCTTCAGTGAAGCGCTAGCCGGATAGGCAGATCTCTGACGATGGCGGCTTCGGCTACCAGCAACTCATCAAGACGCTGTTGTACCTCGCCTGAGTCAAAATAACGCTGGGCAAACTGCAAGAACAATTCTTCGTGCCCCTGCTCGGAACGCGTAATCACATCGTAAAACCGCTTCAATTCACCTCCCGGCAAGGCTGCCGCGATCAATCCAAAGCGTTCGGCACCACGCGCTTCGACGATGCCGGCGATGAGCAAACGATCCATCAAATAAAGATCACTCCCCTGCCGGGCCTCGCGGCGCAGGGCATTGACATAGGGATCCTTTTCATCGGGCAGCAAGACCAGGCCGCGATCCTGCATAAGCTTAACCACTGACCGAAAATGACTGAGTTCCTCCAAAGCCAGATCAATCATGGCGGTCACAAGTTCCGGTCTGTCTGGATAATGCGACACCATGGTCATTGCCATGCTGGACGCCTTTTTCTCCGCTGCAGCATGATCCGGCAAAAACACATCCATGGCATTAACGATTCCCTCGGCCCAAGCGTCAGGCGTTTTGAATTTCAGCTCGATCATTGCTGTGATTTCCGTACTTGCACAGATACTAATTTTACCCTGAATTTGGGCCGCGGAAATGCTTGATGCATACTAGTGTAGTGTCTACCCTAGCGCAGTGCATCGCAATTAACAGGCAAATAAATGGACGGGCAAATGAAACGCTCTGATATCACTGATGAGTATCTCCAGGCGCTGGATCTTACTGGAAGCAAACCCGACCTGGCCTTTTTAAGTGAAATAACGCGGCGTCATGCAGCGCGGTTTGCCTTCTCCAGTGTCGGACCCATGCTTGGAGACGATCTGCCCCTAGATGTAGAATCGCTTTACCGGCGAATTATTGTGAACCGTCGTGGCGGATACTGTTTTGAGCAAAACGGTTTTCTTTTTGAAATGCTGCAGGAACTGGGATTCGAGGTGAGCCTGTACCTCGCCCGGGTCATCTATAACCAGGATATCCATCCGGGCCTGACGCACCGTATCACACTGGTGAAAATCGATGGCGAACGCTACATCGCCGATGTCGGATTTGGGCCACTGGGGCCGCAATATCCGGTCAGCATGTCAGGTAAAGCGTCTCATGAAAGTTTCCGGATATTCCGAATCGAGGAATGTCATCCGGGAGAGTTTCACATGCAAACCCTGAAGGACGGGGAATTTTACTCGCTGTACAAATTTGAACTCGTCCGCTACGGTCCGGCGGATTGTGAAGTGGGCCATTTTTATTCTCACAAATATCCGGGCGCCACATTCGTCAATCATCTCGTTGTTTCAAGAATCATGGATAACGAGGTCCGGTCATTGCGCAATCACGAGTTTTGGATAATCACCGCCTCCGGAGATCAAAAGCACAACATTTCAGATGGTGCGCAATTGAAATTGGTCCTGGACAACCGCTTCGGTATCAATGTCAGCGAGGCCGAAGGTCAGCGCCTGTTCGAGCGAACGACCTCCTGATGGCACTGCTTTATCCGAATTAGCCTTCGCAGTGTCTGATGCGGATTGAATTGAAACCCCCTTGACGTCAAAATGTAAGGCTTGCCCATCCTTTGGGAATTTGCCGATTGTTTGAGTGGCAAGACGGTAGAAAACGACTGAGGCGACAGACAGATCATCACTGGCAGAACGGGTATGAAACTCAAGAGACGTGATTTTATCAACTCGGCTGCACTATCGGGTGCAGGGCTTCTGCTTGCACCTGGTCTTGTCCTGGGTAAAAAAGCGGCAGATTCCGAACTGCGACTGGGTTTTATCGGGGTTGGCCTCAGGGGAACATGGCATCTCGAAAACTCACTCAAAAGGAATGATGTCGAGGTCGTGGCGATTTGTGATACCAACCCTGAAAGGCTTGAAATCTGCCGGCAACACATTGCCAATTCAGGTCAAGGAAAAACCAGGGAGTTTGGTAGCGGCGATTACGATTACCGGAACCTGCTGGAGTTAAAAGACCTGGATGCAGTGATCATTTCAACACCCTGGCTATGGCATACCCCGATGACGGTTGATGCCATGAAAGCCGGAAAATATGCCGGTGTGGAGGTCTCGGCTGCGACCTCGCTTGCCGAATGCTGGGATCTCGTCAACACGCATGAAGAGACCGGTACACACATGATGATTCTCGAGAATGTGAATTACCGTCGCGATGTCATGGCTGTACTGAATATGATTCGCCAGAATGTTTTTGGAGAAATGATCCACTACCGTTGCGGTTATCAGCATGATCTCCGGGCCGTGAAATTTAACAACGGAAAACAGCCCTACGGCGGCGGTGTTGAATTCGGTAAGAAAGCGGCGAGTGAAGCTCAATGGCGAACCCTGCATAGCCTGAAACGTAATGCCGATCTTTACCCGACACATGGTATAGGCCCCATTGCCGCTTATGCTGACATCAATCGCGGAAACCGTTTCGTATCCCTGACCTCGCATGCAACAAAATCACGAGGTTTGCATGACTACATAGTCGAGCAGGGTGGACCGGACCATCCTAACGCCAGCCTGAAATGGAAGCTTGGCGATGTGGTGACCACGACCATTGAAACGGCGAATGGCGAAACCATCATCGTCACCCATGATACCAACCTGCCCCGCCCTTACTCTCTCGGGTTCCGGGTGCAGGGGACCAGGGGGCTTTGGGAAGTCGATGGCAACAGAATTTATATCGAAGGTCATTCAGAACCGCATCGCTGGGAAGAAGCCGATGAATGGCTTCAGAAATACGATCACCCGCTATGGAAAAAATTTGGCAACGATGCCGAGGGCGCAGGACACGGCGGTATGGATTTCTTTGTACTCAATGCATTCGTTGAATCGGCAAAAAGGAATATTTCACCTCCGCTGGATGCCTATGATGCAGCGGCCTGGAGTGCGATCACGCCGTTATCGGAGGTTTCAATTGCCAACCATGGTGAAGTACAGAACTTTCCTGACTTTACCCGCGCTCAGTGGATAAAGAGAAAGCCTTACGACTGGATTAAAGACACGTGGTAATACCGGCATGTGTCAGCACCTGCGTGTTTCCGGCCTGAAAGCATCATGAAGAAGTCACGTGTACCCACCACCCGGATCGGACGTCTGGCAAGGTTGGGCTTAACCGCAGGCGAGTTGGCGCTGGGTGGTGTTGCTGAGTCTGTACGCCGGCTTGGCAAAACAAAACCTGAAGACGCCTACAACGTCTTGCTCACGGCAACCAACGCTAAAAAACTTGCCAACCGCCTCGCGGGCATGCGCGGTGCCGCCATGAAGATGGGGCAAATCCTGTCCATGGAAAGTGCAGACTTTCTGCCAAGAGAATTTTCAGATGCGCTGGCTATCCTGCGTGATTCCGCCAATACCATGCCGCTTTCCCAGATCAAACGTGTGATGGGGCGTGAATATGGCAAGGGCTGGCAGAGCCGGTTTATTGATTTTGATTACGAACCCGTAGCAGCGGCCTCGATAGGACAGGTACACCGGGTCTTTACCGAAGATGGACGTGATCTGGCTCTCAAGATCCAGTACCCGGGTGTTGCCAAAAGCATTAACAGTGATGTCGACAACATGGCGATGCTGATGCGTCTGATCAACCTGCTGCCGGTTGAAATCGATATTTCTGGAATTGTCAAAGAGGCTAAGCGACAGTTGCACCAGGAGGCGGACTATATCGTCGAGGCACAGTATCTCAGGGACTACCGTATGCTGGTTGAGGATGAACCGCGCTTCGTGGTTCCCGGCGTGCATGATGACATGACCACCAAACGTATCCTGGCCATGGATTACGTCGAGGGTGTCCCGCTGGAATCACTCGCTGAAGAAGGGGTTGCGCAGGAATTGAAAGACGGTGTTGGCACCTTGCTGCAGCACCTGATGTTCCGTGAACTGTTTGAGTTTCGCACCATGCAGTCAGACCCTAATTTCGCCAACTACCTATACCAGCCAGAAACTGATCGCGTTGTACTTTTGGACTTTGGGTCAACGGTGAGTTTCAAGGAAAAGTTCACCCACCGCTATGCTCAAATTGCGCGTGCAATGATTGATGGGGATGATCAGGTTTTGCGTCAACTGGCTGAGAAAATGGGTTATATCAACCCGGGAAATAGTGACGAATATGTCGAGCGGATACTGAACCTGATCCGCCTGGTATCAGAACCGGTCATCAAGGGAGGGGTTTATGATTTTGGCACTTCCGATGTATTTGCCCGTGGAAGGGACGCAGGTCTCGAGATGTTTTTTGAGGATATGAGCGAGTACCGGGTCCCGCCACCTGAAACGATGTTCCTGCACCGTAAACTGGTTGGCTGCTTCATGCTGTGCTCGCGTCTGGGTGCACGCGTTAATGTACAGGAACTGATCAGCCCTTTCCTGCCCGTCAAAGCAGATGGTTAAACCCGCAAATCTGTAAAGCCCACGATTTGGCTATAGATTGCCTATTTCAATTTTTTGTTTCCATACCTGCGGACCTGTCTTGTGCACGGATTCACCGTTGACGTCCACCGCCACGGTTACCGGCATATCCTTGACGTCAAACTCGTAGATCGCCTCCATACCCAGCTCGGGGAAACCCAGCACCTTTGAAGACTTGATGGCCTGGGCCACCAGGTAGGCTGCACCACCCACCGCCATCAGGTACACGGCCTTGTTGTCACGGATGGCTTCAATCGCCTCCGGGCCACGTTCGGCTTTACCGACCATACCCATCAGCCCGGTTTTTTCCAGCATCGTGCGTGTAAACTTGTCCATGCGGGTTGCCGTTGTCGGACCGGCAGGGCCAACCACCTCGTCACGGACAGGGTCGACCGGACCCACGTAGTAGATGAAACGACCGGTAAGATCCACGGGTAATTCTTCACCCGCAGCCATCATATCAACCATCTTCTTGTGCGCTGCATCACGACCGGTCAGCATCTTGCCGTTCAGCAACAGGGTATCACCGGGCTTCCAGTCCTTGATTTCCTCACGGGTAACCGTATTGAGATTGACCTGCCTGACATTGCCGCCGGCTTCACGGGTTACCTCGGGCCAGTCATCCAGGCTTGGAACTTCCATATGCGCCGGACCGGAGCCATCCAGTACGAAATGCGTATGCCGGGTCGCTGCACAATTGGGAATCATGGCAACAGCCTTGTTGGCTGCGTGGGTGGGAAAATCCTTTACCTTGACATCAAGCACGGTAGTCAGGCCTCCCAGACCCTGCGCACCAATACCCAGGGCATTGATGCCGTCATACAACTCCAGGCGCAGTTCCTCCGCACGTGTTTCGGCGCCCTTCTCTCTCAACTCCTGGATATTGATCGGTTCCAGCAGTGCCTCCTTGGCCATGATCATGGCTTTTTCAGCAGTTCCACCGATTCCAATCCCCAACATACCGGGCGGACACCAACCTGCGCCCATTACCGGCACCATCTTCAATACCCAGTCCACCAGCGAGTCGGACGGATTGAGCATGGCAAACTTGGATTTCGCCTCTGAACCACCACCCTTGGCAGCCACATGCACCTCGAGTTTGTCACCCGGAACGATTTGGTAATGGATCACACAAGGTGTGTTGTCACCGGTGTTACTGCGCGCACCATCCGGGTCTGCGAGAATCGAGGCACGCAACTTGTTGTCGGGGTTCATGTAAGCGCGGCGCACACCTTCGTTAACCATGTCGGTGACGCTCATGTCACCCTGCCACTGGATGTCCATACCAACGTTTAGAAACACCGTGACGATACCCGTATCCTGGCAAATGGGCCGGTGGCCCACCGCACACATACGCGAATTGATCAGTATCTGCGCCATGGCATCTTTTGCCGCGGGGTTGGCCTCCTTCTCGTAGGCCTTGTTTAATGCCTGGATGAAGTCAACCGGGTGGTAGTAGGAGATGTACTGGAGGGCATCCGCTACGCTTTCGATCAGGTCGTTTTGATGGATTACTGTGGCCATTGTGAGAACCTCGTGTCTGGATAAGGCTTGCGCTGAATGTACTGAGGCAAGATTGCCGGAAAAGCAAATCAATTTTACACCATGCACCGGTTGGAGCGAAGCACAGAGCACTTACGAATCTCCTGAGCCTGAGTCATTGACTTGAACCGTCCCATACCCCGCTGACAATTCCTGGCCGACTCATGCCATCGCTCAGCTCGATTACTTACATGCTGACTGGTGACATGAGTTGACTATGACAATTTGATATATCACAATTGAACGCAGCGGAGTTGCTGTATCTAACTACTAAACATAATAAATTTCCGCATTTACGCACTTAACTTTTGCACTTAACTATAGAAAGGAAGATCTTTGATGAAATCACATCCATGGTCAGTAACCGGTTTTGTTGCCACACTTTTACTCCTTACCTCGGCCGTTAACGCCGCTGATTGGGGGCTTGCAGAAAGTGAGCCAGGTGATCCCAAAAGCACAATATTGGCTTCTGCATTTTGTGAAAGCTACAATATTTCTGGTCCGGCTACAGCTCCCGGAGACACCAGCGGCACTTTTGGCGCTATGGAGGCGGGAGACACCTTTACATTCACCGCCACAGGGAATGGAACAGGAACCTGGCGGATCGTAGGAGGCCCAAGTGGAGACCCGACTTACACAGCGGGCGGCACATTTCCGGGAACCCTGACTTACGTGGTTCCAGCGGGTGGTCTGACGACTGACGGCATGGGATACTATGTTGACTCTTACACGGGTACGGGCGACACCATTTCGGGATCCTGTGGAGATGCCGTGTCCGCCCCGTCCGCCCCGGTCCCATCTTTGTCTTTCTGGAGTCGGATATTGGTGGTCGTGTTTATCGGCTTATTTGGCTTTGCAGCATTCCAGCGTAAGCGCCTGCGAGAACATAGATAGCATAAAATTATGGGATCAGAATAACGTGCCAGGGTATTTACTCCGGCACGTTACGCTGAACCTGTTTATTCCGATCAACGCCCGCCTTTTCACGATCAGTTGCCGACACGCACCTCGTATGAAGTGAATTTGCGAATATTGATCACACCAGTATCAAACATGAGATATTGGCCTTTAATACCCATCAACGTACCCTCCACCACCGGATGCTTATCAAAGTTATGCGATTTGATTTTTTCCGGAAACTCCAGGATGGGGTACCTGATACTGGTGACATCGTCACTTTGATCTTCGATCTCATCGGCCGGGAAAATGTCAACACAATGACTCATGTCTGCATGGAACCTGGCTTTGAGTTCATCTGCTTTGGCCGACAAATCCATGTCCGGCTGATTCTCCTTCAGCATGGTTCGCCAATTTGTCTTATCCGCTATCAACCCCTTGAACGCCGTTTCAACATAGCCTGATTGACGACGGGTATTAACCTTAAACATGATGTTGGCTTGTGTAGCCCCCTGGTCAACCCACCTCGTGGGGATTTGGGTATGACGGGTAATTCCAACTTTTAACCCGGATGTATTGGAGAGATAAACAAAGTGAGGGACGAAACAATTCTTCTCGCCCCATTCAGGCTCACGACACGTGCCTTTATGAAAATGACAGGTCTCGGGTTTCAGAATACACATATCACATTGCGCCAGGCGTCTCATACACGGAAAACAAAACCCTTGTGAAAAGCTTTTACTGGTCTTCTTACCGCAATTTTTGCAAGTGATATTGCCCAGGAACTCGAGCTTCAAATATTTTCCAATATACGGGTTCAGCGATAGTTCCTGTTGGCCTGCCGGTAGAAAATAATTGACTTCACCAGGGTGATTTTCATTACCCAGTTCAACACGCATTTTTCTTAGTGTTCCGGATAACATTTTCTTGGTCACCTGCTGTTTTATGAAGTGCAAACCATCCACCAGTTGAAATCTGATGGCTTGCATCATGTTACCTAATCCTTCATGTCAAAGAAAACTCACCACCAGAAGATGTTTCATTCCGTGTTGATCACTCGTGGATTGTTTACAATTCTCTGACTGCCCCGAAGGGACGCAGACAGCCCCGGGGTTTTGATTTCCGTTCAAAAACAGGATCTTCTGACAATGACAAAAGACTACAGCAGCTATCTTGAAAACAATCCGAATGCCGAAGGCAACTTTGGTGAATACGGTGGTGCCTATTTGCCGCCCCAGCTGATCGGCCCGATGAACGACATTCTCGCGGCGTACCTGAAGATCAGCCGCTCGGCTGACTTCATCAATGAACTGCGTGCAATACGGAAGCATTTCCAGGGCCGCCCCACCCCGACCTATCACGCCAAACGCATCTCGGAGCAATGCGGTGGAGCCGAGATCTATCTCAAGCGTGAAGACCTGAACCATACCGGTGCGCACAAGCTCAACCATTGTATGGGTGAGGGCTTGCTGGCCAAATACATGGGTAAGAAAAAGCTGATCGCAGAAACAGGCGCAGGTCAGCATGGTGTGGCACTTGCCACTGCCGCTGCTTACTTCGGTCTTGAGTGCGAAATCCACATGGGCGAAGTCGACATTGCCAAAGAGTACCCCAATGTTATCCGCATGAAACTGCTCGGCGCAAAAGTCGTGCCGGTCTCCTTCGGTTTAAAGACACTTAAAGAAGCGGTCGATTCCGCCTTCGGAGCCTATCTGGAAGATCCCGAAACCTCGATTTATTGCATCGGCTCAGTGGTTGGTCCGCATCCGTTCCCAATGATGGTGCGCGATTTTCAACGTGTGGTGGGTATCGAATCCCGCGAACAGTTCCAGGAAATGACCGGTGGACTGCCCGATCTCGTTACTGCCTGTGTTGGCGGCGGTAGTAATGCGATGGGACTGTTCTCCGCTTTTCTCAATGACCCTTGCGAGATATGGGGTGTTGAGCCGATGGGCCGCGGACCGGAAACCGGCGACCATGCCGCCACCATGACCTATGGGATGCCAGGTATCATCCATGGCTTCAGGTGTTACCTGCTACAGGATGAAGCAGGCGAACCGGCGCCCGTTTACTCAATTGCCAGTGGTCTCGACTACCCCGGCGTTGGCCCCGAGCATAGCTATCTCAAGGACGAAGGTCGTATCCAATACACCTCCGCCGACGATAAAGAAAGCCTGGATGCCTTTTTTACCTTGAGTCGTCAGGAGGGCATCATCCCGGCGCTCGAAAGCGCGCATGCCGTGTCATTTGCGATGAAAAAGGCCAGGGAAATGGGTCGCGGATCCATCCTGGTGAACCTTTCCGGTCGAGGTGACAAAGACCTGGACTTCGTGTCGGAAAACTACGGTTTCGGTGACTGATGATCAAACCGTTCCAGCCATTGAGCCTCAAATGTGGTGCCTTCATAAAATACTAGTTTATGTTGGCATCACTGACCGATTTGCAAGCCCGTTCAGGATGACCGTCTTTCGGACTATCAATGTCATTTCGTAAGATTCCCTGCAAGAAATAAGTTACGTCGCTGCATCCGCAATATGAGAAAGGCAATGACCACGAAAATGAGGCTGATGGTAATCACCGAGTTCTCTATGCCAAAGGGGCCGCCGGTCAGCCATTCCGGCCCTTCACGAACACTTTCGAAATAGGTGCCGAAAATATCTGCACCTGAAACTGCGGAACCAAAGATGGCTTGTGTCAGATTCCATGAGGCATGGAAGAAGATTGGAATCCATAGCCGACCGGTCAGTGAGTAAAGAGCCCCCATAAGAAGTCCACCAGAGGTGGCGGACAGAACTGAAATTAAATCAGCATTGTCATTAAAGATGTGCATTCCGCCAAATAACAACGCAGAAATAATTAGTGCCGCGATTGTGCCGAGCCATTGCTCAAAAATGCGATAGACCATACCGCGAAAGATAAGCTCTTCAAGCGTCGCCATCAGGATCACCCATATCACAGGCACGATCATCGCGCTGATGCTGCCCACTGATACGATATGCCAGGCTCCTGCAATCCACAGAACAGCAAAAACGGCCGACACCATGGCGGCACCCGTGAGCGAACCGATAATGCCATCCTTGACCAGATGAGCCGGCGAGAGTTCGCTGGCCTTACGGTCTTCATAGAGACGCATGAGGATCACATAAACCGTGAACATCGCTGCAATTGTCAAAACTCCCTGCCAGGCCCGAAAGACCGTTTCGTCAAGACCGAGCAGTCCAAGACCGGGTTTAATCAGGGTCACTTTCAATGCAAAAAGAGTTCCGAAAAATATTCCAGCCTCAAGAATCATGCGAGGTAATGGATGCATCAGTAACCGGCGCACCGCACTTGGGGCTTTTCCAGCAGTAGTTACATGGTCTGTGTTCATCACATACTTCCTTTATCTATCGAAGCCGCATCGAGCACAAAACTGATGCGTTGTCTGATGGCTTCTGCGAGGTCCAGTCGATGTCCTGAAACGGTCCAGCTATGAGCGGTTCCGGTCAAAATAGTGAGTACCATATCGGTCAGAAATTCTGCGCTCGTCCCAGGTACAAGACGGTTTTCTACGATGTCTTTCTCAATAGCTGCCCTGCAGAAGGCCACAAGTTCCTTATCCAGGTCATCTTCTTCCTGCCTGAGCAGTGCGCTCGATGTGGCACTGGCTTTTGCATCCCAGAGGTAGGGGTCCGCTGAAACACCACTGACCAGAGAGGTTGTAAGCGCGAGCACCGCTTCGCAGCCAGTTGCAAAATCCTGCTCCGAAACCTCTTTGAGTGCTGTCCGTGTTATCCGTCGATACCAGGCCTGCAACACATGGTCCTTGCTTGGAAAGTGATTAAAAAAAGTACCCTTTCCGATCCCCGCTACTGAAGTGATCTGTTGCACGGTCGTTTCAGTGAAGCCCCGGCTGCGAAACAGCCCAAGTGCCGTCTCGTAAATGTGGCTTCTGAGCTCCAGTCGCTGCCGTTCGCGCCAGCTTGTTTGCGAGGGTTTGATTGTCATTATTTCAAAATTCAAGACTATTTATATGAACTATGGTCATTATATGACCGTGGTCACTTAAATATCAAGCAGTTCTTGAAAAAGGGAAGATTACGAGTACTTGTGCCATTCACACACACAAGGTGATTATTCGCACACAAGAAATAGCCGGGCGAATTTTTTAGGGGTGCGGCACCATCACTGAGATCACAACCCGCTATTCCGGAATAGGCAAATCCATCATGAGAGCTCGTACAAATTGCACCGGCGGAGAACCGTAAGAAAGCAGGGTGTCGTGATACTTCCTTGCTGTGTAGTCTTCTCCCCATGTATCCGCCACCTCGGCCTGCAGATCGATGTGCTCAAGATAGCCCACCATGTAAGTCGATAGTTGAGCAACACTGAGCTGTGCACGGACCCACTTCATAGCGGCCTCACGCTCCTCCTGAAAGCCACCCTCGACCATCAGCTCCATGGCCTCCTCCTGACTCATCCCATCGACGTGAATGGCCTGATCCATAAGCGCATTCGTAACCGATCGTAATAACCATTTGAGGGCGATCAGCTTCTGCCTTGGATCGTTATCGTTGTAGCCTGAGTTCACCATCAGTTGTTCGGCATACACGCCCCAGCCTTCAATAAAGGTTCCTGACTGAAGAACGGCGCGTAGTGTGGATGGATATCGGCCCGAATGGGCCAGTTGCAGATAATGACCGGGCATGGCTTCGTGTATGGTCAGGTCCTGCATGGAGTAAATGTTATATTCCCGCAGAAAAGACTCAACCTGGGTCTCGCTCCAGTCTTCCGGTATCGGCGAGATGGCGTAGAAGGTCTTCTGCCCTGTATCCAGGGGCCCTGGAGAATCACAATAAGCAACCGAAATTCCCTGTTGGAACTCCGGCATGATGATGACCTCTACCGGATCGTCCGGCACGGCGACCAGGTCGTGTTTGCGAACAAACTCCGTGGCCTGATCGATCTGGGCCTTGGCCGTGGCGACGATCTCATCACGGGGCGGAAGGTCCTGATAGGCCACTTCCAAACCGGCCCGTATGATGACCTGTTTATAGCTGTCATCGGCCTCCTCTGGAAATTGTGCCATGGGATACTTCCCGGAATAGATCGTTTTGGCCACTTCGTACATCTCGCCGCGTATGCGATGAAATTCTGACTCGGCACGGTCACGAACCTGCTCGCGGGAAAGGGGTGTGTTTAGCGAAAAAGCGAGCTTGCGGTCAAAAATATCGGCTCCGGCCCGGAAATCTGCGCTGGCCTGTGGCAGCAGAACAGTCTCCAGCCACACTTGATGTTCCTCAATGGCTTGGGTGGCCGTCTCCATTGCCATCACCAGGCGCTCCTGTTCCTTTTCATCCAGGCTCGACAGGAATGGCTGGACCAGGTTCTCCATTATCGAAATGACACCACGATTCTGTCTTACCGCCGTCTCAGCATGGATCTTTGGCACGCGTTCCGGGACCAGTGATTTCCGTGCCTGTTCCAGCAGGCGTGGCAATCGCTCAAGACGATCCGCAACATGGGACAGCCGTTCGGGCAATGGCGCGAACTCCCGGGCTACCAGTGAATAAATCGCACCACCGGCCAGTTGAGTGTAAGTAAGCGGGTTCCACGCCCAGGGCTGAAGCTCCTCCAGGGTCCAGAGACTCGACGCCAACTCGTGCTCCAGCAGTGTGTAATCCACCTGGTGCGCGCGATCAAGCTGTTCCCGGTCGATTTTGGCCATTTCCGCCTGGTAGCGACGGATAAAGCCGGCCTCGCTGAGGCGGGCCTCGGCACTGACTTCATCGAGCTGGCCATCGAAACGGTGATCGCCCATGCTGGTAGCGCCCACAGGTGATAATGCAGGCATCTCGTCCAGGAATCGTGCGGCCAATGCCTCCCACTGCTCATTGGAAGACACGTTGCCGAACGCAGGCATACAAAACAGAAAAGTAAGTATCAAAATGATTGGATTTGTTTTCATCACAGTCTCCCTGAACCGCGAAAATAGCGGGCGTCTAATTGTACGTGCAATCCACTCATTTGACTAAGGGCACCGTCTATTTCTTAACCAGAAAAATTGGTCACCCAGAAAAAATCAATTGTCTTTTCATGGATTTGGCATCGTCATGTTATGATTTAGAAAAATGGAGAAGCCCAATGGAAACTCCCACCTTCAAAATTCAACTTCACTTTTTGGCCATGCGTTGTACATTCGTGCTGACACTCTTCTTATCCGGTCTAGATAACCTCATCGCAGCGACTGGACCTGTCATCTTCGACGATGGCTTCGAGTGTCCCCGTTGGTATCAGGATGCTGATGAAGATGGTTTTGGTGATGCCAACGGCGAGGGTATCGCCTGCCCTGGCTTGGGTGGCTATGAGCAGAATAACCTAGATTGCAATGATGGTGATTCCAGTATTAACCCGGATGCAGCGGACCTGCCGGAAGAAAACTATGTTGACAGTAATTGCGATGGAATAGACGGTGATATATCGCAGTCATATTTTGTTAGCTCCGGAGGTTTGAACTCGAACACCGGAGAAATGCACTCTCCGTTTTTGACAATTGAACACGGAATTTCCGCTGCAGCAGCGAACGATTCAAAACCCAATGTCCTGGTGGCCGCAGCAACCTATAACGAAAACCTGATCCTCGCCGACAATGTAAGTCTCTATGGCCAGTACCAGACCACTACCTGGACACGTTCCGATTCAAACCAGACCCAAATTACTGCCTCACCAGGAAATATCGCACTCAGCGTCAATGACTACACATCAAGCGGTTCAGTACAGGGGTTTATCCTGACTTCCGGGACGGCCATTGCCTCAATTGCTGGAGGAATCCACACGATTGCAGTGAAATTATTAAATACCGGATCACAGTTTTCACTAAGGAACAACACCATCACTGCTCTTGATGCAATGAATGGTTCTAACGGCAATAGCGGCGGCCCGGGTGATGACGGCGATATAGGCGAACCCGGTGAAGATGGTTCAGATGGCAGTAATGGTGGAGGTTACGGTGGGATAGCAACGATAAGCAGTTGTGGTGCCACCGGTGGTCAGGGTGGCCGGGGTGGATATAGCACAACTTCGGGCGAGAATGGTGCGGTCGGATCTTCGCCCGGGTTCGGGTCTATAGGTCTCGGCGGTGACTCCTCTTCCGCGTGTTTTGCAAGTGCTGAAGCTGGTGGACATGGTGGCGCGGGTGACGTGGGTGATACTGGAGACTTTGGTGGACCCGGTAGTTTTGGCACGATCATTAATGATCACTGGCAAGCCGATAACGGCGGTGGCGGCACGGCCGGAACCCGCGGCGGAAGCGGCGGTGGCGGCGGTGGCGGCGGTGGCGGTGTTTCAAGCGGGATTTGTAACCCTGACCGGGGTGGTGGTGGCGGTTCCGGCGGCGGTGGCGGTTGCGGCGGTTCGGCGGGAACCGGCGGAAGAGGCGGTGAAGGTTCAATTGCAATCCTGGCAATTTCATCGGATGCTGATATTTCCAACAACAACATTCTTACGGGTAACGGTGGTGACGGCGGTAACGGCGGTGACGGCGGTGATGGTGGAGGTGGTGCAAGTGGTGGTGATGGTGGAAGTGGAAAAGACGACTCAGGTGCCGGGGGTATAGGCGGCGCTGGCATGAATGGTGGTGACGGCGGTTGCGGTGGTGGCGGTGCTGGAGGAGTCAGCATTGGCATACTGTCCGACACAGATTCATCGTTATCGATATCAACAAATATATTTTCAATCGGCAGCGGTGGAAATGGCGGCATGGGTGGTACAACCAGTAAGTCGGGTAGTTGTGATGATGGTGAGCAGGGTTTGGCTGACACCATCGTTTATCTTTGACCCAACGGTTACAATACACCTCACAACCTACACAACGAGGGCAACAGAATTGAGCACAGATTCCTTACGTGATACCGACGGTTATTTGATTCAACCGGAAACCTGGAATAAAACTATCGCGAACACGATAGCCAAAGAGGAAGGTATTGAGCTTAACGATACTTACTGGACAGCCCTCGACTTCATGCGTGAGTATTACCGGGAGCGAAATATTGCCCCAGATGTCCGTCACCTGATAACACATTTCAAAGAAGTGAATCAATGCAGCAAGAAAGAAGCCAAGCAGATCGTTTTTGACTTATTTCCCTATGGATATGTGCAACAGGCATGCAAAATCGCCGGCATGAAAAAACCGCGCGCCTGGAGTACGGGCTAGGCAAACCCGGGTGGCCCCGGGTTTCCTGATTTATCCACTGTTTATCAACAGGTCTCGAGAACAAAATCGACTGACAGCGACCTGGAAATGATGTCATAAACCGGCGAAAACAAGGCCAGTTCCTTGAGGGTAGCCGCGCTTTCGTCACTACCTACCAACATACGAACCTGAACGTGGCTGTAACCCTTCCTGACCTCTTCTGACAAACCCAGCATGCCGCGAACATCCATATCACCGGTCAGGGAGGATTGTACCGAACGGATTTCGATACCCTGAACTGCAGCGTGGTAAACCATGGTGGATGTCAGGCAGCTTACCAGGGAATGCAGGACCCACTCCATCGGGTTCGGCGCACTATCACCGCCTGCACTGACTGCCGGTTCATCCGCGTCAACGATAAAAGGTTCTGTACGAACGACATCTTCCCGGCACTCGGCGTAATACTCCTTAATGCGACTGCGGTTCAACCCGCCATCCACCCATTGGTTGCTCAAGCGGAATTGAAATTTTGACCTTTCGTTGTCCTTTTCAATTCCTCCGATAAGGTTCATTACGTGTTCAACATCAACACCGTTGACCTTTGTGTTTTCGATCTGCATTGCGTTTTGCGCTGTCATTATCTTCTCCTTGTTTACCTAAGTGATTTGCGATGTCTTGATCGCAGATACAGAATAAGGAACAACAGGCCGGCTGAACTACTGCATGGAGTGTAGTGATAAGCTACAGTATATGTAGTTAATCTTAACGAAAAGCAGGCAAAACATATGGCCGAATACGGACAATTCTGCCCGGTGGCGAAAGCCAGTGACATTATTGGTGAACGATGGACTGTGCTCATCCTTCGCGAGTTATTCCTGGGAACGACGCGATATAATGAATTCCTCCGCGGCTTGTCCCGTATTTCTCCCACCTTGCTCAGCAAGCGTCTTAAAACACTTGAAGAAAAAGGTCTGATTGTTAAAAAGCGCCCCTCCGGGCAAAAGAGCCACGAGTACTACCTGACAGCATGTGGCCGCGAGCTTGAGCCATTGATCGAGCAACTCGCTGTATGGGGTATGCGATGGGCACGTGGTCAATTGGCGGATAACGAACTGGATGTTGAGTTCCTGATGCGTGATCTACAGCGACGCCTGCAAACCGACTCCCTACCAGACGGCGAAACGGTATTATGTTTCACATTCAACGAACTCGAAACCTATAAAACCTGGTGGATGGTAGCCGCCGGGGGCGAGGTGGATTTATGCACCGAAAACCCCGGTAAGGAAGTTGATCTCTACATCAATTCAACGGTCCGTGACATGGTCAAGGTCTGGAGGGGCGACCTGCCTCTGAAAAAAGCCTTACGGGAAAAGTCGATCCGGGCCAATGGCAATACGCATTTAAAGCGATCAATGCCGGACTGGTTTGGGGTTTGCCTGTATGCCGATATCAAGCCGGCACGCAGGCAAAACGGTCCGGGCCAGCATCCTTAAGCCGTATCCGGGAAGTTGACTTTGTATACAACCGGTGAGGCGTGGACAATGTCCCCTGTATCAAACTTCCAAAGCAAGGCGCCGCTAAAAGCATTCAGTGCATAGTGATGTCCGTCACCACTGCCAAAATAGACCATTTCCCCATCAATCAGGGGTGAAGAGTAGACCCTTCCGCTGGTTTTAAATGTCCATTCCTGGTTTTCATTATCCGAGTTCGCAAAAGCGGTCCCGATACACAAATAGCATAAAAAAAATGAATTTTTTCATGATGTTTTCCGAAGACTATCCATTGCTTTTATTTAACTGGTTCAAAAATGAATAGAGTAATTATTTATGATTCCGGCAATTCTACATTCTCTTCAATCAGACCGATACGCAGCGCGCGCTGCTCCCATTTTTTACGCGCCAGGGCCTGCATATCGACCGTATTATCCGATTCATCGGTAATTTCCATACCTAACAGGGTTTCCATTACATCTTCCATGCTAACGATGCCCGCCATCCCGCCATATTCATCAACAACAAGTGCGATGTGCTCACGTCTTTCAAGAAAGCGGCCAAACATATCGGAAATAGGCAGGGACTCATGCACGACATGAATGTCGCGCTTGATGGTGCTCAAATGGCAGTCACCCTTACCCAGCACCAGGCTTTCCAGCAATTCCGCCTTGAGGAAATAGCCGGATATATGTTCATTGTTTTCGCCCTCATACAGAGGTATACGGGAGAACGGTAATTCACCAGCGGACTTGTAAAACGCCTTGATGGTTTGCTCCTCGGAAGCAAGCCTGACGACAATACGGGGTGTCATAATATCCTTGACGCGTACCTTTTCCATGCGTAGCAGGTTACCGATGATTTCCGAGTCCTGTTTTTCAACGACACCTTCGCTGACACCGAGCCTGGCCATGGCCAGAAACTCCGAGCGGGTAAACACACTTTGCGATTTATCCTTTTTCAGTGTCCGTGTGATGATCTGACTGAACCAGACCAGCGGGTAAAGCAAAAAGATAATGACTTTTAGGGTGGATACGGTAAAAGGCACCAGTTTCTGCCAGTGATTGGCGCCCAGTGTCTTGGGAATGATCTCCGACAGGATCAGGATAGCCAGTACCATGACCGTCGGTATGACCACACCGGTGATCATGGGGTTGGCATCCGCCCAGATCTTGGCTGCCTGTTCACCCACACCGATCGCCCCCACCGTGTGTGCAATCGTGTTGAGCGTAAGGATGGCGGCCAGCGGACGATCAATGTTGGACTTGAAAGCCTCGAGTTGCCGGCCAATGATACTACCTTCCTGTAGTTTAAGCTGTGCATAGGTCGGCGTGATACTAAGCAACACTGCTTCCAGCAGGGAACACAGGAATGAGGCCACAATAGCCACTACGAAAAACGAGATCAGCAGGTTATACATATGCAACCATGTGTAAATAAATGACGGCTCACAGTAGTTTATGCAAGCCCTGTTTACACTGTATCAGATAAACCAGTTTTTTTGCCGGGGAAAACCGGAACCGGCACCAGACCGCCATGCAAACAGACTATCTTTGACTTTCCTGTTGCCTGTCCAGCGTACCGGCGTAGTTCCGTATGTACCCGGACAACAGGTGTTTTTCACGATGACCCAACAGTATCAAGAGCAGATCACCCGGTTTACAGGCGTCAAATATTTCAAAAATGACATCCTGGCCGTAGGTGGTTAAAGCAATCTGACTCTCGGCAACACCCGCCTCGATCAGTCCCTGCTGCAGAATATGCGCAACCCACCTGGGCTGGGTTCCATCTTTCCGCCAATACTCCTTGCAAAAGTAGAAGTCGAAATGCCCTGCCATCAATTTGCCCACACGCCTGATAGTGTCATCTGTTCGATTAATGTCTCCGGCAAAAGCAACCAGTTTGCGGCCCGGCACTTCCTGGCGGTCAATAAACTCGCAAATCCTGCGCACGGCATCCGGGTTATGGGCAAAATCCATAATGATACGGAACGGCAGCTCATCAAATACATTCAAACGGCCCGGTGTTGTTTCATAACTGGCCGTAAAGCCGCTCATTGCGGCATTTATCGTTTCAACACCAACCCCGGACAGGTAACTCGCGGCAACCGCATGCATGGCATTGCTAACCATGAAAAGTGCCGTACCGCCAAAGGTGGCTGGAATTGCAACCACCGCCATCACCGGCAAACGACGTTCCTTGTCGTATATCACCATGAACTGCTGTTGCTTGATCACTTCGAGGACACAGCAGCATGTCATGGCATTCCCATGTCGTTCAAAAAGCTGATCCCGGCTGGATTCCATAGATATCAGGCATTTCTGCCTGGCAGTTACTTTTTCCAGCATGGCGAGGCAGTGCTGATCGTCGGCATTCAGAACCACTGCCTGTTTGCCACGCTCCGGCAGAGCAGACTTGATTTTAGCCATTTGTTCAACCGTATCGATACCCAACTGACCCAGGTGATCATCTGTAACATTCAGACAAACCGCCACATCGCACCAGGGAAAGGCAAAGCCATCATGCACTATGCCCCTATGGTGCGTTTCCAAAACAGCAAAATCCACCTTCTTGCTGGTCAGCACTTTCAGGTGACCCACTCGTGCACCGAAATCGCCTTCATCAAGCATCTGACCGTTCAAGAACACGCCATCGGTGCAGACCATTCCCGACTTGTATCCGGCCGTCGAAACAATATGACTGACCATCCGCGAGGTCGTGGTTTTGCCATTGGTGCCTGTTATCGCGATGATGGGCATGCGCACGGGCTTTTTCGATGGGAATAGCTGATCCAGAAGCAATTCTGCTGCTGAATCCAGACCCGTCACTTCAGGCCCGGGTTCTGCCTGCGTTTCCGTTTGCTGCTTCCCGATGTCGAATAAACCTGAAAAATCCTCTGCACTGTCTATACAGTAAGTGCCATCAAGAACATGCTGGTGTTCTCCATAGCCCAGCATCAACAGACCGTTTGGCCGGATACATCTGGCCCCGGTCAGATCAGAAAAATCCACGCGCCTGAATGGAATGCGCTCCAGGTGAACAGCCTGGATATCACGCCGGTCTGCGGCTTTGATAATAGCCCCGGTTTCAATGGGCAGCAGCCGGTCTCTGGCGAACTGGCTGAACATTTGAAATGGTTCAGCCAGTTGCCTGCGTCTTCCTGTGAAAAGCTCCCATGCAAGCTTGACTGCTGTCATCCCGACATCACAATGTTCGTGCTCCATCACCGCCAGGCAACGGTTTTCCTGCAGTATCGGTGAAACGGCAAAGTAGCTCACACGGTGACCGGTTTTACGCTGAAACAACAGTGCGGTTTGCACCAGCAACGAGGAATACCAGGCCATTCTCTCATCGGGCAGAGCTTGTTCGGGAAACACCTCGTCGGGTGTAAGAATTCCAGCGATGACTAACAGATCTTTGATATCCGCTACTTGCCGGGGCAGACCATCGACGTCGCGAGGCCCGAATTTCAGCAGGACCTCGATCACCGGTTTGTCTGAACGGCGATTGGGACCACCGTAGGGGAAATACTCAATTGCGGGCATCAATTATTCCTGATTAAGAGCATGCAAGCTTAAGAAGTCAGGATGGTGTTTGTCCAGCGCCAAACGCCCCTGACCGGAGAAGTTTCAAACCCCCTCCCCCAACATAATCCATCATCCGGCACGGCGAGTGACGCCATCATGAATCCGGCTTTACTGTCAGTCGTGTTTGTGGGTGGCGAGATAACCTATAAAAAACAGAATCAGTAACGAGGCCGCGACCGCAAATCCATAAATATAAACCCGGTTCCGGTCAAATGGCACCAGGAGAACAGTGCTGATGACTTCTGCTATTACGATGATACAGATGAAAATCAGCAAGAGCTTCGGCGGAATTCGCCGGCACAGGGCTGCTCCCAACGGAGCGCCGAATAGTACAACCGGCGCGGCAATGATCCACAGATCTGTAACCTGTTGACCAAGACCACCAAAAAACAGTACCTTCAGTCCCAGGCCGATGATAGAGGTCACGGCCATCAATATCACCGAGACTTGCGTCGCCCGAATAATCTCTATTCGAAAATAAAGGGCCAGCAGGCAAAACCCGATTAAATCTGCTCCCGACCCAAGTAGACCTGAAACCAGTCCGCCCAGGACACCGCCCGCCAGCGTAATGAGTATGTCCCTGTAGGTCTTTTCCAGGTGCGCTTCGGTCGACACATTATGCGAGTGGCGTGTGAACAGATACACCGCCAGAAAGCAAAGCAAAAACAGGGTGAATAAAATACGCAGATCGACGGCAGGGATACGCGATTCGATAAATGCAAATGAGACCAACAGACCGATGCCCGCACCGGCAAGATACAGGGCCATGAAGTTGTAAGGTAAATTGCGTACCCGGCTGAGTATGTAAAGCGTTGCCGAACTCATACCAACGGCCTGGATTGCCAGTGAAAAGCTCTTTGCCGTGATGGGGTCAACCGCTAGTATTTTTGTGAGTGCAGGAAAAGCGACCGCGCCGCCGCCTAAAAAAGTCGAACCTGCAACAAAAGAGCCAAAAGCCATAATCGGTGCAATAAGCCAGTCGGGATAAATCCAGGCTTCGACAAATGCCCGGCCAAAAAATGCGGCGTAGACAACTGCAAGAAATACATACAAACCGAATATGGCAGTGCGTCGGCTTCGAAAAAATACTAATAGAGACACGTAGATTAGGCTTTATACCGGCTTTGGGGTCGGGCGAGTCTAACGGAATTACCAGGCAAGTAAAACACAGACCGGCACTTAACCAACTTTACTCCGCCCCCGTCCCGGTGCCTCTTCCCCTGCGATACCTTTCACAGTCATCATTGATGGACAACCAACTCACCTGGCTATCGGTATAGATGTGATAGTTTGGTCTGACCCTGTCGGGTTCATCCAGGGAGGCAATACTCAATGTGAAGTAGTCCGGGTAGCGGGTGCTTCGATAACTCAGGGCCGAACCGCATTGAGGGCAGAACCCCCGCCTGATGTGTTCAGAGGATTTGTATTCGGCGGGCTCAGTGCCTAACCAGTGAACCTGCTCTTTTTGAAAATCCATCCAGGCGGCGACCGGGGCGCCAGTGGTTCTTTGGCAATCACGGCAATGACAGTAATCAGCATCAAATGGTGCCGCCGATACCTCGTACCTGATTGCCCCGCAATGACATCCACCTTTCATAATTTCCAAAACCTCCACTGGAACACTTCACACATCAATAACAAACCTTAATGCTGGTGGCTGTGCTCCTCTACGGGACCGAAGCCGGGGAAACGGGTCTTTGCGTAAAGAGAATGACAGCTTGCACAGCTTTCGATCAGACGTGAATAATGGTAGCTGGCAAGTTCGAAATCCCGGGCTTCAGCAGCCTGAGCCAGGCTCCCTGCCCTGGCATGAAATTCAGAATCGATCTGCTTGAACCTGTCCGGCAGGCTGGACTCCAGAATTTCGATCTGTTCTTTGGTCAGGGCCCTGGCCATGATGTAGCTTGAACGGATCGATTCGCCCGTTTGATGTAAAACTTCCCAATCTGCCTGTGCAATGGCCACCGGAACTTTTTGAACTCCGATAGTTATCTCCCGCATTTCGGCTTGCAGAAGCCCCATCAGTTCAGGTGGCAAAGAAAGGGTTTCTCCTGTGTGTTCAGGGTCTTCGGCCCGAATGGCTGTAGAGGCGATCGCCAGGCTGAGAAACAGGGCAAGTAAAAAGAAGGTTCGATTCATGTGGCGTCTTCCCGGGCAGTTTTGATTGTAAGACCCCCCGGAAACCAATGCATGACGATGCCATGTCCCGGGTTTGTGTCACAGACAGTGTGCTCCACGCGATCCGACCGGGTCAACATCGCGGCCTAAAAATGGGAGTGTAGACGGTTTCAACAAATCATCCTGACCCACGTCAATGCAACCTGAGTCCTGCGGTGTATGCTTCAATCTGGATTACGGGGGAACCCGACTTTAGCGAATGGGCCGTTCACATTGACCAGCAAAACAAATGCATAAAGAAAAAATGATCAGGGTGGGCTGTCCTTCACATAACTGTGGAGGCAGATGCCTGCTCCGGGTACACGTAAGTGATGGTGTGATCACCCGCATCGAAACCGATGACCGCCCGAATGACACGGTGGCAGACCCACAGTTGAGAGCCTGTATCCGAGGCCGGTCCTATCGCCACCGTCAGCATCATAAAGACCGCCTGAAGTACCCGATGAAGAGAACCGGGGAGCGCGGTTCCGGACAGTTCGAACGAATCAGCTGGGATGAGGCAACTGACCTTGTAGCCTCAAACATCAATCGGATAAAGGAACAATACGGCAATACATCTCTCTTTGTTCCCTACGGTACCGGTGGTTATAACCAGATGGGCGGCAAGTGGTCTGCCGACCGCTTGATGAATATGATTGGCGGGGCGCTGGGGTACTACAACTCCTATTCCTGGGCTTGTATTACCAAGGCCACCGAAACCGTCTACGGTACCGACGAGACCGGAAACCAGCGGCAGGACTGGCTCAACAGCAAGTACATCATTATGTGGGGCTGGAATCCGTCGGAGATGCGGGACGGTACCAACAGCGAGTATTTCCTGAAGGAAGCCCGTAAAAAAGGTGCAAGAGTCATTTGCATCGACCCCCGTATGACCATGAGTGCGGTTGCGCTCGCCGATGAGTGGATCGCCATTCGCCCGGGAACCGATGTCGCCCTGATGAGCGCCATGGCTTACGTGATGATCACGGAAGATCTGATCGACAAGGACTTCGTCGATAAGTACTGCATGGGTTTTGACAAAAGCCAGATGCCGGAGGCCCATAAAACTGAAGAAACCTACAAGGATTACATACTGGGTATTAAGGATAATCAGCCAAAGACCCCGGAGTGGGCAGAACAAATAACCTCCATTCCGAAACAGGACATCATCCGTATTGCCAGGGAGTATGCAACGGCCGAGTCCGCCGTTCTCTACCAGGGGTATGGCATGCAGAGGCGTGCTTATGGTGAGCAGGTGGTCCGCGCCGGCTGTGTGCTGGCAGCAATAACCGGTAATGTTGGAAAATCCGGCGGCTGGGCCAGTGGCATTGCACTACAGGCAGGCGGTGGGCCTTTCTGGAATGTTCTGCCGCTTTTAGAGAATCCGGTTAAAGCACAAATCCCGTCATTCCTGTGGTCGGAAGCAGTGCAGAGAGGACCGGAACTGACCGAAAAAGACGGACTGGTTGGGATAGATAAACTACCGCATGGCATCAAGATGATCTGGGCGGTCGCCTCCAACGCCATCGTCAACCAGCATGCCAACATCAACCGTACGATTGACATCATAAAGGACACATCCAGGCTGGAATTCTTCGTCGTGCAGGACAACTTTATGACCGTCACTGCGCAATTCGCTGATTTGATACTGCCCGCCTGTACCCAGTTTGAAACCTGGGGTATGGAGGATGGCTGGAAATATGGTGAAGAGTTGATTCTACAGCCACAGATCCTGGATACACCCTGGGAAACGATGAGCGATTATGCCATTTGTGCCGCGGTCGCAGACAAACTCGGTATCAGGCAAAAATATACCGAGGGCCGGGATGAGAAACAGTGGATCGCTGCCCTGCTGGACGACTATCGCGAAAACAGATTTCCCGAACTGCCGGACCTGGAAGAGTTCGAGGAAAAAAACCTGGGGGTTTACTCAAGACCTGTCGACGAACCAAAGGTGGCATTCCAGAAGTTCAGGGAAGACCCCGTTGAAAATCCGCTGCCAACCGCATCCGGCAAGATCGAAATATTCTGTGAAGAGATGTTCAACAGGAATTTGTCCGATGAAGTGCCCGCCATTCCAAAATATATCCAGGAGTGGGAGAGCCCGTTTGGAAAGGAGAGCAAAAAACACCCCCTTCAGGTGATCGGTACACATTTTATGCCCCGTATGCATTCCACCCTGGGTAATGTCGACTGGAATATGGAGGCCTTTCCGCAACGGGTGTTTATCAACCCGCTTGATGCCGATGAAAGGGGCCTGAAAAATGGTCAGAAAGTTAAAATCTACAACGATAGAGGGACGGTTATTCTTCCCTGCCGGATCACCAAACGCATACTGCCGGGCGTGGTGAATATCCCCCAGGGCGCATGGTGGAAACCGGACAAGGACGGCAATGATATTGGCGGTTCCGTCAACACCCTGACCTCAGAGCGCTGGACACCTTTCACCTTTGGCAATGCACAGCACACCATCATGGCAGAAGTTGCGCCACTTGGGGCCGGCGTATGAAGCGACTGGCATTTTATTTCGACTCCAGTTCATGCTCAGGTTGTAAAACCTGCCAGATGGCCTGTAAGGACAAGAATGACCTGGGCCCGGGACAGGTCTGGAGAAGGGTTTATGAAGTGACCGGCGGCGGCTGGAAAAAGCAGGGACCCACGTGGCACCAGGACGTATTTGCTTACAACCTGTCCATGTCCTGCAACCACTGCGAAGACCCGATCTGTGTCAAAAATTGTCCTACGCATGCACTCGGTAGACGTGAGGACGGCATCGTTCAGATTGATCAGAGCCTTTGCATCGGCTGCAAATATTGTTCCTGGGTTTGCCCCTATGGTGCACCGCAATTCAATTCACAGAAAGGCGTGATGGGTAAATGCGATTTTTGCGCCGATTACATCGACCAGGGCAAAAACCCCAGTTGCGTGGATGCCTGCCCGATGCGGGCCCTTGATTTCGGCGACTACCAGGCATTACTCGAAAAGTACGGCCCATCTGATCACATCTATCCCCTGCCCACGCACTCGATTACTGAGCCTTCGCTGTGTATCAAGGCACACCCGAATGCAGACAAGCCATACCCCGAAGTCAGCAACATCGAGGAGGTAAAAATTGGCTAACAGGGACTGGTCACTGGTGTTTTTTACGACCCTGGCCCAATGGAGTGTCGGGATTGTGCTGTGGTTAACCTGGCCGGTCATTCACAACCATGAGTTAAGTCCGGTATTCGAAACCGGTCTGAGCCTGAAGAACCCGGTTTTGCTGGCGCTGGTCTTTATCGGCAGCGCAACGTTCAGTTCGTTTTTACACCTGGGGAGCCCCGCAAATGCCCCCAGGGCGCTCAATAATTTATCCGGTTCCTGGCTTAGCCGGGAAATCCTGGCCATCGGGGTGTTCACCACCAGTCTCGTGATCACACTGATCCTGGGATGGAAAACCGGCAACCCCGGAACCCTGAAGTACCTGATGGTGCTGAGTTCCCTGGGTGGTATGGCCCTGTTGTGGACGATGACCCGGATATATGTCATGCCAACCATCCCGGCATGGAACACCTGGAACACACCGGTGGGTTTCATATCAACCGCACTTGGCCTGGGTCTGCTCACCCTGTTGTTCCTGCATAGTTATGGTTCGATCATTATTGCTGATCATATCCTCAGAATTTTCTGGATTGCCCTGATCGCAATCCTGCTGATAGAAATCGTTTCAGCGATGATTCATCAGCATAAGTTGGTAACAATAGATCAAGGCATGGATAAGCTGATCTTTCACAAGGGAGCCTTCTACCGGGTTTTTCTTTTTCGCATGGTGATACTGGCTTTCACCTGCCTTCTTGCGGTTGCCCTGGCCCTTAGACCGGAATTCTTGCCCGGAAACAACGACTCGCTTTGGGTATCCCTGCTATTTGCTTCGGGTATTACACAGGAACTGACCGGTCGCCTTTTATTCTATTCATCCTATTTCCGAATCGGCGTTTGAAAGGTGGGGTCAGAGTCAAACTAACGGTCAGTCAGCAGGAGACACATCCAGCACTTCGTCGACCCTGACGGGGGGACTGCCATGGTGCGTAAGAACGATAACCCTTGATAAGGACCAATCGTCTATCCATTGACCGAGTTGAACTGTACTTTGCTCATCCAGGTGAGCAAATGTCTCATCCAGCAAGAGTACGGCTGGATCCCCGGCGAGACCGCAAATGAGCTCCGCTTTACGGCGCTGTCCAGCGCTTGCATACCCGAGAGGCAAAGTCGGGTCCAGTTGCAATGCTTCACAATACGGTTTGCCATCCCAGCCTGGAGCGCCTCGAAGCGATGCCGAAAATTCGTAAGCTTCGCTTACTGTCAGGAAAGCAGGCAGCTCTGGTGCTGACGTGATTAAGGCCACGTGACGACGTGCCTGTGTCACGGAATGAACATCCTGCCCTTTCACGCACACACTCCCTCTTGAAGGCAACAGCTCTCCGCCCATCGCACGTAACAAGGTAGTCTTTCCACCACCATTCGGGCCTTTAAAATGAATAACACCGCTATTTACAACGAGGCTCAATGGCCCGACCGAGAACGTCTCGCCGAATGTAACCACCAAGTCCCGAACTTCAAGCAAACTGGTCAAGATTCTTGAGCTCCGTCTGGTAAGTAAACATATGTAGTCCCTTCAGCATGATTAAAATACCAAAAGGAATAGTCACAACAGCACTCATCCCATAAATCCAGGGTGGTAGTGTCATTGCGAATATCGCGTTTATAAATATTAACCACAGGGCCCACCCCAACATCGGAGTAGCCGTTACCAGTGTGCGAGAAAAAAGGGCAGTCAGACCAACAATAGTGTTCGCTGCAAACAGTAAAAACAAGAGCTCATACTCCAAGCCCATGGTTGAGCCCAGCCCGGCCAGGGTTATGATATTCGGGCCTGTCAGCACACACATGATGCACAGTAACGCGACACCCCGATCGCCATGATTTACCGGCCATCGTTGTCGCATTAGCTCCGGGCCCAGTCTTATTTTCAAGCGTGTCAATAAATCAAAGGCCGGTATAACGGCAAACGACAGAAATCCGGATGCATAGATGAAAGCCCAACGGCCGGTCACCTGCCCGTTCACCCTCAAAGCAAACATCATCAGTGCCACAAGTATTGCCGGTGAAACCAGACCCAAAAGACTTTTTCGCTCCAATCGCCACAAGCAAAGCAAGTCGCGTCGAACGATTGAGATTATCGGCCATATGCTCGCGATATGGCTGGGACTGATTTTTCTTGATTGAACCAGCTGGTATCGAATCCCATTGATAGCAAGTGGAAGTAACAAAACTGAGATAATAATTGCGAAGTAAGCGACTCCGGGCACAAGTGTGTAGCCGAATATGAGTGTTGCCATTGCAACAGTGCCAATAGCGATCAATTTCACCGAGACAAGCCCACGAAAGGATGCACCAAGAAGAATGGTCCAAGAGAGTCCAACGAAACCTGAATAGTGGACAACTGGATGCGCATAGTGCGGTGCCAGCCACCAGATACCCGCAACGGGCAGGAAAGCTATCCATAATGAGGGCAGCAAATATCGAACCCAAAACCAATGACCTATGGGTTGTCGCACCAGAAAAGCGATCGTTGACTGCTTCCATACAGGCCGAAGCGCCCGGCCAGCGATAATGCACCAAATCAATATCGGCAGGGTAAATAAGAGCGTGACCTGCCAGGGTTCGCGTGTGGCCAACTGCTCTCTCAGAGCGGTCCAATCGATCATCGGGTCGAGCGACGACACAACAACCAAAAACAGGGCAAGGGGTAAAATCAGCCGACGAAGAAACGGCTTGCCGACTATAGAGAAAAAAACCCGGGTATTGAGATTCAAAACATTAATCTACCTTGGACGTTTCAATGCCAATCACGACTCCGGTGATCTACGAACACCGGCAGTTGGAGTAACTAATAGTAACGCACTGGTTACCGCGTGACCGGAAAGATGGGGTCACTCATTGTCCGTCTCCGGTCAAGTGGCACGGCGGACCCTTGAAGTCAGCCACCTGGCGTCGTTCGGTCCACCCTTATTGCAGACGTGTTTATCAGGTGAGATACTGCTTAAAGTTGTTTTTCAGCCCATCGCTGCCAGACAGCGAATATTCTGAGCAAAACAATGGAATTCAGCCACAATTGGGCTGTCCTAATACTTGAAAGTGAGACCCTCAAGCTCACCTTGGTCCCGAATACGTTTTTTATTTAAAGGAAGAATCCAAAATGAAGCGACAAATACTCATCGCCGCGAGTCTGACGATAGTGCTGCAATCAACAGCGATGGCTGCGGCCGTAATTGTTTATCCGGCCGGCGGCCAAAGCGCGGAACAACAACAATCGGACGAGGGCGCATGTATGTCCTGGGCGAAGGAGCAAACCGGTTTCGATCCGACAGCTCCAATGGAGGCAACCTCACCTCCACCTGACTACGATGAACCCACCGCCAGTGCCGGCCGGGGTGCATTACACGGCGCATTGGGTGGATTGGTCGTTGGTGCAATTACCGGTCATCCAGGAAGGGGTGCAGCCATCGGTGCAGGTACCGGTGCGGTGGTAGGTGATGTACGCCGGCGAGATCAGACCGAGCGAGCAGATGATGAGCAGGATGCCTGGGAAGATCAGCAGGCCGCCCGGTACCAGGAGTCCCAAAACCAATTTAACCGCGCATATGCCACGTGTCTGCAAGGCCGCGGCTATACCGTTAACTGATTGAGGTGTGATGATGATTAAACATATATTATTTACAGTTGCGGTAGTTTTGATGATGGTAACTTTACCGATTACAGCCTCTGCCGACGACTTCGATGGTTCCAAGCCGTTGATCTGTGCCGCCATTTACTCTGCCGAATGCCATGCTGGTGATCAGGAATGCATAACCGGGGCACCATGGATGATTAATTTCCCGGTATTCATAGAAATCGACTTCAAGGCTAAGAAACTTTCAACCACGAAAGCTCATGAGAACCCCCGTATTTCAAATATAAGCCAAGTAGGCAAACTGAACGAAGGACACACGACCGTTCAGGGCACCGATGATGAGTACGTCTGGAGTATGCTGATTGCTGAAGAGACCGGCAGTATGACACTGACCATTTCGGGTGAAGCGACCGGCTATATAATTTTCGGGGCCTGTCACGTAAAGTAGTAAACTGCATATTGTTGTTAAAAAGCCGGGCTCAAGCCCGGTTTTTTTGACTAGGGGAAAGCTGGGGTCGGAAAGATGGGGTCAGAGCAAAAACTCTGGCACTTGACTCTGACCCCGGTTATTTGAGACGTGCTTCAATGGCCTTGGAGGAGGGGCAGATCGCAATGCCACCCAGACCTGTGCAGCATAATTCGCGCGGCATCTGCTTGCCGACTTTGGCCATCGCGATGATGACTTCATCGATTGGGATCAGGTGATCAAAACCGGCCAGCGCCATATTAGCAGCGGCGAGTGCATTGGCGGCGGCCATCGTGTTTTTGCCAAGGCAAGGCGCCTCAACACGGTTGGCAACCGTATCGCAGGTCATACCAAACGAGTTCTGCAGCGCCTGTGATGCTGCCGCCAGCGCCTGCTGTGTTGACCCGTTGGCCATAACCACCAGGGCCGCAGCAGACATTCCCGAGGCCGAACCGCATTCGGCCATGCACCCTCCTTCTTCGGCGGCAAAAGTTGCACCATCGGCAATAAACATACCAATCAGGCCTGCCGTCAGTAATGCGTCAATTAACAGTTCATCACTGGCGCTCATTGTCGCACCGACACCAAGCAAAGCTCCCGGTACCACGCCACAGGACCCGGCCGTTGGCGCGGCGACAATGACTTGCATGGCACTCTTCGCCTCGAGGACAGACGTGACGGAGATAACGATCTCGTTGAATGCGTCGCCGCCGATAAGTACACCCCGCTTTTCCGCCGCCTGGTAGCGGCCTACCTGGCTGGGCAGAATACGATCGGCATATGAGGTGCCGGCGCGTCCGATGCGCAGTGACTCCTGCATGGTCACAAGAACATGTCGAACATGCCGACGGATTTCGTCGTGCGACATACCGCTGCGTGCGGCCTCGTATTCCAGGGCCAGTTGCGTCAGCGAACTGTTACGCTCGCCGTCGTAGCTGAGCATGTCGCTTGCATTGCGAAAAGGGACCTGCGTTGTTTCATCTCCACAAACCGGCACAACCGGATGCAGATAACGAACCTTCGCTGCACCGGTATCGGCTTTGAAATCATTAACAGCACCAGTCGGGAACGGTTGAATCGAGCAGCGGAATCCAAGCGGTGAACCATCGGCGGCAAAGGCAACGAGCACATGTTGATCACCCTCAAGCGATACTGTCATGCCGTCGATGTCGGTCACCTCGATCATGCCGCCGCCCACTGATAAAGCGGTTACCACATGGTGTTCGTCACCGTTGCTGAGCCGCAGGCGGTAAGTGTTCGGATGGCCGGCGCCATATTCGATCGTGTCTACGGCAAAGCGAAGACCGGCATCCTGTGCGTGTTTACGATAGGCGGGCAACCGTTCGTCGCTGGCTTCCCAGCCAAGTAGTCCACCCGTCAGACCAAGATCACTGCCCTGCGACAGGTGTGTTGTGGCCAGCGATCCATTTGGGTCGTATTCACAATCGACAGCGGTGACATCGCCGCCGAGGAGGTCCCGGCACAGTCGACCGATGCGCAAAGAACCGGCACTGTGAGAACTCGAAGGCCCACGCATGATCGGGCCGAGTACATGATTTAAAATACTGATAGGTTTCGCCATGTTGGAACTATAGCGCGGATCGATTCACATTGAGAAATTCATCTGGTGGGCCATTCATGATTATTTCGGGATAGACTGGACATGCCACCGGTCAAAAGGAGCAGTTTGTGTGATCAGGAATATTGTTTTCGACCTAGGCGGGGTACTCGTGGACTGGAACCCCGAATACCTTTTCAAGGATGTATTCAGGGATAAGTCCGAACTGGATCATTTCCTGGAAAATATATGTACGCCTGACTGGAATGAAAAGCAGGATGCCGGCCGATCATTGTCTGAAGCAATTCGGTCACTACAGGAGCGACACCCGAAGTACCGCAACGAAATCCGGCTGTACTACGATGAATGGACAACCATGCTGGGCGGGCCAATCGATCAGAACGTAGCATTGTTAAAACCTCTGAAAATGAATTACAGAATTTTTGGCTTGACCAACTGGTCAGCTGAAACCTTTCCCATCGCTTCTGATCTCTATCCGTTTTTCGGGGAGTTCGAGGGAATTGTAGTTTCCGGCAAAGAAAGACTGGCAAAACCGGATAAGCGAATATACCTGCTTCTGTTGGAACGATACGGCCTGTCTGCGGCAGAGTGCCTGTTCATCGACGATAACGCACGGAATACCAGGGCTGCGACAGCATTGGGTTTCCATACCTTGCACCTGAAGGATGATGTGTGCCTGGAAGAAGAACTGTTACAGCTGGGAATTAAGGTCCGGAAACAACCGGGGTCAGAGTCAAGTGCCAGAGTCTAACTCTGGCACTTGACTCTGACCCCAACCTTCGGTATTTCTTAACCCGTACTCCATGCACGAGGTTTTTTCATGCCGGCGATTTTGCATGCCTGCTGTACATATCCATAGGGAAATAAGTCAAAAACGAGCTGCTTGGCTTCTTTCTTACTGCATTGATTCTCTTCTTTGAAATGCCTTATCAGGTGACGGACATCCGGAGCAATATTTCGTTCCGGGTAATACTCACGCATGAAATCGAGCGCTATCCAGTAAGTATCGTTTAGCTCAATACCTTCCTCTTTGGCGATCGTCTTCGCGATATCCTTATTCCAGCTTTCTGGCTGGATCAAATAACCCTCGTTATCACGTAAAGAGTCTGCATTCATATCTTTTGCCCTAATTGTGTCAGCCGTGACGGGTATTTTAATCGCCGGGCTAACCAAGGTCAGAGTAAAGTGCCAGAGTGATGACTCTGGCACTTTACTCTGACCCCAATCTCTCACAAACAAAAAACCAGGCAGGATTCTCAGTGATCGCAGATATTGCTTTCCAAGGTACTGAACCCATCACCGCGCGCGACAAATTTTCCACGGCTTTCCAGAAAATCGATCACCGCGTGAATGTCCATACCGGCAGCGGAACAGGAGCAAAACCTTGCATCCGCACCAAAGCGATCAATGATGGCCCTGGAAAGTGATTCACGGCTGAACTCACCATCCTGTTCCAGCATCATGTGCATCACTTCGTGTGCGTGTATATCGGTCATATCGGGCTCCATCTTCATCGTCTCGCTAATCACTGCCAAGTGGCATTTTAAACCATTGGGCAGAGACATTCTTCAACCACATTGATAAATACGGGAAAACAAAAGCAAGCCATCCCTCATCGACATCACACCCACATAAAATCCGAACTTAACGGTCCCGTGCCCGGCCGGAGTTGTTAGACTGTGCCCTCAACGTCATCAAAACGAGGCCAGCATGCGACATTATCCCGGTTCATCGCTTTCCCTTTCAGCCGTCATCCTGGTGCTATGCTTATTGGCTCCGTCGCTCACGATGGCACAGCATGAAACGGCAAACGGGGCCGGGCAGGTTGACCGCGGGCAACGCGTTTATGGTGCCTACTGCGCAAATTGCCATGGAGTTGAACTCGAAGGAGCAGTCGGTCCCACCCTGGCCGGTGCACGTTTTCTGCATAACTGGGCAGAGAAAGGGGCGGATGATCTTTATTACATTCTTCGCACGACAATGCCGAAGCCCGCCGTCGGCTCGCTTTCGAAGGCGGCCTATGCAGACGTGCTTGCGTTCATCCTTCAGCGCAACGGCATGGCAACAGGGAAGCACGCGTTTGATGGCTCAACTGAAATGCTTGAGGAAATTGACCTGACTGCGCTCGCTGCTGCCTCAGGCCCTGCACCTGAGGCAGCGCCCGAGTTCATTCCGGGCGAACGTCAAGCGCCTATTGGTAAAGGGCCCAGCCAATCTGAGCTGACCACAAACGGAGACCCTTCGAACTGGCTTTATCACACGGGTAGCTACTCCGGTGAGCGCTATTCGCCGTTGTCAGATATTTCAACCGCGAACATCGGTGAACTGCAGGTGGCGTGTGCTTACCAGGTCGGAAGGCTCGAGACGTTCTACGCGGGACCAATCGTTTACGATGGCGTCATTTACATTACAACGCCACATGTCACGGCAGCTATCGATGCCTCGACCTGCAGGCAGAAATGGCGCAAGGAATGGGAGCCGAAAGACGACATGGTCTGGCCCAATAACCGCGGCGTTGCGGTGAAGGACGGCTATGTCGTTCGCGGGACGGCCGATGGATATCTCGTTGCTCTTGACGCAGAAGACGGCGAGATGCTCTGGGCACGCCAGGTTGCCAAGGCCGAGCTTGGAGAAACAATCACGATGCCGCCGCTGATCTTCGAGGATCTCATCGTGATCGGCCCGGCCGGGAGCGAGAACAATATACAGGGCTGGATCGGCGCCTTTCGGCTGTCAGATGGAAAGCAGGTCTGGCGCTTCAACACCGTTCCACAAGCCGGGGAGCCGGGCGCCGACACGTGGGCCGAAGTGGCGGGTGTACCATCGGGTGGCGGTGCCGTCTGGACACCGATGTCTCTGGACGCGGAGCGAGGTGAGCTATACGTCGCCGTGACGAATCCGGCACCGGATCTTCCTGCGCACCTTCGACCGGGCAAGAATCTGTACACGAACGCCGCCCTGGCGCTTGATGTGCGCACCGGAAAACTGAGATGGTACGACCAACTCGTGCCATCCGACTTTCACGACTGGGACCAGACGCAGGTCAGTCCACTGATACGGGCTACGGCTGCCGGTAAGGAGCGAAATCTGCTCATCTCGGCGGGCAAAGACGGCTTATTACACGCCATCGACCGCGACACGCACGAGCGTCTGTATAAAACCGAGGTTACAACACGGAAGAACGTGGACGTGCCACTGACGCGTGAAGGTGTGGAAGTGTGCCCCGGCGTTCTCGGTGGCGTGCAGTGGAATGGGCCGGCCTACCATCCCGGCACCGGGCTTCTCTACGTACCCGCCGTCGACTGGTGTTTTCGTTTTTCCCTCGTCGCCGATGAGGACGTTCGGTACGTGAAGGGGCAAAACTATCTCGGTGGAGATGTTGATGCCGTCGGTGATTGGCAAGGATGGCTTACTGCAATTGACGTGAAGGACGGCAGTATCCGATGGCAGTATCGTTCAGAAATGCCGTTGGTCGCTGCTGTCACAACAACGGGCGGTGGACTGGTGTTCACGGGAGAGATGACAGGCGACTTTCTGGCGTTTGATGCTGCAACGGGCAAAGAACGATACCGTTTCAACACCGGTGGCGGGATCAACGGTGGTATCTCTACTTACGCAGTCAAGGGCAAGCAATATATCGCCGTGACTTCTGGTGGCGGAACGCTCACGTTTGGCGGGGGCGGATCACCGACGCTGTTTGTGTTTTCGTTACCCGTTAAAAAGTAGCCCTGTTTCAATTTATTTGCTGACATCAAGTTACCGTCGATGACTGAATTCCTGAGAAAGCCCTTGTGATGATCAACCCGGGGATCGTATTCCGTAAATGTTTGATTTTCATCACCCTGCTTGCTGCGCCGGTGTGCGTATCAGCCCAGCAAACTGAGGAGCAGCCACTGGATGAAATAGTCATTACAGCAACCCGCCTGCAAACAACTGCGCGGGATGTCAACAGGTCAGTATCTGTTGTAGATCAGCAACGAATTCAAAATGGTACTCAACAATTGGCACTTGATGAGGCCCTGGCCGGCACACCGGGATTGTACATGCAGAACCGCTATAACATGGCCCAGGACTTGCGGATTTCATTGCGTGGGTTTGGGGCTCGCTCAGCATTCGGTATTCGTGGTATCAAGGTCATCGTCGATGGCATTCCGGAGACCCTGCCAGACGGACAGGCTGGAGTGGACAGCATCGACCTGGGTTCGGCAAGTCGTATACAGGTTTTACGCGGTCCTTCATCGGCCCTGTATGGAAATGCATCCGGTGGCGTCATCATCGTCGAGAGTGAAATGGGACAGGAACCATCTTTCCTTGAGGCCAGTTTGGCAGCGGGTGGACTGGGTTATCAGAAATACCAATTAAAAGCGGGTGGTCTCGTGAACCGCTTCGACTACCTTGTTAATGCCTCTACCCAGGAGCTTGATGGGTACCGCGATCATTCGGCTTCTGAGGGCTCCCTGGTCAATGGGCGGTTCGGGTTTCAGATCAATGAACATGATTCACTGAAACTCATCGTTAACAGCACCGATCAACCCATCGCACAAGACCCGGGAGGCATCACTGCAGCACAGCTTATGCGCGACAGGCAGTCTGCGCGCGACAGAAACCTGTTGTATGACGCAGGTGAGGCCCTTGATCAACAACGCGTCGGTATCGTTTATAACGCTGACAGGGCGTCGGGCAGTCTGTTGCTCAGAAATTATTACGTGTGGCGTGACTTCTCAAACAAATTACCATTTCAGAGCGGTGGCGCCGTTGACCTGCAACGGTTCTTTTACGGTGTCGGTGCACAATATACCTTTGCTGAAGTTTTACCCGAGCAGTTGCAATTGATGCTTGGTTTTGATCTTGACCGGCAGGATGATGAGCGCAAGCGGTTTGACAATATCCAGGGCGAGATCGGGCCACTGACACTGGACCAACGGGAAAGGGTCGACAGCGACGGTTTGTTCGTGCAGGGTAATTATCGGTTCAACGGGCGCTGGGACGGATCTGCCGGCTTACGCTACGACGAGATCAGGTACGACGTGACCGATCATTATCTTGCGGATGGAGATGACTCTGGCAAGGTCAACTTCGATCAGTTCAGCTACTCCCTGGGATTGAGTCGTGATTTTGGCAATGGCATGTTATTTGGCACCATCAACAGTTCATTTGAGACACCAACGACAACCGAACTGGCCAACCCCGATGACAGTGGCGGCTTCAACCAGTCACTTCAACCACAAACAGCGGTCAATTACGAGGTGGGTTTCAAGTCCGGAGCCGAAAATCTCTATTACGAACTGGCTGTTTTTCATATCAATCTCGAAGATGAACTGGTGCCATATGAATTACCCGGTTCTCCGGGCAGGACATTCTATGTCAACGCGGGAAAGTCAAGCCGCACAGGCATAGAGAGCGCAGTCAGTTGGAGCAGTCCGGATGGTTTCGGCATTGATGCATCGCTGACCTGGTCAGATTTCAGGTTCGATGATTTTCTTGATGACAACGGCAACGACTTTTCTGGCTCCCAAATGCCGGGGGTACCCGAGTATTTCGGCTATATCGGCTTGAATTACACATCCAGTGGTGGTTTCAGGGCCACGCTTGAAACCAGCTATTCCGGCAGTCTTTATGCGAATAACTCCAACACCGTCAAAGTGTCCGGTTACCTGGTAACCGGTTTGCGGGCATCTTATACCATTCAAACAGGAAGCCTGCATTTAAGACCCTATGCAGGAATCAACAATCTGTTTAACACACACTACAACAGCAATATCCGTATCAACGCCTTCGGCGGACGCTATTACGAACCGGCACCCGAACGTAATATATATGTCGGTATTGTAATTCGACACCAATGGGACCGTGGTTGACTCAATTGAAGCACCATCAAACCACCTTGATGACAATGCAAATCTGCAGCAATGGCCAACTACTATTTGCACTATCCCTTTCCCCATATCCTCGTCTATGGTCCCCGTAGCTTGTTCACTTTAGTCCAGGATGGTAAATCCTAATTTTTCCAATTTACCCAGGGTTTCAGGTTTGATGTAAGTTGCCCTGACTGAGTAGAAGTCAAACTCTCTTCTTACAGGGTAATCACCCCTTAGTTGCTCAAATGATTGCGGATTGTCCCGTAGTGCCCTGTCGTCCTGTTCAATGTCATAGGTGGCAAGAACTGCAGCGGCCAGAATATTTTCTTCATCCAGGCCTCGTCCATCCAGTTCAATGAGAGAATTCTGCGGAGCTTCGATACCAGGTGGCTCCCAGTCATCAATGCCCAATCCGAAAAAACGGCTGATTGCGCGGATACTGCTTTTTGTTCCATTGGCTTTTCCATCTTTTGAATAACCGGCAATGTGTGAAGTCGCATAATCTGTCACGTCTAATAAATCCAGATCCAGTTCGGGTTCGTTCTCCCAGCAATCTATGTTCAACCCTGAAACCATATTCTCTTTGATGGCCTGGTAAACCGCTGGCGTATCAAAAACCTCACCCCGGCATGTATTCATGATCAATGGTTTCTTTTTTAAACCCCGGAGAAATTCCCTGCCGGCCATGTGGTAGGTTTTATCTGCTCCATCCATATTCAGCGGAACATGGAAAGTGATGATGTCGGCCAGTTCCTGGATCGTCTGCAGTGAGACAAATTGTAAGGTGCCCTCCAAACGCTCTCTTGGCGGATCATTTAAAAGCACATTCATCCCCAGGATCTCACAGGTTTTTGCCACTCTTGAACCCACCTGCCCAACACCCACGATACCCATGGTTTTACCCTTTAAGGCAAACTCATGTCGTTTGGAATACGAAAATAAAGCCGATGAAATATATTGATTGACGCTTTCTGCATTACACCCCGGCGCATTGGCCCATTCAATACCGGCGCTCCTGCAATAAGCGGTGTCGATGTGGTCAAAACCGATAGTCGCGGTTGCTATAAACTTGACTTTTGAACCTTCCAGAACGTCTTTGTTACAAATGGTCCGTGTTCTCGTGACCAGGGCATCAGCATCGCGCACGACATCGGCCGTGGTCAGGTTTCCAGGAAGGTAAATCACCTCTGCAAAGGGTTCCAGGGCCCCCATGATGTAAGGTATTTTGTTGTCAGAAATAATCTTCATAAAGCCATGTTCGCATGCTCTAACGACCAATAATTAAACCTGTCTTTAAATGCCCACACACCCAGTGCGGGATTTGAAATGTAAAAAACTCACCGCCATCGGGCATGGTGTTAAATCCACTGGAAAAGGTCAAACAAAATATGGAGCGTACACCGATGAATCAATTTGGAAAAGCATAGGAGTTCAGCGATGTTATGCTGTAACTGGCCCCGATACAGGCTCCCTAGTGTAGCGTCCTGTATTAAGTGACGATTAAGCCACTTAATACAGGACACTACACTAATTACCGGCGAAGAGATCATCGTCGATGGCGGCTATGCCGCGATGACCATATAAACAACATGGAAATTCAATGAATGCTATGGAAAAGAAAAGTGATATCGGCCTAATTGGCCTCGCTGTCATGGGTGAAAACCTTGTACTTAACATGGAGAGCCACGGTTTTCAGGTGGCAGTATTCAACCGCACCACCAGCAAAGTCGACCGCTTTCTGGATGGCCGTGCCAATGGTAAAAACATTGTCGGCTGCCACAGTATTGAAGAACTGGTGGCCAACCTTGAACGCCCGCGCAAAGTATTCCTGCTGGTTAAAGCCGGTGCTGCCGTTGATGCCTTAATAGAGTCCATCATCCCTCACCTGGAACCGGGCGATATCATCATTGACGGTGGTAACTCTCATTTCCTTGACACCATTCGACGGACAACTTACGTCGAAAGCAAAGGGTTGCTGTATATCGGTACCGGTGTATCCGGTGGCGAAGAAGGCGCTCTCAAAGGGCCTTCGATTATGCC
>Ga0316187_10000063_pt1 | contig 60294 bp, 56 predicted proteins | sample CroRivburrow1_MG_FD_204927 | JGI IMG/M metagenome (GOLD analysis project Ga0316187, IMG submission 204927) | Coastal sediment microbial communities from Maine, United States - Cross River worm burrow 1 | ecosystem: Environmental > Aquatic > Marine > Coastal > Sediment | place: USA: Maine...
CAACAGTATTAATCTGGTTCATGGACATGCTCCTTAGTGGATTTGAAATAACGCTTCTTGTCCTGGCTATAATGAGCCGTTATTAAGGAGCGTGTCCATCTCATCAGAGTAAAAACAAGAAGGCTTAACTCTTACCCTCATAGATTTTGTCGCAAGTGATTTACGATACTAGTAGACTCTGTTGGGGTTCATACCTCACTACAAGCCAACCACAGCATATCTATGAACTACTCCCAACTCTTTTTGCTGACAGGCGTCATCTGGGCTGTTATTGCCTTCGGTCTACTCATTATTGCCTGGCATGCAGCAGCGACAGGGAACATCCGTCGCCATAGGCTGATTATGCTCTTTTCCACTGCTGCAGCCTGGCTGTTCATTATTGGCTATCTGTTTCAGTACCGCTATCCAAACTCCACCCCCAGTATTCCGCCTGAATATATCCCCTGGCTGGCCCTGCACGGGACGGTGGCACTTTTACCGCTGCTCGGTGCCCCCTTCCTGGTGTGGGCGCGCCTACGGGAGAAACTGAAGCCAGCCGGTCACTATCATTTCAACAGGCATCACCGGTTGTACGGCCGGGTGCTGATCCCGCTGTGGTGCTTTACCCATCTGGGCGGCATAATGAATTTCTGGCTGCTCGATTAAGCCTAAATGACAGCCAAAATATTGGGCTACAACGCTGGATTGTGGCGTAATATTGAATTCTTCTGCCCGCTTCATGGTCAATAAATTTATGCAATCCTGCTATTGGATAGCCGCAATATCACAACAATGACTACAACTCAGACAAAACACCTTGTCCTGCCGGTGAACGGAATGACTTGCGCCGCCTGCTCCACTCGACTGGAGAAGGTGATGAACCGCCGTTCCGGTGTACAGCAGGCAGAGGTGAGCCTTGCCAGTGAGTCGATTACTCTCGATTTTGATGCGGCTGAAATTACAGAAGAGGAGATCACCACCGCCATCGGCAAGGCCGGATTTTCTGTGCCTATGGAGACAATACAACTGGCAATTACCGGCATGACCTGCGCCTCCTGCTCCACTCGATTGGAGAAGGTATTGTCGCGTGCCAGTGGAGTAGCATCTGCCTCAGTCAATCTGGCCACTGAGCAGGCCAGCATCGTGGCACCCACTGGAACCCTCTCGCAGGCCGATCTGATCACCATCATCCGCAAAGCAGGGTTTGATGCCACGCCCATCACATCAACAGCTGATCAACTGGCCGCAGAGGAGCAGGCTGCACTGGCATTGGATCGAAAAGAGCTGACCCATGTCATATTGGCCGCTGTCCTGACATTGCCCCTGGTACTCCCCATGCTGCTGATGCCATTCGGCATCCATCTGGAACTTCCTGCCTGGTTGCAGTTCATCATCGCTACACCCGTACAGTTCTGGCTGGGTGCGCGGTTTTATGAAGGGGCCTACAAATCGCTACGGGGCGGTGCTGGCAATATGGATGTGCTGGTGGTGATGGGTACATCTGCCGCCTGGGGATTGAGCGCCTGGGTCACGCTCTTTCCGAGTGGAGCCGCAGGGGATTATCTCTATTTTGAAAGCTCAGCCATGATTATCACTCTGATTCTGTTTGGCAAATGGATGGAACGACGCGCCCGTCGCAGCGCCGGAGCCGCCATTCGCGCCCTGATGGATCTGCGCCCGGAATCAGCACGGGTTGAGCGTAATGGCACCGTTGTTGAGGTGTCCGTAGAGACCATCTTGCCTGATGAGATCGTAGTAATCCGGCCCGGTGAGCGAGTCCCAGTGGATGGCGTTATTGTGGAGGGGATCAGTCAGCTGGACGAATCTCTCATCACCGGTGAAAGCCTGCCTGTGAACCGAGAAGTTGGTGACCCTGTCACAGGGGCCTCCATCAATGGCGAAGGGCTACTGCGCATTCGCACCACCACAGTCGGCACTGAATCAACCCTGGCCCGCATCATCCGACTGGTTGAAAGCGCCCAGGCCAGCAAGGCACCCATTCAACATCTGGTGGATCAAATATCAGCCATCTTTGTGCCGGTTGTGGTGGCTATTGCCACCCTCACCTTCGCCAGCTGGGCCTTGATTGATGGCTCACTGCAAACCGCTTTTCTGGCTTCTGTATCTGTGCTGGTTATCGCCTGCCCCTGCGCCCTCGGTCTGGCAACACCAACCGCCATTATGGTGGGCACCGGCATGGCCGCCAAACGCGGCATTTTGATCAAGGATGCCGACGCACTTGAGCACGCCTACAAAGCCGACACATTGGTATTTGATAAGACCGGCACACTGACTGAGGGGCATCCTGCGCTGGATCAGATCATTGCTTTTGACAATCAAATCGACCAGCTCTTGCAGCTGGCTGCCTCTGCCCAACAGGGCAGTGAGCACCCTCTGGCCCGGGCACTGTTGCGCCATGCAACAGAGCAGGAGATTGAGCTACTGCCAGTAGCCAATTTTTCTGCACTTCCAGGGCGCGGCCTGGAGGCCCGTGTTGGGGAGCATCAGCTGCTCATTGGTAACCGGCGCTTAATGTTGGAGCATGGGGTTGACCCATCGGTCTTTCCTGAACAGGCCAATGCACAGAGTCAAACCATGATGTGGGTAGCTGAAAAACAGGATGCCGTTCATCTGTTGGGATTTATATCCGTAACCGACCCCATCAAAGCAAATGCCATGCAGGCCATCACAGAGCTGAAGGCACTGGGTATAGAACCCGTCATGCTGACCGGAGACAACCAACAGGTCGCCAACACAGTTGCTGCCAGCCTCGGTATAGAGCGAGTCGTGGCAGAGGTGTTGCCTGAAGATAAAGAGGCTCAGATTCAACAACTCAAATCAGAGGGCCGAACTGTCGCCATGGTGGGCGATGGTATCAATGACGCCCCTGCCCTGGCAGCTGCCGACATTGGCATGGCCATGGGTACTGGCACCGATGTCGCCATGCATACCGCTGGCATCACCCTGATGCGCGGTGATCCTACTCTGGTTGCAGAGGCACTTTCCATCTCCCGTGCCACCCGTCGCAAGATCTGGCAAAATCTTTTTTGGGCGCTGATCTATAATTTAGTTGCTATCCCATTGGCGGCGCTAGGCTTACTGAGTCCGGTTATTGCTGGGGCAGCCATGGCGATGTCATCGGTCAGTGTTGTATCCAACTCCCTGCTGCTGAGGCGTTGGGGAACAAAATAAATCTATTATAGGAATCCATAAAAATGCTCAAAACCTACAGAGTAGAAGGCATGACCTGCTGCGGCTGCTCAAGCGCAGTTGAGAAGGCATTAAAAGAGGCCCTTCCCGATGCGACTATCGATGTCAATGTGGCCGCCAACGAAGTAACCATCGAGCCAAGCTATGATGACGAGCTGGTTAAGAATGTTGTTGAAGATGCGGGATTTGATTATGGCGGCCCACGTTAACCGCTATTTAAAAACCTATTGCCGGGTGATTCCATGAGAATCCTGCTGATTGGAATTGAGGTTGTTCTTATCTATCTGGCCATAACGCTTGATAGTGCCGCAGAACCATTGAAATTTTGGCTGGCACTGACTGCCTTAACAATCCTATCCCTTCTTCTCTTTAAGAAATTTTTTACATTCTTTCTAACAACAACCCTGCTGGCTTATGGCTATGCAGATCTCAACAGCCCCCAGGCGTTCTACTCCATGGTTTTGCCTGCTTATCTTTGGTTCTCTATTATCATGCTGCTTATCGCGGCAATCCTTACTTTCCCAGGACTCTTGGGGCAGAAAACAAATCCATCTGACCCTGGCTCATCCATAGATGGTTTTGGCTGTAGTGGTGATGGGGGTTGTGGTGGGGACTAAGGGGATTAAAACCGTCAGCTTATAAATAGCGGCTTTAAAATACAGAGAGAGTGTGTGAGTAGCTATTGTTGAAGAAAGTATAGAATACCTGATTAACTCAGAACAACTCGGTTTTTACCGCTTGTTTTAGCCGCATAAAGCGCCTTATCAGCGGCACTGATCAGAGCCTCAAAATCATCAGCATCATGCGGATATGTTGCCAAACCCATACTCACTGACGCACACCCAAGCGGCTGGTTCTCAGCAAAGTCAAAAGGGTGTCCTGCTATCTTTTCAACAAGCTTTTCTCCAACAATCTTTGCATTTTCTTTTGCTGTTTCAGGAAGTATTACTACAAACTCTTCACCACCATAACGGCATGTAATGTCTGTTTTTCGAATTGATTTTTGAATAATCAATGCAAGCTCTTTAAGCAACTCATCACCTGCCGGATGCCCATTGGTATCGTTATAATGTTTAAAGTTATCTATATCCATCATAAGAAATGAGACTTCATGCTTGCATCTTTCTGAACGGGCCACCTCACTCTCTAAAGACTCTAACATGTAGCGCTTGTTAAACAGATGGGTAAGGCCATCTGTTATTGCCATCTCTTTTGTCTTTTCAAATAACCTGGCATTTTCAATTGCCACAGCCAAGTGCTCTGCCACACTGTTAAATAACTTCAAATCAGAAAATTCAAACTGCTTTGGGCGATCCCGAAAGGCACAGATAAGCCCCAACACTTTACCGCGCCGCAAGAATGGGACAGCAATCAGCGATCCAATATCCGGGCTAAATATGTCTTGCTCAGTAATCGTGACATCAGTATCTATATTCTCAATAACCCGACAAATACCTTCAGATGCAACTAAAGAATAAACACCTTCATGCACATTTGGTTTTGCGCGACTAATTTCATCTTCGGTAAAACCTGTATATGAAGCCACCGTAAGCTTAGTAAATTCTTTGTCCGGTAACATAATCATCATGCGGTCAATGTCCATATTGCCGCTGATATCCTCTATCAACTTTATAAGCAACTGTTCAGTTTCAAAGCTTGTATTCAGTGTCTTGCTTACATTGTACAGGGCATAGATTTCCAGCAGCCGCTTATCCAGCTCGGCCTTTGTCTCTTCAAGTGAAGAAGCCATTTTGTTAAAGCCACTGCCTAACAACCCTATTTCATCTTTGCTTTTAACTTTTGCACGTACAGAAAAATCACCTTCAGCAATCTTGCCAAATACACCGAGCATTTTATAAAGATTCTTCGTAATGATGAACGACAGCAGAAAGATAATGACAAGTAAAAAAACAATGAAGCGTAAAAACCATAAACCAGCCATTTCTACATTGTTATCACTAATTTGCTGGTTAATTGATTCTAGGGAAAATTCCAGACTAATCGCGCCCAATACATCTCCAGGCTTTGCATATAGGTGACAGCCATCTTGCTCAGAACACCCTTCTCTCTTAGCTGTATAAGGTATTAATACTCTTGCATGATCACCATTAAAATAATGAATCGCTTTACCCGTTTCCAACACCTTATTATCTAATTCATCCTTTGGTTGTTCTCGAGGGTCTATTGAAATAACCGCAGAGGCTTCATTAATTTGATCATTAATTTCTGCAACACTATCTGTCAGATCATCTATTTGCTCTTGAAACTCTTCTTTTTCGTCCTCATCCATGCTGGCTTCTAACTTTACTTTCAACTCAGATATTTCATTGGCATATGTATTTTTTGCCTCTTCAAGCGGAGGGATCACCCGCCTTTGATTGACCTCCATAAATATATCATTGGTCAATTGGCTTCTGATAACACGCACATCCTTTAGTCCGCTCAACTCTTTTTGCATGGTATCGAAAAGTGCAAAACGTATATCCATTTGCCCTTTACGCATCAGCGTATTCAAAGAGACCCTTACATTCTCAGCAAATAAAAACGTCCACTCTTTCACCGCATCTTGTGTGATTTTTCTACTTTTTTCTGCATTGAAAGCAATATCCATCACCGTCATTAGTAGCAAAATAATAGATATTGCTCCAACAAACTTTGTGCTGAGTTTCATATCTCTAAGATATTTTACTGGCTGTTTAATTAGGCTCACGTTTTATTTTTCCTATGAGAACCATCGTCGTTTAGTGCAAGACCAGGCTCGCAGGCAAAATCACATGAAAGAAAAACTACTTTTTTTCTTTGGTTTGGGGTGATATGCCTTGCGCACCTTCAGTTTTTCTTTCCAGTCAAACTTGTATTTAGCATCTAACTTTTCGTGGAATGGCGAATCTTTATGAGCATGACACTGCAAGCACACAGCCTCATCATCTGCACCATAAAGCTGCCCAAGAGCAGTAGCCTCTTTCTTTTCGAAGCCATACATTTTTTCATCATGCAACGCAGCATATTTACTGCCAGGGCCATGACATGCCTCACAGGTTACAGCCGCAAATTTTGGGGTAGACTCAATATCCTTAAACCCTCCTTTTTTGCGGTAACCCGTCACGTGGCATTTCACACATTTTTTATCTGTTGTGTAATCCTTCTCAGGATCAAGGCCTGCAAGCAACTTAGCCTTCTTTTTCTTACCTGGCTTTAATGATTTAAATGCTTTGGCGTGATTGCTTGTCTTCCAAGCAAGGTAGTTCGACTTATGGCAGCTCGCACATTTTTCCACTCCAACGTACTTTGGCTTTGCTTCCGCAACCTGCACTATCAGCATAAGTAAAAATATCGTTGATAGAACTTGAAATGCCTGCCGCTTTTTCATGACCGCTTTCTCCCCATTAATAACCTGAGATTTATTGTATGAATTAACCCAAATTCAAATTGATATCTCTATTTGCGGCTAGCAGGAATCATTCTTGAATAAAATTCTAGTCTCTATTCCCAGCCGCTCCATTGAGAAAGTGTTGCTTGGCAACGCATATTTTGTTCGCAGTATAAAAATGCCGCCTTAATTAAAGCCACAATACTTTTAGCACTCAGCCTATCTTGGTAATAGAGCAACAATGAGAAGAGCGTCATAACACTTGGCTTTCAATTATTCCACCAAACCTATAACCATAAATAAACTAGTGAATTATAGCGCTAGCCCTCTTTGAAAAAACTGTCAATAACCACCTCTTCCAAAGGCAACTGCCCTCCTCTTGGCCATGGCTCTTCAATGCCTTTACCGATAGCCACAAACATGCTGATTACGTGATCATCCGGAAGCTTTATCAACTCTGCAACTTTATCAAAATCAAACCCATCCATTGGTACGGAATCATATCCCATTGACTTTGCAGTCAGCATTAGAGTCTGGGCAACAATCCCACAGGATCGCATGGCTTCATCACGCTGCACCTGATCCCTTCCCCGGTAATACTGATCAATCATTGGGACAATAAAATCTTGTACTTCTTTTGGCGCATCCTTCCAATACCGTTCTGGTTGTTTCTCCCAAGATTTTAAATCTGCACACAGTACGATTAATACTGATGCGTCGGTGACTTGCGCTTGATCCCATGCCGCAGCACGTATTTGTTTCCTTAAATCAGGGTCACGTACAACTACAAAGCGCCAGTTTTGTATATTAAAAGCGGTAGGCGAAAGCATCGCTAAAGAGAGTAAATGATTTATCTCTTCATCACTGATTTTATGTTGCGGATCATAATGTTTAACCGAACGGCGTGATTTTATTGCTTCAAGTGTATCCATTTTAAATCCTTGCATTTGACTGTTTGAATTTTGATTATCTGCTTTTGTGTATAAAGTGGTTAAATATAATTAACCAACTTCAAATCTTTATGAGAGTAGCTGGAAACAGAACTAAGTGCAGATCTTTATCTGCGATGATATTGATCTTACGATAAGGAGATATTGGGGTTCTTATGCTTTTTGAATAGTTAATTAAGGAACAGCGAACTTATTGCTTTGACGGGTGCCTGACAACCTTCTTTTTTATGAAGAAGGCGATGGGGATATACATATGGTATTCATTGATTTCATTACACAGCAACTTAGCAAGTAATATATAAAAACCCCATTACCGCCGATATTATTCCGCCCCCCCCTCTTGCCCAGACTGCCCTGAATATTGCAGGCGCAACGCTGTCCATTCTGCAAGCCGAAGCTGGATGTGGCCATTGATAGAATCCAACGGATAGAGCCCTTCTGCATTGGGCGTTCCCGCAGTCTTGCTGGTTAACAACTCCATGGCCTGCTCCACATGGCTCACGGCATAGATATTAAATTTTCCCTGCTCTACCGCTTCAATAACACGGTGGCGCAACATGAGATCCTTAACATTGGCAAATGGAATGATGACACCCTCTTTACCCGTCAGCCCTCTTTTGTAACAGATATCAAAGAAGCCTTCTATCTTCTCGCACACACCACCAATGGCCTGCATTTCACCGTGCTGGTTTATCGAGCCAGTAATGGCCAGCGACTGTTTGATTGGAAGGTCACCCAGCGCAGAGAGCAGCGCGCACAATTCAGCAGCTGAGGCACTGTCACCCTCAATCGCACCATAGGTCTGTTCAAACACCAGACTGGCAGAGACTGAAAGCGGCTGATGCTTAGCATAACGACTGGCCAGATAGGAGGAGAGAATCAACACCCCTTTGGAGTGCAACGTTCCCGCCTGCTCTACCTCACGTTCAATATCGATGACTTGTCCGGCACCCATGCGCGCTGTTGCACTGACACGTGCAGGAACACCAAACATATGATCGCCCATCTGTATGACACTCAGGGCATTAACCTGAGCCAGTTGCACCCCTTCTGTAGAGATCAGCAGGGTGCCAGAGAGTATCTCTTCATGCAGCTGCTCACGCAGCTGATCCACCCGCCGCACCTGGGCTTTAATCGCCGCATGCACATCTTCCCTGCTGATATATTCATGATCAGCTTTATTGGCCCAGTAGTCTGCCTCTTTCATTAGGTCTGTCAGACTACCCATATGCAAAGAGAGCTTCTCTCCATTCTCTGCCCGCCGGGCACTCTCTTCAATTATGTAGGCCACACCTTCAGGGGTGATGCCTCGCAACTCTTCACGTTGCTGTAGGGTGCCAATCAAGCGTGCATAGAGTTGGTCATTCTGCTTTTCTCGTGGCATATCCTCTGCAAAATCAGCTGCCACTTTAAATAGCAGACTGAATTCCGGGTCATAGGCTTTAAGCATGTAGTAGAGCAGACGGCTGCCAATCATGACGACCTTTAGATCTATGGGAATCGATTGAGGCTCGAGCGAGATGGTGCTGACCAGGCTAAGCCTTCGCTCTATAGACTCTATCCTGATCTCCCGCGCACTCAAGGCGCGCTTTAGCCCATCCCAGGCGAAAGGATTAGTGAGTACCTGCTCGGCATCCAGCACCAGATAGCCACCATTTGCCCGGTGCAACGCGCCAGGCTTAATCATCGTGAAATCAGTTAGCAGCGTGCCAAAACGGGCCATATGTTCGACCCGACCAATAAGGTTTTGATAGGTAGGGCTGTCTTCATAGACGATTGGGGCACCCTGGACTTCAGCATTATCCACCAGGATATTGATATGGTAGCGGGAAAATTCTGCACTCAGGTTCGAGTGTGGCTTCTCCTCATCAGACTCCTGTTCCCGGAACTGTTCCATGTTTTCAATAACATCCTGTTTAACTGCTGCAAGATAGTCTGGGACACCGGGAACATTTAGATAGGCCTGTTCCAACTCTGCAATCAACTGCGAGACTGTGACTGATGTCACCTCTTCATCCAGCTCTTTAAACTGCTTCCGCATTTGCTGCTGCCAGATTGGCAGCTGGGTCATGGAGCTTTTCAGCTCCTCTTTTATCACAGCAATCTCTGATTCAATCTTCTCCTGCTCCTCTTCTGGCAGGGTTTTAAACTCATCAGCACTGAGGATGGCACCTTCTTTACGGGGGGCCAAGGTATAACCCGTTGATGTATGCAGCAAAGCAATACCATGCAGTTTTGCTTTTTTACTCAGCTCCTCGGTCATCGCATCTTCGAGAGCTTTAAACTCGTCATTTATCTCCTGCGCTCGTCGGCGATATTCGTTACTATGAAAAGCGGCCTGAACAGCATTAAAGAGATCATCCACCAGCTGTTCCATGTCACGCTGTAATTTGCGTCCGACGCCTGCTGGTAGCTTTAGCGCATAGGGCTTGTGGTGATTTTGAAAGTTGGCGATATAACACCAGTCACTGGGAACGGCTGCGTCTTTCGCCTGGGATTCAAGCTCCCGACGCACAACCGTATGTCGGCCCAGTCCAGCTGACCCCATGACATAAAGGTTATAGCCTTCATGGTGCATACCCACACCAAACTGTATGGACTCAAGCACACGCCGTTGCCCGATTGTTTCAGCAAGCGGCTCCAGGTCTGCTGTTGTCTCAAACAGGAGCTGGCCGAGATCACAACTGTGATAGAGCTGCTTAGATTCCAGAGGCTTTATCAAAAAACGCTACTCCTAATCAGACTGCTTTGTACCTTTAGCGCAGCATAAGAATAAAGAGGCATACCCCAGAGTCAGCCTCTCTCACCCATACAACACACTAGAGCTTTGTGGGTAGATGTTGGCGTATTTCAGCTGCATCATGGGTGGTAAGGTTTTTGTCAATTTCAGAGGCAATTAATTGGGATGTTGCGCTGCTGTAATGCTTTCTCAGAATACCAAGAAAGGTCGGCGCAGCAATGACATACAGCCTATTGAATCGATTTGCTGTTCGCCCAGTTTCAATAACCTCAGAGACTCGCTCAGCAAAGCGTATGGCTGCCTCCTGCTTAGCATCAGATGTATGCCCCATATCATGACTGCCTGATCCAGAGGCATTGCGCGCTCTACCAGGGCTGTCAGAGACCATATCACCTTCATGCAATCGCGCTTCAGGGCATGTCAGAGTCTCTATCTCCACCAGTTCACTGTTTGGCTGTTCAGCTGAAAAAATACGTGCATGTCCAGCATCTGCCACTACGATCCAAGCTTTTAGCATTTTTATCTCTCCTTAGTTATGAATCAGCCCAACCCGCATATTAATCATAGTGCAAACAAAACAGTTCTGAACCTAAACATACTGCTACTCACCCACTCGGGGCATCATAAAAAAGAGCAGCCGGTTCCAACTGCTCTTTTTTTGGCATCATGCCTTGTAAACCAACACCCGCTCTTCCAACATGTCGTGCATGGCATAACGAATACCTTCACGGCCAAGCCCCGAATCCTTTACACCACCGTATGGCATTGAATCCACTCTAAAGGATGGGACATCGTTATGAATAACACCGCCCACTTCCAAAGCATCAAAAGCTCGCATCACGGTATCAAAGTCATTGGTAAAGATGCCACACTGCAAGCCAAAATCCGAATCATTAACCCGCTCAAATGCCTCTTCCATTGAGTCCACAGCGGTCAGTGTGACAACCGGGCCAAAGGCCTCTTCTCTACAGATCGTTAAATTGGGATCAACATCTTCCAGTATGGTTGCTTGTAGAGAGTTGCCTTGACCACACTTGGCAAGTGCATTGCCAGTCACCAGCTTAGCTCCACCTGCTATAGCCTCATCAATCCAGCCTTTAAGTCGGTCACGGTTATTGGTATCCACAATAGGACCCAGTGTCGTTGATTCATCCAGCGGATCACCTGCCTTTAGTGCCTCAGTTGCGCGGGTGAAGCGCTTTTTGAACTCATCATAGATATCACGATGGGCAAAGATGCGCTGAACAGATATACAGACTTGGCCACTCTGATAAAAAGCACCCATAACTGCTCGACTGATGAGCCAATCCCAATCCTTTTCAGATAGGTCTTTATCTATAATTAGCCCCGCATTGCCACCCAGCTCCAATACCACTTTTTTCTTACCGGCATCCTGCTTCATCTTCCAGCCTACCTCAGGGGAGCCAGTGAAAGTCAGTAGATTAATACGCTCATCCTCCACCAGCATCTGGCCCGCCACCCGGCCACTGGGTACAACAGAAAATGCGCCTTTTGGCAGCCCTGATTGTTCAATAATTTCAGCCAGTAGCAGGCTGGTTACGGGTGTCTTTGAAGCTGGTTTCAACACGATAGGGCAACCCACAGCGAGTGCTGGAGCTATCTTATGGATAGCCAGGTTAAGCGGGAAATTGAAAGGCGCGATAGCCGACACAACACCAACAGGGTAGTGCCGTACAATACAGCGGCGGCCTGCCCCCATTTTGTTGATGCCAAGATCATAGGCCTCACCATAGATACGGGTGGATTCACCTGCTGCAATATCAAAGGTAGCAGCAGCACGAACAACCTCCACACGCGATTCGGCAATCGTTTTACCGTTCTCTTGCGAAAGCACCTGGGAAAATTCTTCCGCTCTCTGCAGTATCTTATCGCGGATAAAATTCAGCGCCTCTGCACGTTGATAAGGCTCCAGCGCTGCCATTTCAGCGCGACAGGCATGAGCAGCGGCTATCGCCTGCTCAATCTCATCCTCGCCACAAAGGGCAACTGTGGCAAACACCGTGCCATCATAAGGATTGGCAACCTCAAGCTGCCCTTCAGTCTCTACCCATTCTCCGGCAATATAAGCCTTCTTTTTCATAGCTGTAATCCCATAGGTGATATCTTAATAACAACCATTTTGGCACAAAAATTTGGCCAATTTCCATATTCAGACAACATCATAGCCATTTTGGTGCTACTGCATAAAGGAAAGTAAATAGAAGTTAAATCAAAGCCCTGCCCTCAATCAGGGCAGACTGAGGAACAGGGCTTTAGAAATGTTTTGTATATTGAGCGATAACGGCTTGCCGACAGACAGCTAGGTATTGATATCACCTATTTTGTCTCTGACAGATTTAATCTTGCCTGCAAGTCGATTTTCTTTGCCTTTGCGGATATCAAATTTGAGGGAGGAGTAAACTCGGTTGCAACCCTGAGACTCCAATACAGCGTAGGCCTTTCCAATGAGATCCAAGGCCTCCTGCATGGTGGCTGTCTCAATAACAGTACCCATTGGGGATAGCTGATAATCAACACCACTATCGCGGATCATTTTAATAACTTGGCTGACGTAGGCGCTCTTACTCTCACCTGTATCAGTGGGAAACATGCTGAATTCTAATAGTACGGACATGATATGGGTTCCAGGCTGGAAGATTTAAGGTACAAGCCGTAAGTATGACAAGGTTCCCCCCCTGCTTTCAACTCACAGCCCGCACCTATCCTCTTACCTCACTGCCCAGCACCACTTTGCCAGGCAGTCCCCCAATTCAACGACACTTATACTCAAGAACAGTTTGAGTCTGAGTTTCAATCTTGTAACTTTCAACACAACCCAATGATGGGTCGGTCGTAGCATAGACGATGGTTCTTGATGCATATTGATCATCAAAAGTGCTATCAATAGAGTATTTAGGTTCCCCTATTGCTTTAATTAAATCTGCCTTTTTCTGACCAACAAAGCTATTTTTATAATCACCTTTCTCATCTATTGCCGAACAACCAACCAAAATAGTGCTGGCCAAAAGAGTAGTACTTAAAATTATTTTTTTCATCGCTTCTTTCCTGAATAAATGATCAAAGTTATTAATATTCATAACGGAAAAATAGCAGATTACTTAACCTATTTTTGCCAAAAATGAACCCGTTCTCTATAACATGGGAACTGGTTCACATAATGAAGCCAAAGAGAAATGAACTTACGATGGATGGCACAAAAAATGAGGGGTAGCTCTATAGGGGGATTTAAAATAATAAATCAGCCCAAACTACAAATAGTAGAGGGGTTATTCTTCTTCAGCGCCTAGTGCACAAGCGCTTTGATGGCGGCCAGATATGCCGTTTCATCCGGCATGCGGTTCTCTCGCTGTGCCTCCCACAGCATTTGACCCAGACACTCCATAATCTGATGTTCCGCTTCATGTGGATCACCAATCTGCAGTGTAATCTGCTGATACAGCCCGGCAATCCCTGTCGGGCGATTAGTACTCAGCTGCTCCTGAATTGCGATATGCATACTCATATGCAGAAAAGGGTTACTCTGCCCCCCTTCGGGGGTAAAGTCCTTATCCAGTGCAGCTTCAGGGTCTTTCATCAGCTTATGATATTCAGGGTGTTGCTCAAGGATATTGGCAATCACCTGCTCCAATGGCTCCATTGGCAGTTTGCCCTGATGTTTACGCCAGGACTCAGTAAATACCTTGCGCATCTTGGTGCGATCGTTGGTAAACATAGGTTAACCCTGCGCCAGCCGTTTCTTCAGCAATTCGTTGACCTGCTGTGGATTGGCCTTGCCTTTGGTCTCTTTCATCACCTGGCCGACAAAGAAACCAAACAGCTTATCTTTGCCCGATCGGAACTGTTCAGCCTGTTTCGGATTGTTGGTAACAATCTCATCCACAATCTGTTCTATCGCACCACTATCAGTGATCTGTTTCAGCCCTTTGGCTTCAATGACAGCATCGGCATTGCCTTCACCCTGCCACATGGCTTCAAACACCTGTTTGGCAATCTTGCCAGAGATGGTTTGATCAGCAATGCGCTTGAGCAGCCCTGCCAACAGCTCGGCAGTGACCGGGCTATCCGCAATATCCACAGCATCCCGGTTCAGAGCAGCGGCAAGCTCACCAGAGACCCAGTTAGCAGCAATCTTAGGATCTGCCTGTGCAGCATCCACCACAGCCTCATAGTAGTCAGCCAGCTCACGACTGGCAGTCAGGGTTGCCGCATCTTGCTGGCTCAGAGAGTAGTCTGCCTCAAAACGCTGGCGTTTCTCATCAGGCAGCTCTGGCAATGTCTGCCTCATCTCATTGATGAAGGCCTCATCAAGCTCAACCGGCAACAGATCAGGGTCGGGGAAATAGCGGTAGTCATTCGCCTCTTCCTTGCTACGCATGGAGCGGGTCTCGTTGCGATCAGCATCGTACAGGCGAGTCTCCTGCACCACCTTTCCACCGGACTCGATGATATCGATCTGGCGCTCCACCTCCAGGTTGATCGCCTTCTCCAGAAAACGAAAAGAATTGAGGTTTTTCAGTTCAGCACGAGTGCCCAGCTTCTCTTGCCCCTTGGGGCGTACTGAGACATTGGCATCACAGCGGAAGGAGCCTTCAGCCATATTGCCATCACAAATTTCGATATAACGCACCAAGGCATGTATCTTCTTGGCATAGGCGACCGCCTCCACAGCAGAACGCATGTCCGGCTCGGAGACAATCTCCAGCAGCGGTGTACCAGCACGGTTAAGATCAATACCGGTCATACCGTGGAAATCCTCATGCAGAGACTTACCTGCATCCTCCTCCAGATGAGCACGGGTAACGCCAATCACCTTACTTTCACCAGCTTCCAGATTGATGGTCAGCGTACCTATGCCTACAATCGGCAGCTCCATCTGACTAATTTGATAACCTTTAGGCAGATCAGGATAGAAGTAGTTCTTGCGGGCAAAGACTGAGCGAGGCGCAACCTCGGCACCAATCGCCAGGCCGAATTTTACCGCCATACGGACGGCCTCTTTATTCAGTACAGGCAGGACACCTGGCATACCCAGGTCTACATTGCAGGCCTGGGTATTGGGTTCTGCTCCGTATGCGATAGAAGCACCGGAGAAGATCTTTGATTTGGTGGCCAGTTGAGCATGAATCTCAAGGCCGATGACTGTTTCCCATTGCATATTCGTCAAAACCTCTAAATTCCGGCAGGAGCTGCTTTGTGGTAATCGGTGGCCATCTGTAGTCGGTGCGCTACATTCAGCAACTTGGCCTCAGCAAAGTAATTGCCAATAACTTGTAGACCAGTAGGCTTGCCCGCTGCTGGAGCTATAGGGATAGAGATCCCGGGCAGGCCTGCTAGATTAACCGCAATGGTATAGATATCAGACAAGTACATACTGACCGGGTCATTCGCTTTCTCGCCAATACGGAAGCCTGTATCTGGTGCTGTTGGCCCCATAATCACATCCACCTGTTCAAAGGCTCGTGTGAAATCATCAGAGATAAGGTGTCTGACCTGCTGCGCCTTCAGGTAATAGGCATCGTAATAGCCCGCAGAGAGGGCATAGGTGCCAATCAGGATGCGCCGTTTCACCTCATCCCCAAAACCCTCAGCACGGGAACGTTTGTAGAGATCCTCTAGATCTTTGGGATCTTCACAACGGTGGCCATAACGCACACCATCAAAGCGCGAGAGATTGGATGAGCACTCGGCGGGAGCCACTACATAATAGGTGGGCACCGCCAAGTGGGTATTGGGCAGACTGATATCAACAACCTCTGCCCCAAGCTTTCTGTATTCAGCAATAGCCTCTTCCACTGAAGAGGCGACCGCAGCATCCAGCCCTTCACCAAAATACTCTTTTGGCAGACCAATCTTTAGCCCGCTCAAATCATCTTCCAGCCCGGCACTGTAATCTGGCACTGGCTGATCTGCGCTGGTGGAATCCCGCTCATCAAATCCAGCCATAGCCTGCAGCATAATAGCTGCATCTTCCGCACTGGTGGTCATGGGGCCTGCCTGATCCAAACTGGAAGCAAAAGCGATCATGCCGTAGCGGGAGACCCGCCCGTAGGTAGGTTTTAACCCGGTAATGCCACACAGCGCAGCGGGTTGGCGGATGGAGCCGCCTGTATCGGTACCCGTTGCAGCAGGGGCCAGCCGCGCCGCCACGCAGGCTGCAGAACCACCCGATGAGCCGCCGGGCACCGTTTCAGTATCCCAGGGATTATGCACCGCACCGTAGTAACTGGTCTCATTCGATGAGCCCATGGCAAACTCATCCATATTGGTTTTACCCAGATTAACGATACCCGCCGCCTTGAGGCGCGCAACCACTGTAGCGTCATAGGGTGAGATAAAACTTTCCAACATCTTGGAACCGCAAGTGGTCTTTATCCCCTCTGTGCAGAAGATATCCTTATGCGCGATAGGTATGCCTGTGAGTGGATCTGCCTTCCCAGCTTGCAGCTGTTGATCTGCAGCTTTGGCCGCACTCAGCGCCTCATCACCACAAACAGTAATAAAGCTATTCAGATTGCCATCCAGCCGCTGAATGCGATCAAGAAAATATTGGGTCAACTCCACGCTGGAGTAGTCACCGGCACGCAAACCCTCAGCCAGCTCTGTAATGCTTTTATTGTGCATAGGTCTTATTTAGTCAGATAAAATTTAAACGGGATTAACTCAGTACTGAGCAGATTCATTCGATAACTTTAGGCACCAAATAGAGTCCATCTTCAGTCTGAGGAGCGATAGATTGGAACACTTCACGGTGGTCTGTTTCTGTTACCTCATCGCTACGCAATCGTTGAGCCATATGCAGTGGATGCGCCATAGGTACAACACCTTCTGTATCCACAGTGCTTAGCTGCTCAACCAGGTCTAAGATATTTGAAAGATCTTTGGCTATACTAACCATCTGTCCATCACTTACATCCAAGCGAGCAAGGTGAGCAATTTTTTTCACATCAGCATGATCAAGCGACATGGTTTCCTCGGTAAATTCGGGGTGGGTTGGAATCGGGCTAAATTAACACATTCACATTTTTGCTTCTATTCCTTGCTCCAAACTCATACCATTGATAGATTATGCGCTTTCTGGCAGAAAAAACTTTTTCAGGGCGCTGACCTCCCCTTATCCTGCCTTCAACTAAACCCCGGAACCGAACCTTAAAACTATGTTCTTTCGAAGCATTCGTGGCATCTTCTCCAATGATCTCTCCATTGATCTTGGCACAGCAAACACCCTCATCTATGCTCGCGACAAAGGCATTGTCCTCGATGAGCCTTCAGTCGTGGCAATCCGCCATGATCGCAGTCGCGGTGGTAGTAAGTTTGTTGTTGCAGTCGGCGTTGAAGCCAAACAGATGTTGGGGCGTACACCCCAGAACATTACGGCCATTCGCCCCCTGAAGGAAGGCGTAATCGCTGACTTCACCGTCACTGAAAAGATGTTGCAGCATTTTATTCATAAGGTACATGAAAATCGAATCATTCGGCCAAGCCCACGTGTGCTGGTCTGTGTACCCTGTGGCTCAACACAGGTCGAAAGACGTGCCATCAAGGAATCCGCAGGTGGTGCTGGTGCACGCGAGGTTTACTTGATTGACGAACCCATGGCCGCAGCCATTGGTGCAGGCCTCCCCATCGATGAGGCGCGTGGTTCCATGGTGCTGGATATCGGTGGCGGCACCTCTGAGGTCGCCATCATCTCTCTAAACGGCATCGTCTACTCCAACTCTGTCCGCGTGGGTGGTGACCGCTTTGATGAAGCCATCATCAACTATGTCCGTCGCAACTACGGCACACTGATTGGTGAAGCCACCGCAGAGCGCATCAAAAAAGAGATTGGCACCGCATTCCCCGGCACCGAGGTCATGGAGATTGAGGTTAAAGGCCGCAATCTGGCAGAGGGTATCCCTCGCAGCTTTGTGCTGAACAGCAACGAAATCCTGGAATCTCTTCAAGAGCCACTCTCCGGTATCGTCGGTGCAGTCAAGACCGCACTGGAACAGACACCACCTGAACTGGGTGCAGATGTGGCGGAGCGTGGCATTGTCCTGACAGGCGGCGGCGCACTACTGAAAGATCTTGACCGCCTATTGGAAGAGGAAACAGGCCTTCCGGTACTGGTCGCAGATGACCCACTCACCTGCGTAGCACGTGGTGGTGGCCGCGCACTGGAACTCATCGACGAAAGGGGCGGCGAAATGCTGCTGGTTGAGTAACGCTAAATCATTAATAAAAAACATGGCTGCCTAATCCTACAGGCAGCCATAGCTCAATAGCCTAATAGCACGAGAGTGACCCCAGATTAAAACACTATTCACACAGGGTCCTTCAATCACCGTCCGGATGGTGGCAGCCGTGCTTGTCTCGCTCCTCATGATGGTTGTAGATCACCGTGAAAACCATCTAAAGACAGTGCGCTCTGCCCTCTCAGTCATCGTGGCCCCCCTACACCAAATCGCCAGCCTGCCTGCCACCAGTGGCGAATGGCTATCAACCAGCTTTAGTTCGCACCAACATTTGCTGGATGAAAACCAAGCACTGCACGAGTACAACCTCAAACTTAGAGGGCAACAGCAGAAGCTGGAGGCATTGGAAGCTGAAAACATGCGCCTGCGTGATCTACTGGACTCATCACTCAAGATTGGAGACCAAGTCCTGATCGCCGAATTAATTGCCATCGACCTTGACCCCTACAAACAACAGGTTGTCATCAGCCGCGGCAGTAACTCTGGTGTATTTGAAGGTCAGGCAGTATTAGACGCTGATGCCGTGCTGGGACAGGTCGTTCACGTCGATCCATTCTCAGCTACCGTGCTCATGATCACTGACCCAAGTCATGCCCTGCCGGTAGAGGTCAATCGCAACGGTCTTCGCACCATTGCCATGGGTACAGGTCGGATTAATGAATTAGAGCTACCACACCTGCCAAATAATGCCGATATTCAGATCGGTGACCTGCTGGTTACCTCAGGTCTGGGCGGCCACTTTCCACCGGGATACCCAGTGGCAAAGATCACCCAGGTCATCAACAGCCCCGGCCAGCCTTTCGCCCGTATTCTGGCAAAGCCAAGCGCTAATCTGGAGCGCACCCATGAAGTGCTGCTGGTGCGCGCACTGGCCTCACCCACTCAGGAGCAGACAACTCCTTCTGTGGAAAACAGCGCGCCATGACAATAACACCTCATCGTGGCGGCCTCATCATCATTGCCAGTTTTATCCTGGCTTTAATCTTAACTATCCTGCCCCTGCCAGAGTGGGCTAGGCCATTCCGACCAGCCTGGCACTCACTGGTACTCATCTACTGGTGCTTGGCTACACCACAGCGCGTAGGCGTGGGTATTGGCTGGTTTTTGGGGCTTACAATCGATGTCATGACCAATACCTTGCTGGGACAGCATGCCATGGAGCTGGCTATTACCGCGTTTATCGCCGTCAAACTGCACCGGCGCATGCGGCTATTTCCTCTCTGGCAACAGGCCCTCGGTATCTTTTTACTGCTCATACTGGAGGAGACATTGTCACTTATTGTGATGGGAGCAATACACCGGCCCACCCCCACTTTAAGCTATTGGGCATCTCCTTTGGTTGGTATGTTGTTATGGCCCTGGATCTTTATCATCCTACGGGATCTTCGACAGCGTTTTAAAGTAAATTAACCATTTTCAGCATCTACAAAACACCATGACCAGTAGCTCTATGCTTGCCTCCTAACAGTCAGTTCAATGCCTGAATCCAGCATAAAAGACCACGCCAGAGAGAGCCGAACGCTAACGCACAGGGCAATCGTGTCAGCCATTATTGTGGTGATACTGCTGGGCACCCTTGTCCTGCGCTTGACCCATTTGCAAATCACAAACCATGATCACTTTACTACACTGTCACACGAGAACCGCGTCAAACTGGTGCCGCTGCCACCTACTCGCGGCCTGATCTATGATCGAAACGGTGTGATTCTGGCGCAAAATCTGCCCACCCATAGCCTTGAAATCACACCTGAGCAGGTTAAAAATATCGATCAAACCCTAACTGATTTGGCGCAAATCATCACCATCAGTGAAGACGATCTCAGCCGTTTCCATCGTCTGCGCAAACAGAAACGCCGTTTTGACAGCATCCCAATCAAGATACATCTCGATGAGAAGGAAGTTGCCCGTTTTGCAGTAAACCGACACCATTTTCCTGGCGTAGATATCCAAGCCAGATTACTAAGAGACTACCCTCAGGGAGAGTCCACCGCACATGTTGTGGGTTATGTTGCCCGCATCAATCAGAAAGAGCTGGGAGAAATTGACACCTCCAACTATGCTGGCACCAGCCATATTGGCAAGACCGGACTGGAGAAAACCTATGAAGATACATTGCACGGCAAGGTTGGCATGCAACAGGTCGAGGTCAATGCATTAGGGCGCATCATTCGGGTACTAGAAAACCAGGCACCAGAGCCGGGGAAAGATATTCATCTCTATATAGACGCCCATCTTCAAGCTGCAGCCGCTAAAGCTTTTGGCGAGAAAAATGGTGCTGCTGTAGCCATCGACCCAAACACCGGTGGCATTCTGGCCCTGGTTAGTAAACCCGGTTATGATCCCAATCTGTTTGTCGAAGGCATTAGCTCAGCTGCCTACAATGCGCTTCAGCAATCAGATAGCAACCCACTCTTTGACCGAGCTTTACGTGGCCAATACCCTCCTGGCTCCACAGCCAAACCATTTGTTGGGTTAGCTGGATTAGAGACAGAAACCATCACTTTCCAGAAAAAGAAGTTTTGTCCCGGCTTTTATCAGCTACCCAAGCATGAACACAAATACCGTGACTGGAAAAAGCACGGTCATGGTCGCACCGACATGGAAAAATCAATTGTCGAATCATGTGATGTCTACTACTACGATCTTGCCCATGAGCTGGGCATTGATAAGATGAGCAATTTTCTGGGTCAATTTGGTTTTGGAGAAAAAACCATGATTGACATTACGGGTGAACTTAATGGTCTGCTACCTTCACGCGAATGGAAAAGACAATCACGCAATATAGCCTGGTATCCAGGTGAAACCCTTATTATGGGTATCGGTCAAGGTTACTTTCTGACCACGCCCATCCAGCTGGCTAATGCTACTGCAACACTGGCAAGCCTGGGCGTGCATAGAATTCCCCGAGTAGTGAAGCAAATCACCAACATCACCCAATCTGAAATAGAGGTGCCAGAACAACCTGAGCCAACACAGATTCCCATTGTTAAACAAAAAAACTGGGAAGATATGGTCTACGCCATGACACAGGTAGTGGATGGCATTCGAGGCACTGCCCGGCGCATCCGTACAAAAGAGTACCAGATTGCAGCAAAGACCGGCACTGCACAGGTATTCACAGTAAAACAGGATGAAGAGTATGATGAGGAGACTGTGAGCGATAAGATGCGCGACCATGCACTTTTTATTGCGTTTGCACCGGTCGAAAATCCACAGATTGCAGTAGCCGTCATTGTTGAACACGGCGGACATGGTGGTTCTGTTGCAGCCCCTATTGCCCGCACCATTATGGATCACTATCTGCTGAGTGGTAACACAACCAAGCCCCAAGATTCAAAATGATACCCAGCTCAGCCCCCTCAAGAGAATTCACTCAATCAACGCCTGCAAAACCACAGGGCGCACTGGCCGGGCTGCACCTTGACTTGCCGCTGCTCAGTGGATTGATTCTACTGTGCAGCTTTGGGTTGATCGTGCTCTACAGCGCCAGCGACCAAAGCATGGCGCAAGTAGAGCGCCAACTGATCCGACTCGGGCTAGCCTTCCTTGTAATGGTTGTCGTTGCCCAGATTCCCCCTCAGCAACTCAGATACTGGAGCCCATGGCTGTTTAGTATTGGTCTCCTCATGTTGATTGCTGTACTGATTTTTGGGCATGTTGGCAAAGGCGCCCAACGCTGGCTGGATCTGGGATTCTTCCGTTTCCAACCTTCAGAATTGATGAAACTGGCTGTGCCGATGATGGTGGCTTGGTTTCTATCCGAAGCTCGCCTCCCTCCTAACTGGCGGCGACTCCTGCTTGCTACCCTGCTGATCATTGTGCCGGTATTGATGATAGCCAAGCAGCCTGACCTTGGCACCTCACTGCTGGTGGCCAGTGCCGGTATCTTCGTGCTTTTTCTTGCCGGAGTGAGTTGGCGGCTAATCGGCAGTTTTATTGCACTTCTGGCAGCCTTGGCTCCTGCTCTTTGGTATCTCATGCATGATTATCAGCGCCAACGGGTACTCACCTTTCTCAACCCAGAAACCGATCCCCTCGGATCGGGGTATCACATTATTCAATCAAAAATCGCAATTGGTTCTGGGGGCATATACGGCAAAGGCTGGCTTAATGGCACTCAGTCACATCTGGATTTTTTACCTGAAAGCTCTACCGATTTTATCTTTGCTGTACTGGCAGAAGAGTTTGGCCTTGCCGGCATCTTGGCGCTGCTGGCCATCTATCTCTTCATTATTCTGCGTGGCCTCTATATTGCCACCAAAGCACATGATACTTATGGACGGCTACTGGGTGGGGCACTCACACTGGTCGTCTTTGTCTATCTATTTGTGAATACAGGCATGGTAACAGGGCTGCTACCCGTAGTTGGCGTTCCACTACCTCTGGTAAGCTATGGCGGAACATCACTGGTGACCATTATGGCAGGATTCGGTATCCTCATGTCCATTCACACACACCGTAAACTACTACCCACCTAACCCAGATATTAACCAAGGTTATACTCGATGACTCTTTTTTATCGCTGCCGCACCCTATTTATCACTGGGCTACTGGGAATGTTTTTTGTTCCACCTGCACTGTCCACAGAGCCATTAGCACTTGCACCAGAAGTACAGGCATTTGCATCTGAAGTGGCCTCACGCCACAACCTCAATCCTGATGAGATAAATCAAATCCTGCTTCAAGCTGATAATCTTGAAGAGCTGATCCGCAGCAAATTTCAGCGTTCAGCAGAGGCCAATTGGCCCTGGCACCGTTATCGCAAAAACTTCCTCTCCAAGAAGCGGATAGAGAATGGCCTTAAGTTCTGGAATAAACACGCTGCACTTTTCGAACAGGCTGAAAAAAAATTTGGTATCGACCAGGAGATACTTGCCGCCATCGTTGGCGTAGAGACCAACTACGGCAAACGTCCCGGCAAAATCCGGGTACTCGACTCACTCTATACCCAGGCCTTTCACTATCCTGAGCGCGAGAAATTTGGCCGCACTCAGCTAGAGGATTTTCTGGTACTGGCAGTCAAAGAAAAACTCGACCCGCTGGATGTTAAAGGCTCCTACGCCGGGGCCATGGGGCAGCCACAATTCATCCCTTCCAGCTACCGCCACTATGCAGTGGACTTTGATGGTGATAATCGCCGTGATCTCTGGAACAGCGATGCTGATGTAGTAGGCAGTGTAGCCAACTACTTTGCACGCCATAACTGGCAGGCAGGAGCTCCTGTTACCGCAATAGCCGCCGGGGTAACTGCCGATCACAGCTCACTGGTAACACTTGAAAACACCAGGCCCAAACCACCTAAGAATAAGATAGCTGAATTGAAACAGCTCGGCATCCAGATTACAGATGAATTTGCAGATGATCTCCCAGCCAGCCTGATGCAGTTCAGCACAAAAAAGGGCGATGAATACTGGATAGGACTTCACAACTTCTACGTCATCACTCGTTATAATCGCAGCAACCTCTACGCCATGGCCGTCTATCAATTAAGCCAGGAAATTCTTGCCCTGCGACAAGCATCGCAAAAAAGATAGTATCTTCTGGCAACTTATTCTCCCCATACCCTGTCCAATCTTGAGATGAACTGATGGAGGCATATGTGTGCCATTTATTGGCTTATAAACAACATATGCTATGCTGAGAACATGTTATAGATATCTCGCAATGATATTTATGAAGGCATAACGTCAAATGAGGTATGCGAGACCACACCGATGGCCGGATCAATTAAAACCCAGCTGATAATGTCACTGCTGCTGGCTGCTTCTCTCTCCGGTTGCGGCGTTGCCCCCTACTCCGATAGCGGCCCACCACGCGGAAGCGTCGATGTAAGTCATATCCCCAATGCCACCCCCAAAGATGAACCACGCAGTCGCTATGGCAACCCAAAGTCATATGTTGTCAGAGGCAAACGCTATTATGTACAGTCAACCAGCCAGGGCCATGTAGAGCGAGGCATTGCCTCCTGGTATGGCAACAAGTTTCATGGTCGACGCACCAGCAGTGGCGAAACATATGATATGTATGGCATGACCGCCGCCCACAAAACATTACCATTGCCAACCTACGCACGGGTCACAAACCTGGAAAATGGTCGAAGTATCGTGGTAAAGATCAATGATCGGGGACCTTTTCACAACAACCGCGTTATTGATCTTTCCTACACTGCTGCCAGTAAACTGGATATTCTCAAAAAGGGCACTGGCATGGTTGAGGTTGTTGCACTTAACGGCCGCCAACCAGCCCCACCAGAGCCCAGGCAAATAAGAGCTGCTGGAAAAACACCTGGGCTTTATATCCAGATTGGTGCCTTCTCAAACCGTTACAATGCAGATCGTCTGGCCAGTCGACTGGCAAATTCACTGGATCGTTCAATAAGGGTTAAACAGTCCTATAGCAACAGCAGTGAAATATTTCGGGTTCAGGTAGGGCCACTGCTCAATGTGGAACAAGCCGACAGCCTGACTGAAAAACTGGCTCAACTGGGCATCTCTGACCTGCACGTCATCATCGATTAAGGTTAAAATGCTGGCCAAGCATTAAAAATTCTTGATTATCTCTATCTAAATCAACAACCACCAAACCAAAGGAATAAACCACCCGTGTCTTCTGCCCGATTTCGGATATTTGCCCAGTTTCTTCTGCTCATTATCCCTCTCAGCCTTGCACATGCTGTAGTCCCCATCCCTGCACCACCAAAGATTGCAGGCACAGGGCACCTACTGATTGATTTCGAAAGCAATACCATACTGGCTGAAAGCAATGCAGACCAACGGCTGGAGCCTGCTAGCATAACCAAGATCATGACTGCCTATGCCATTTTCAGGGAGATCAAAGAAGGCAACGTCAAACTGGACGATGAGGTCCTGATCAGCAAAAAGGCATGGCGTGCACCGGGCTCCCGCATGTTTGTCGAGGTCAACAAAAAGGTACCGCTGGAGCTGCTACTCAAAGGGATGATCATCCAATCAGGCAACGATGCCAGTATCGCCCTGGCAGAGCATGTCGCTGGCAATGAAGAGACCTTTGCTGCATTGATGAATACCCACGCTACCCGACTAGGGATGAATAGCACTAACTTCGTCAACAGCACCGGTCTGCCCGATCCAGACCACTACACCACGCCACATGACATCGCCAAGGTTGCAGCTGCCGCCATCAGGGAATTTCCTGAGTTTTATAAATGGTATGCACAAAAATCGATGCTCTTTAACAAAATTAAGCAACACAACCGCAATAAACTGCTATGGCGGGATGAGTCTGTAGATGGCATGAAGACAGGCCATACCGAGGCTGCTGGCTACTGCCTGGTCGCCTCCGCAAAACGTAAAAATATGCGCCTGATTGCTATTGTTATGGGCACCAAGAGCGAACAGGCCCGAGCCAAAGAGACCCAGACACTGCTCAATTATGGCTTCCGCTTTTTCGAAACCCATCGGCTCTACGAGGCGGGAGAGGCCTTAAAAACAGTTCGCCTCTGGAAAGGTGCCAAAAAGCAGCTAACATTGGGACTGGAAAACGATCTGTTTGTCACTATCCCCCGGCGTCAATACAAAAAACTGGAGGCTAAAATGGATATTAAAACCCAGATTACAGCACCTGTAGAAAAAGGTCAGGCCGTTGGCAACCTCTCTATCAACCTGCACGACAAGCTCATGGCCAAAGTACCTTTAATCTCGTTGGAACAGGTCAACTCCGGTAGTCTCTGGCAAAATGCAAAGGACAGCGCCCTGCTGTGGTTTGAATAATGAACGATACAAAAGTTTATCTGAATGGTGAGTTTGTCCCACTCGCCGAAGCCCGGATCTCAGTTATGGATCGTGGATTTCTATTTGGCGACAGCATCTACGAAGTGATTCCCGCCTATGGCGGCCGCCTGTTCCGGCTACAACACCATCTGCACCGACTTGAGAACAGCCTGCATGCCATCCACATGGAGAACCCATTATCACAAGATGAATGGGAGAGCATCCTGGCAACACTAGTCCTCCAATATCCTGGGGAAGATCAAAGCGTCTATCTACAGGTTAGCCGAGGGGTTGCAGCGCAACGGGATCACGCCATTCCCGAAGAATTAGAACCCACTATATTTGCTACCACTGCACCCTTTCCAGCCATTGATCCACAGTGGTATGAACAGGGCGCTTCTGCCATCACCCTGGATGACATCCGCTGGCGCTACTGCAATATAAAAGCCACCACACTGCTGCCTAATGTACTGCTGCGGCAGGAAGCAAAAGAGCGCGGTGCCATGGAGGCCATACTTATTCGCGATAATCAGGCTATAGAAGGCGCAGCCAGCAATCTATTTATTGTTGATGATGGCCAAATCATCACGCCACCCAAAGGCGAGCACCTACTTCCCGGGGTCACACGCGATCTGGTATTGGAGCTGGCCGCAGAAGCAGAGATTCCCTACTGCGAGGCTCCCATCAGGGCTGATCGACTGGATAGTGCAGAAGAGATCTGGCTCACCAGCTCCACCCGTGAAATCATGCCGGTCACCCATCTGGATGACCGCCCGATAAATAACGGCAAACCGGGTGAAATATGGCAACAAATGTATGAACGCTTTCAAGCCTATAAAGAAGAGTTGAGATGAGTGAAGAGACGCTGCTTGAGTTTCCCTGTGAGTTTTCAGTCAAAGCCATGGGATTCACATCACCGGACTTCGATGCTGCTGTGGCAGAGGTTGTTCGCCGTCATGCCCCAAACATGACAGAGGGCTGCGTCTCATCCCGCCCCAGTAAAAATGGTAAATATACCTCGATTACCGTCACCATTCAGGCCACCAGCAAAAAACAGCTTGATGCCATCTACCAGGATCTGACCGACCACAAAGATGTACTGATGAGTCTGTGAGCAATCCACTGCTGCATATTCAGCGCCTTGGCCTGTGTGACTATGAATCCACCTGGCACAAAATGCAGCGCTACACAGACCAGCGTACCACCGACAGCCAGGATCAACTCTGGCTGCTGGAACACCCCCCCATATTTACCCTGGGTCAGGCGGCAAAACCCGAGCATCTCCTTGCACCGGGTGATATTCAAGTAATACAGGTCGATCGGGGTGGGCAAGTTACCTACCACGGGCCAGGGCAACTGATGGCCTATCTGCTTTTGGATCTGCACACAAAAAAGTTAGGCATCAAATCGCTGGTAAGCCACATTGAGCAAGCCCTTATTAACTTGCTAGATAGTTACTCAATTAACGCCAACACCCAGTCAGGCGCACCGGGTGTCTACGTAGATGGAAAAAAGGTTGCCGCCATAGGGCTGCGTGTACGTCGTGGCTGTACATTTCACGGACTCAGTCTGAATGTGGATATGGATTTAGAACCATTTAGCCGCATCAACCCCTGCGGTTATCCTGGTCTAAAAACCACCCAATTAGCAGCACTTGGAGGGCCAACCGATCTTAACCAAGTAGGTGCAGACCTTTCACACCATTTAGCCAGTCAACTGAATTACACTATGGCCCCATGAGCAAAGAAAAAACCTACAAAGCCCCCTCACGCACCAGCCCAGAGAGTCACCAACGCAACCAAGACAAGCTGGCGCGCAACAGCGTGACAGTCAACCTCACCACCCAGCCACTGCGCAAACCCAGCTGGATTCGCATCAAATCCCCCAGCGGCCCAGGGGTCACACGTATCAAACGCATACTGCGTGAGCATAAGCTCAGTTCAGTATGTGAAGAGGCCGCCTGCCCCAATCTAGGCGAATGCTTTAACCACGGCACCGCCACCTTTATTGTGATGGGCGACATTTGTACCCGGCGCTGCCCCTTCTGTGATGTCGCGCATGGCAAACCAAATAGCCTGGATGAGAACGAGCCTCAACAGCTAGCTGAAGCCGTTGAGTTGATGGAGCTGAGATATGTGGTTATCACCTCCGTAAACCGGGATGACCTGCGCGATGGCGGCGGCCAACACTTTGCCCACTGCATCCAGGCACTGCGTCAGCTCAGCAACACACTACAGATTGAAATCCTGGTACCCGACTTTCGCGGGCGGCAGGAAGAAGCGCTGACCGCACTCAATCAAGCACCACCCGATATCTTCAATCATAATCTTGAGACAGTGCCCAGACTCTACCCCACTGTTCGGCCAGGCGCAGACTACAAAACGTCACTCGAATTGCTTTACCGTTATAAAACATTGCAACCCGACATCCCCACAAAATCCGGACTCATGCTGGGAATCGGCGAAACCCTAGATGAAGTCGAAGCGGTAATGCACGACCTACGCCAGCAGCAGTGTGACATGCTGACTCTGGGCCAATATCTCCGGCCCAGCCTCGCTCATCTACCCGTTGAGCGCTACGTTACCCCCGAAGAATTTGAAACCTTGCGCCAACTGGGCGAAAAGATGGGGTTCACCAATGTAGCCAGTGGCCCACTGGTTCGTTCCTCTTACCATGCAGATCAACAGGCATCACCACTACTGACATGAGCACTGAACTCACCCGCATCATCGAAAGCCTGCTGCTGCCTCCTGGCAGCCTCATCCTGCTTGGACTGCTCGGGCTTATATTATTTCGCAGCCGTTTGGGCAAAGCATTCATCTTCACAAGCCTATTAGGCATCTATATGCTCAGTACGCCCGTCATTTCTGATCAGCTGATGTCAGGACTGGAAACATCATACCCAGCACTCTCTATAGAGAAGGCCAAACAATCAGGTGCCCAAGCCATTGTCGTCTTAGGTGGTGGTCGTTACATAGATGCACCTGAATATGGGGGCGATACTATTAGCTCTCTAAACCTGGAAAGATTACGTTATGCAGCCTGGCTATCACACCGCACTGGGCTGCCTGTCATTCCCAGTGGAGGCGCGCCCATCACTGAAGGGGCATCAGAGGCCTGGTTGGCCAGGAAGACACTCACAGAAGAGTTCAATGTAAAGGTCGCAGCCATTGAAGATGCCAGCCGCAACACCCGTGAAAATGCCCAATTAACCAAAATAGTATTGGACCGACTGGGATTCAACCGAGTCCTACTGGTCACTCACGCCTGCCACATGCCACGCGCTATGTATGTAATGACAAAGGCAGGGATTAATGCACTCCCTGCACCCACGGCATTCCGACATAAAGCTGATAATGATGAGGAGGGGAAAATTCAGGATTGGCTGCCCGGCTCCTACGCCATGTTACACAGCAGTTATGCAATACATGAATATGTGGGAAAATTCTGGTATCAGATAACTGACAACATTTAGCCTACTGTTGTGACTTTTTAATATACGCGCGCGCCCGGTTCACCTTATCGATACAGTTAGGGTATTTACCAAACTCCAATTGGACTTTTGCGGCCCCTAACAAGCTTGCTGCCTTGGTATATTCGACAGTTCCAGCAAACCCATGGGTGTTTGCATAGTCCAGTTCTTCATAAGCCGTATTTAGGCCTGTATTACACTGTTTAGCCAATGAGCTGTTTGGATTGCCCGCACAACCTATAACGACAAATAACACAGAAGAAACAAGAATTATATATTTCATTGTAGTAACCTCACTTAGCATGGGTACAGCATTTACTTAAGTGTAACCAAATAGCAACCATCCCGCTGATCTTTGCCCAATCTAGCTGCTCATTTTGAACAGCAAATTCACTCAGCATCAGCAAAAACCTGAAAGTAGCAAACCTTAAAGGTAGGCATAAAGCTTGACCCCTTTACGCGCTTTTGACATATTTCAGTAAAAAACAATACAGCACATAAAAAACCAATGGACTATATAGCATGGAAACTACTCCCCGCAGATCTCAAGATCAGTTAGAACCACCTCGAGAAGCTCATAATACGCAGTATATTTGTTGCGCATTATCATTTTTCACCCCCTTGTTTTAGAGAAGCAAACTGGGGGTAACCATAAAGAATAAATAGATAATTTGTGTAAAACACAGGCAGAAAATGAGCCGAACAGATATACAACAACTACCACATGGAAAGGGGTTCAGCGAGAGAAAAATTCTTTGGCATTACAAAGTGCGTGGACACTGGCACCTTGACTGGAAATTTTTTGCACGCTGGATTGCGCTTACTTTTTTGTTTTTTTTGCTATCACAGGTCAATATTTTTGGCTTAGGTGAAACAACTAAACATTTTTCACAAACTGTATTTTATCAATGGATGGCGCCATGCTACGGAAAAACACTCTTCTCTTTATGTGAAGAAGAGGCTATAAAAAACGGGCTTTCTAAATCAACAAAAAAACCAGATATCTCAGTTGTTCTACTGTTAGAACAAGACTTAGATGTAAGAAAAGGTTGGCCCGCCTCATATGAGCTACATGCCGATATCCTTGAAAGGATACTCGATTATGGCCCAAAAGCCGTTGTAGTTGATTTTGCCTTTGTTGATCCAGAACGAACACTTCATGATCCAACAATTGATGATCTGGAAGCTGTAATACAAGAAAACAGAGAAATACCTGTTTTTTTTGTAGCTGATTATGGGAGCGATCTATTAACAGATAAGTACTTCACAAAATTATCTAGCAGCATTGCCAACCTCATCAAGGGTCAATTTCCAATTGATATAAACACCACCTTACTCATCAATAACATCCATGAAATATTAGAAGATTCTATCCACGGAATTTCAAAAGAGATAACTATCAGAGAATTGCGTGAACAAAAGAAAGAAAAAGAAATACTTGCTCTATTCAACGGTATAAAAGAATCAATTATTTTAACTATTGAAAGACACAGCACAGAAAAGTTACAAAATAGAAAATTAAATGAATTTGGTGACAATCTTATTCGCATGCTAGCGAATAAAATACCATTACAACTCAGCCAAGGAATTATTCATAAGCTCTATAGAGCTGGCGGAAAATCAGTAGCCGCACCAGGTAACAGCTTTCGCAGACGAGCTATCAGATACCCATTAATAGAGGTCGGCAGTCACCTTAACAACATACCAGATGGAGAGCACAGACCATCCGCTGCATTGGCTGTATACCAGCATTTAGCTAATGATAACCAGGAAGATCAGTTACTCAACAAACCCAGTGAATCAAGCTTCTTAGAACTCACCTGGAAAATCTACCAGGAAAGTAACGAGGGCAATCTGCCAATCTATAACGGCCCATTTAAATGTAATAGGCAAGAGTTAAATTTATTTAGCAGGATATGGCAATCATTACGGTTAAACATTACCCCTTCAGCAGATGAACGATTTAACCCTGAAGCAAGAAACAAATCACTCGATGGAAAAAGTGGAGAACTCCGTCAAGAGTGCCCACCACACAACACCATCAGTGCTGGCTACCTCAGAAATCCACCTGACCAGGAAGCAGAAAAACAAATTGAAAATACAATTAAGGATCACGTTGTATTTTATGGTGGATACTTAAACATGGTTAATGACCTTGTAATACCACCAACACATGACCCTATTCCTGGTGTCTATTTTCATACCATGGCGCTTGATAATTTAATTCAATATGGAAAGCAGTACATACACGAAGGAGAGGCTGTTTTATTTGGCTACAACGGCAGCGACTTAATGGATCTATTATGGATAGCTGTACTGCTACTTGTTGTTGAATACGGCCACCACATATGGGGTGGCATACATAAACCAGATCTGTATCGGCGAGCAGGTGATAGCAATTACCAGGTAGGTAACGAATATTATGCGCGAGAGAAATTAATTTTGCCTCAGCTTCTGTATATTCTTTGCACAACACTCTGGTTGATTGTGCTATGCATCAGCATATCACTTATTAATTTTCAGATGTTTCATTACCCACCTTCAAACTTCATCGCCTGGGTAGGATTAATTGGCATTAGAGAAACCCCACTACTTGTTTATTGGTACAAGAAAGCAATGAGAAACATACCACTAATTTTTAAAACAAAACATTAATCAGAATAGATGCGCTATAAAATCACCGGAGGATTTCACATGATAAGCAAACCTACATATATAACATCAGTAATAGCATTTTTTTGTATGTTTTTTTTATTAGCACCAACACTCGCTGTCAGTGATGAATGCAACGCAGGACTTATAACTGGAATCAAATCAAAGAATTTAAATCTTTACAAAAAGTCAGGTAATAAACTCAAATTAGTAAAAAAACGCAGCAAATCTAAAGCAATGAAGGATGGGGAAATCACTATCTGTGAGAAGCTTAATAATGAAAAGATTCTAGAAATTAAATTAGGCGAAAAAAAGTGGCTTGTTAAAGCCCGCCAAGTAACTATTGGTAGAGAGATAACACTAGCTGGTGGCAGCTGTGTAAAAATCGCAAAGGCTGGCGTTTCATCCACACGCGGTGCGGGAGAGTGCAGTGAATAACAAACCAATATTGGTATTAACGCTTACTGTTTTATTTTCGGTGCTTACCACTGCCTGTGCGCCAGTAAAACAGACTGCACGTAAACTTGACCCAACACGTGAGCTTTATGAAACATTTGATGGGAAATTCATTGCACAAGTAGAACAGGGAAAATGGACACCTGCTCTTCAGCAACCACCCCATATTGACAGTAAACCCCCAGCAAATAATCATACTACACCCGCAAAAAAACAGGTTCAATTCTACATACCTGACGGCGTGACAATGGCCCGCATGGATTTTCATGGTGTTATTGATTTGCCATCGATCCAAAAGCATTTAAATAAAATCTTAATCAAATTACTTACACACTCACCCAAAACAGAAGTTAACGCACGCGTCATCATCACCGTTGGCAAAGGCTATGGATCAGCAAGCTCATCGCCAGATGGGTATATTATGATTCCACTAGAACTCATCAAAAGTACACAATCAGAAGACGAGATCGCATGGTTACTGGGGCACGAAGTTGCACATATCATACTTGGCCACCATGATTCAGATTGGGTTGAAAAATACCAGGGTAAACTAGCTGCCGCAGCTGAAAGCACTCTCACCATAGCATCAACACTATCTAAAAGCGCTTCTAAATATAAGGCAAATACCAACCTAGGAATGGCTGGAAAAGCAGCCGAACTATATACGACCACAAAAGACTCCTATAAGGTCTCTACTGAAGGACTATTACCTGCATGGCAAAGAAACCAGGAAGATGAGGCCGATCTCTTGGCATTGGATCTTGTTGCTGCTGCAGGCTATAACATAGATGCAGGCCAAACAGTACTGGAAAACATGCAAATATGGGAAAAATCAAAAATTGCTACCAATGAAAGCAGCGGCCAAGACTCATCGCAAGTAACAGATCAACCACACCCTAATCATTCTGCCACTGAGATTGCTTCAAAAGTAACGAATGCCGTAGGCAATCAAATTAAAAAGATTAGAAAATCACTGGCTCGTGAACACAATTCAACAGAATTACGCATGGAAAATCTCAGCGAATATCGTGAGAGGGAATATGAAGAACACCCTGAAAATGAACTCCTTGTAAAACCATGGGAAATGCTACTTAACAAGCCCACGAACAAGAGCACACTGGCCCTATATCAACACATTTGGAATGCCAACACATCACTCCATAATAACGACTTTGTAAAAGCCGAACAGCATATAATAAAAGGCGTGTCTGGTGTAACCAAATATCACTCAATGGCGAGACTTGTTTTCTATGACTTAAGAAAAAACCAGGGCAGAGATAAACTGGCCATGAAAAACCTTCAACTTGCACTCAAAGACAAAAAAACAAGTTTTTTAATCTATGCGTCAATAATTGGCAACTCAATCGATAATAGAAAATTTGAAGATGCCACTAAATATTTGAATCAGGCATGGGAGGAATTCAAACACCCACCCAATCTGTATCCATTAAAAATATCTCTGGCTAAAAAAAGAGGCGATCAGAAACTAGCATTACTATTGGTCGATGAGTGTCGACATAAAGCCTACAAAATAAGCGGCCAATGCCAGCAGGCAATTGCAGAATAAGCTGTAACAATTTTGGCATCGTCTAACAGTTACGTGCAAAAAGCGTAGCTGTTAGGCTATTTTCCTAGCCACTAAATTTTATAGTTTATTTTTAATAATCCATTTTTCCCTCCCATTATTTCCCTATATATCCAGCCTTATACCATTTGTTCCACGCATCCCTTAAAATCATCTTGGTGTTATACGATAGTATGCTTCTTACTATTCTTCCATAGCGCAACTGTTTACTTTAAATTTGCTGATCTGTTTAAATGACTGCCTCAATATCTTTCAAAAACAGTGAGGCAAGCTGCATCTAGCTTATATCAGCTATGTACTAAACTAATAACATTTGGAACCATAAATGACACTATTGGACAGTCACTATATCCAGTGCCCATACTGCTGGGAACAGATTGAGTTATCCATTGATAATTCTATTGAAGAGCAGCAGTATGTTGAAGACTGCCAAGTATGCTGTAACCCAATCAGCATCACAGTGAATATAGCGCCAAACGGCTCAGCTCAAGTAGAGGCCAGGCAGGAGAATGATTAACAATGATGCAATAACAAAAAAGCCCAATGGTATTTCATTGGGCTTTTTTGTTGGCGGGGCTGCTAGTAGATAAGCAACCTTTTGATCAGTGCAATACCTCTTTTTAGAAAAATCCGAGAGGCTGAGTGCCATAGCTAACTAAAATATTTTTGGTCTGCTGGTAATGATCCAGCATCATTTTATGGGTCTCACGACCAATGCCTGATTTCTTGTAACCACCAAAGGCTGCATGCGCAGGATAAGCGTGATAGCAGTTAGTCCAGACACGCCCTGCCTCAATAGCCCGCCCCAGCCGGTAAGCTCGATTCATGTCCATAGTCCAAACGCCAGCACCCAAGCCATACTCAGTATCATTGGCAATGGCAATGGCCTCCATTTCATCTTTGAAGGTTGTCACAGCTAGCACCGGCCCAAAGATCTCCTCCTGGAAGATACGCATACTGTTATCACCCTTATACAGAGTCGGTTCAACATAAAAGCCATTAGCCAACTCATTAGCCGTATTACGTCGTCCACCGATCAGACACTCTGCCCCTTCCTGCTCAGCAACCTGCATATAACCCAAGACTTTATCCAGCTGCTCCTGGGAAGCCTGAGCACCGATCATCGTCTCAGTATCCAGCGGGTCGCCCTGCTTGATGGCTTTTACACGTTCCAATACTTTCCCAAAAAATTCATCATACATTGACTCTTGGATGAGCACACGGGAGGGACAGGTACAGACCTCTCCCTGATTGAGAAACCCAAGCACAAGACCTTCAATGGCTTTATCAATATATTCAGCCCCCTGTTGCAGCACATCTTCAAAGAAGATATTGGGTGATTTGCCTCCAAGTTCCAGCGTAACCGGGATAATATTTTTGCTGGCATACTCCATGATTTGATGCCCAACAGCGGTGGAGCCGGTAAAAGCAATCTTGGCGATACGATCACTGGTAGCCAGCGCCTTACCCGCCTCTTCACCATAACCATGCACAATGTTCAGCACACCAGGCGGCAACAGGTCATCAACAATATCCATAAAAAGAGAGATGGAGACTGGGGTCTGTTCAGCAGGCTTTAGAACAATACAATTGCCTGCTGCTAAAGCTGGAGCCAGCTTCCACGCCGCCATCAGCAGAGGGAAATTCCAGGGGATAATCTGACCAACCACACCCAGTGGCTCATGATACTGATAAGAGACCGTACCCTCATCAATCTCACCGATAGAACCCTCCTGCGCCCGGATGCAACCCGCAAAATAGCGAAAGTGATCCACCGCCAGCGGCACATCCGCTGCCAGGGTCTCACGTACGGGCTTACCGTTATCCCAGGTCTCTGCCACCGCCAGCATCTCACGGTTCGCCTCGATGCGGTCAGCGATCTTGAGCAGGATATCAGAGCGCTGAGTGACCGATGTTTTGCCCCAGGCAGTCTTGGCTTCATGGGCAGCCATTAGCGCCTTCTCTACATCAGCTGCGGTAGAACGCGCAACTTGGCAAAAGACTTCACCATCCACAGGTGAGGGGTTTTCAAAATAAGTCCCTTCCACAGGGGGCATCCATTCACCACCAATATAGTTGTCATACTTATCCTTGAAAGAAACTACTGAACTATCAGAACCCGGTTTGCTGTAGATCATTATTGACTCCCATGTTGTAACAATTGCGATTATATATACCTGTTAACCCTCTTTTCTGGAGCAATAGTGTACGCCCATACGTCCCTAACTAAAAAGCAGCTTAACCTGGGTTTAATTCTGCACTTACACCACAAACAATCACACTGCAGAAACAGAGTGGAAAATATACTTTTGGGAAAGAAAGCCTTATATACTCTGGCACCTACAGTCTAAGTCTAATAAACCAACACAACAGGATACAGATATGCAGACTGCAAAAATCATTGAGCACATCACCGACTGGCTTGATAGTTATGCCGAGAAATCAGGCACCAACGGTTTTGTCATCGGGGTATCGGGTGGCATTGATTCCGCTGTAACATCGACACTTGGTGCACGTACCGGTCGACCCATGCTCTGCGTGGAGATGCCAATCCATCAGCACTGCGATCAGGTAACCCGAGCCCAACGTCATATTGAATTTCTGAAGCAAAATTTTCCTCAGGCTGGCTCCACAGAAGTAGCACTCACAGGTGTCTTTGATGGCCTACTCAATGTATTGCCAAAGGTTGATGGTGAGGAATCACACGCTATGGCACTGGTCAACACCCGGGCACGCCTGCGTATGACAACGCTCTACTACTTTGCTGCCCACCATAATTATCTGGTGTTGGGCACAGGTAACAAAGTTGAGGATTTCGGTATCGGTTTTTATACCAAATATGGCGACGGTGGTGTCGACGTCAGCCCCATCGCCGATCTAAACAAAACCGAGGTTTATGCACTGGGGCGGGAGCTTGGCGTTATTGAAGAGATCCTACAGGCCGCACCAACCGATGGCCTATGGCATGATGATCGCACCGACGAAGACCAGATTGGCGCTAGCTACCCGGAACTTGAGTGGGCGATGACATTCGAGGGCAATGAAGCAGGACTTGAGGATCGTGAAAAAGAGGTGTTGGCCATCTATCGACGCCTAAACCGGGCCAACCAGCATAAGATGCAGCCTATTCCCGTCTGTATGATTCCAGAGAACCTTAAAGGTTAAGTAGCCTCCATCCAAACCTTATATAAAACAGATATGTAATTAATACGGCTCTATTCTGGTTACACGGCCTATTGCTCTAATTCATATTCAAACGTATTGACCGATACACCATCACCCAGCATTAAACACTGAAGCTGTTGAGGCCTTCTATTATCCATGAACATGGGATGTTAGGAGCAGTGAGATGCTTGCAAGTATGGTTAATCTTTTCATGACACCTTACTTGTCTTTAAGGTCTTTCTTCTGTGCTCTAAGATTAAGAATAGGTTGATTCAAAATTTTATTAATCTGCTCTTTATTGTGTTTTTGATCGTCTAGAACCTGCTGGTGTTTCTCTAATACCTGTGTGAATTCTGAGGCAGGCAGTGGCTTGTGAAAAAAGTAGCCTTGAAACTCATCGCAACCCTGTTCGCACAGATAGGCAAGCTGCTGCTCATCTTCAACACCTTCGGCAATGACCAGCAACTTCAAAGAATGTGCCATAACAATAATGGCTTTAGTGATTGCCATATTGTCAGCATCATTGGGAATACCATTAACAAATGATCGATCTATCTTTAACGTGGTTAATGGAAAACGCTTCAGGTAACTCAATGATGAATAGCCCGTTCCAAAGTCATCCACAGAAAGTGTAATACCCATATCACACAGCGTATTCAGTATGACCATGGTGTCTTCAATGTGGTGCATGAGCAGGTTTTCTGTAAGCTCAAGCTCCAGATATTTAGCTGAAAAACCAGTGGAGGCAAGGGCACTCTTCACCATTGAAACCAATATATTTTTTTGGAATTGACGGGGACTGAGATTAACGCCGAGCCGTAATGGGGGGAATCCAGCATCTTGCCATGCCTGGGCCTGGGCACAGGCTGTTTTTAGAACCCACTCACCAATTTCAACAATCAGCCCATTATTTTCCACGATAGGGATAAATTCGACGGGCGAAACATTGCCCAGCTCCGGATTTTCCCAACGCAGCAGCGCCTCCATACCTATTATTTCCCCACTCTTGGCATTTACCTGAGGTTGATAACAGAGCCAAAATTCATTGTTCTCTAATGCCTTGTACAGCTTACCCTCCATGGTAAGCCTGCGAAGTGCATGGGCATTCATGGATTGAGTATAAAAGCGGTATTTATTTTTCCCTGCACGTTTTGCTTCGTACATGGCGGCATCAGCATTCTTGAGCAGTGTATCGACAGTTTCACCATCATCAGGATAGAGGGCAATACCGATGCTTGGGGTTATAAACACCTCTTGTTCACCCAGCATGATGGGCTGCGCTAATAGGTCTTTGATGCGCTGTGCAACTTTGGCTACGCTATCTACTTCATGTATAACGGTTAGCGCTACAGTAAATTCATCACCCCCAATACGTGCAGCCTGATGGCCATCACCTGGTGTTGCATTACGGGTTACGGTATCACTCTCTCTAATGCTTTGAGCCAGCCGCTTTCCAACAGTAACCAGGAGTTCATCACCTGCTGAGTGCCCCAGTGTGTCATTGATGCGTTTGAATTCATCCAAATCCATAAACAATACGGCAATACGCCACTCCTGACGGCGCGCAATGCCTATTGCCTGTGCAAGGTGCTCTTTGAATAGCTCACGATTTGGCAACCCCGTCAGGCCATCAAAGTAGGCTAGATAGCGAACCTCCTCTTCTGCCGCACGCACATCATTAAAGGCAGCACGTGCACGTAGAAGATGCTTAATCCGGCGACTGATTATCGGCCAGTTAATAGGTTTAATTGCAAAGTCAGTGGCACCAACCTCAAATGCCTTGTCAATGGCCGCTTCATCTTCCAGCCCTGTTACCATCACAGCTGGAGCATTTGCACCACTGGCCATTTGGTTGAGTTTGCTGCAAACCTCAAAACCATCCAGCTTAGGCGTATCAACATCAAGTAACACAATATCCGGCTGTATCTGCTCAAACCGCTCTAATGCCTGCACACCATCAATAGCTTCCTCAACAATAAAGCCAACATCACCAAGCGCCTGTTTGGCGCGCGCTAATCCTTTTGGGTCATCATCGACAACCAATACAGTGGGGCGACTATTTTCTGGTTCTTGCTTATTCATTACAGGTTTATTGAGGTGCAGGCATGTGTCATGAATTTATTTGTACTAACCCGGATTTTGGATGATTGAACAGATTGCGTTGTCACATTGACCGAAAAGCCCAATTTTTGTGCGGAATGGGCAGGTAAGTGACCTTCACTACTGTTTACGACCAGCAGAGAGAGAAATGAAGGGTGTCGATTATTACCCGTGCTATTCTGAGATGTTGCTTCTGATTTTGTAATGGTGCACTCAACACACTCTATGATTGGACTGCACTATCCTGAATTTCCAGGTAGTTGTTTCAGGCACCGGCTTACCCTCTTCATGTTTAATCATATTTCTGTCAGAAATCCCCCAAGAGTGACTACAAGCCCGGCTTCGGTATAATGCGCTCATCATAAATAGAGAGCGATGACGAGCATGACATACCAAACAGACGATCTGCGCATTGATGGCACCACTGAAGTTTCCTCCCCGGCTGAGGTTCACGCAGCCTTCCCTATCTCTGAGAAGGCAGCTGAGACGGTCTATAAGGCCCGCCAAAGCATTCATAATATGCTCAATGGCAAGGATGACCGGTTGCTGGTAGTAACTGGGCCTTGCTCGGTACATGACCTAACAGCAGCGAAGGAGTACGCCGACCGTTTGCAGGGTTTGTGTGAAGAACTGAAGGATGATCTGCTGATTGTTATGCGTGTCTATTTTGAGAAACCTCGCACCACTGTCGGCTGGAAAGGATTGATCAACGATCCTGATCTGGATGGCAGCTTCAAAATCAACAAGGGTCTACTACAGGCACGTGAGCTGCTGAGCTACGTGAATAACCTGGGTGTATCTGCCGGTACTGAGTATCTTGACCCCATCAGCCCACAATATATCTCTGACCTGATCAGCTGGGGTGCCATCGGCGCACGCACTACCGAGAGCCAGGTACATCGTGAGTTGGCCTCAGGCCTCTCTTGCGCCGTTGGTTTTAAGAATGGCACCGACGGTGGCTTGCAGGTGGCAATTGATGCTATTCGCGCCGCTGCACAACCACACCACTTTATGTCCCTGACCAAGGCAGGACATTCAGCCATCTTCTCTACCACAGGCAATAAAGATGGCCACCTTATTCTGCGCGGTGGCAAGCGCCCAAACTACGATACCGAAAGTGTGAATATTGCGGCTGAAGGTTTAGAGGCGGCTGGATTGGCTTCACACATTATGATTGATCTCAGTCATGCCAATAGCTACAAACAGCACGCCAAGCAGCTCAATGTTGGACGTGATGTAGCCGGTCAGGTTGCTCGGGGCGATGACCGTATCTTTGGCGTGATGATCGAGAGCTTTTTGGTGGAAGGGCGACAGGATTGGAAACAGGATAAAGAGCTGACATACGGCCAAAGCCTGACGGATGCCTGCATCAACTGGGAAGATACCGAACCACTACTGCGCCAGCTGGCTGAAGCAGCACGGGAACGTCGGAACAGTAAATAACCTAAGATAGAAAAGCCCCATCCAGTTAGCACTGGATGGGGCTTTTTAATTAATGGCTTAGCCTAGCTTGCCGCCCTTTCGCTTCTGATCTTCTCCATCAATTCGACAGTGACTCGGCCTTCGCCCGATTCAACGGCCGTTTTTTCAATTTTCTTCTTTGCAGCTTTGCGCACAAAAAAAGGGACTTTTTCCAGCAGTTTCAACGCTTCATCATCCCATACCAGTTCATTTTGACTCATTCCTGCACCCTTAAACCCGTTAGTTCTCTCTTTACGATTTCAATTAAAAACCGCGCTACAACTTGACTTATATCAAAAACAGCTACTGCAATGCTAGTGGTTTAATGGTTTTAATCATTATAAAGCGCCGCTACTCTCTGCAACATAGCCTTTTTTACGTATTGCAACACGATTCTGCACTCGCGCGCAGACTGTGCCATCAGCCAGATAATAGGCATATTCAAACAGTGGGGTGCTGCGATCATGTTGAGCCAGCTCTTCAGTAATCTCCCTTTTCTGAAGTGGATCAAACTCAAACCTCAATTCCAGGTCTGTACGCCCTTCTTGCACAAAATCCAGGCCCAGATTGCGTGTCCACACTGAATACTCCTTAAAATTCCATGCACAAGCTAAAGCCGCAATAGGATCAGCCAATGAGGCCATAGTACCGCCAAACATACTGCCTCCAGGATTTCGGGTCTTCTCATTCAGCGGCAATAAGATGTGAATCCGGTTCCATTCATCATCCAACTCCAGTACCTTTGCCTGCATACCTTGGAATGGAGGAAAATCCTCCAACCAGTCAGTAGGCGTTGGTTGATTCAAGCCCGTTACTTTAGAATTGCTCCTTTTATTCATGTTTTCAGTATAGTTCGTTAAATAAGGACTTAAATTACTAAATCGACCAACCACATATTATAAATCTGCTCATGCATACTGTGAGCCACATCTAAATATCAACATTTTCCCTATATTTCACTAGACTTACATAATGGCCCCTTACTATCGACAACTCATTTGGTTTGTCGGATGTCTGTTGTTGATGCTGTCAAATGCACACGGCAGTAGTTCACTTTCCACTCAACGCACTAATTTTATAGCGGCCGAAAAATTTTTGAGCCAGGGTAAACTGAGCCGTTACCGGAAGCTCAAGGCATCACTTGAAGCGTATCCACTCTACCCCTACCTGGAATATAAAGAACTGCGCCGCAGACTGCATAAACAGAAAAAAAACCGTATTCAACGCTTTTTGACCCGTTATGCCGATACACCATTAGCACCGCAACTACGTAATGCTTGGTTGAACCATCTGGCCAAACGTGGCCGCTGGCAAACCTATCTGGAATTTTATAAACCCTCTCTGAGTGTGACCCGTCAATGCTACTACTTGCGTGCACTCTACAAGAGTGGCAAAAAACAGGAAGCACTTCAGCAGGCAGGTGAACTTTGGCTCTATAAAAAATCACGCCCAAAGGCTTGTAACCCCATATTCAAGAGCTGGCAGAATGCTGGCATGCAGACTGAGGAAACAACCTGGCAACGTATTCAACTGGCAATGGATGCCCGTCAGACCAGCCTGGCACGATACCTTCACAAATTTTTACCTAAAAACGAGCAAAAGTGGGTTGATCGATGGCTGAAAGTTCATCGTAAGCCACAGCTCATTCTAAGTAGCAAAACCTTCAGCCAGGAACACCCCTACCGAAATGCTATTCTGCAACATGGCATCAAGCGTCTTGCCCGTAAAGATGCCACAGCAGCATTGCACGCCTGGAAACTACTGAAAGCACGATATGCCTTTACTGACGAACAGACACCAAAGATTGAACGCTCACTTGCTTTTGCCCTGCTACGAGACAAAAGCCCAGAGGCACTCCCTTTTCTGGTAGAGATAGAACCTGCCGCTGATGATGATTTGCTTAGGGAAGCACGTATAAGGGCCGCATTGGATGCACACAACTGGTCTACTGCCCTGGTTTGGTTAAATGCTCTACCTGAAGTGCAGCGTACAGCAGAAGGCTGGATGTACTGGCGGGCACGTACTCTGGATGAGCTCGGCAGAACCGCAGAAGCCGAGCAGCTATTCCGCCAGGTTGCCCGTGAACGCAGCTATTACGGCTTTCTAGCCGCTGACCGACTAGGCGTAACCTATCATCTCGCCAATATTCCACTGCAGGTGGACACATCGTTCCAACAGAAAATGATGGCAAAGAGCGCTATCGCAAGAGCCAAAGAGCTACACACTCTGGGCAGACTGGTCGAGGCTCGCCGGGAGTGGGAGGCCACCACAAAGGATATGAATCAGGATGAACTGCAGGCTGTCGCCAAACTGGCAGAAAGCTGGGGATGGCATGACCGGGCAATTTTCTCTCTCGCTCGGACTGAATATTGGGATGATTTGGATCTCCGCTTCCCGCTGAAACACAAAGCACATATCGAGCAACAAGCCAGTACCAATAAACTAGACATCGCTTGGATATTTGCCGTAGTACGGCAGGAGAGTGCTTTTATCCAAGATGCCCGCTCAGGTGCCGGAGCCTTGGGCTTGATGCAACTCATGCCACGCACTGCCCGCCAGGTATCACGACGTCTACATGGTCGCTCACTGCCTTCCCTCAGGTCATTGCTGCTCAAGCCCAAACTCAATATTCAATTGGGAAGCGCTTATCTACGACAGGTATTTGATCGACTGAATCAGCATCAGGTGCTGGCCACTGCGGCCTATAATGCTGGGCCACACCGTGTAAAAAAATGGTTGCCTGAGGAAGATATGCCTGCCGATCTTTGGATCGAAACTGTGCCATTTAAAGAGACACGTCTCTATCTACAACGGGTACTAAGTTATACCGTTATCTACGAACAACAGCTTGGGCAGAAACCTATGAGATTGGAACATCGCATGCCATTGGTAAAAGGCACTGGTATTCTGGCAGCTAAATTACGTAACCAGAAAATTCAGACTGCACAGCGTTAATATCCACAGCCTATTACATCATTTAAGATCTGTTTTTATTTGACTCTAAACTACAAAATCACACTGAACTCTTTGCGCAAAAACAGTTTCGTGCAAAGAGTTCAACTAGCCACTTCAGCGTTGCAACATCACCTCAATCAACTTGTCTTCCAGTTCAATTCGCGTTGCAAGTACTTCACCCATTTGAGAGAGATCCTTGGATAAATTCTCCAAATGTAATTCGTGATCATTCTCATCATATTTATCATTAAAAGCCACAGCCACATCGGTCGTATCAAGAATATTGGGATAGATACTCTCAGCAAGCGATACCACAGCTCCACGTCGTTCCTTGCCGCTACCAATACGGTCATAGACCTCAAAATGTCCAAAGGCGATGTAATCGACCAGTACTTCACAGAACTCTTTCAGATGATCACCAAAAGGCGTCTCCGGGCACAGTGGTTCCAATCCAGCCACATGCCAATAGAGCGCCAGCACCTCTTTACGCTCTGACAATAGCTTGTCGATCATATCCCGCGTACCAGTGCGACGCTCTACCACTTGTTCCGTCTGACCGTTTGTCATGCTTAAGCCCTTATTCAATTTGTATTTGTTAATAAAAACATTAATCACCCCATTATGGCAAGCATCATGCATGCTAGGAGAATTAAAAACCCATTTTACCGCCTAGAAAAAATAACAACAGCACAAAATACATTTTCAGGCTAAAGCAGGTCGATCACGCAGTAAACAGCCAGCAAAAGTGACAAAAAGCACCCATCTCTGCACCCCACAAAAGGTGCACAGTCAAATCTTGCATAGTTAGTCCGTCAGGAAGATACTCAACACCACACCATTTAGAGGAATATAAAGATGGAAATTAACAAGGTCTGTATCCTGGGCGGGAGTGGGTTTGTTGGTCATCACCTTTCAAGCCAACTGGTTTCCAAAGGCATTGAGTGCCTCATCCTGACTCGCAACCCGGAACAACATAAAGATCTGAGGGTACTGCCCGGTGTTCAACTGCTTGCTGCCAATATTTTTGATCCAAAAGCCATGCAACCGCATCTTGCCAGTTGCGATGCCTTTATCAACCTTGTTGGCATACTCAATGAAGGCAGTAATAAACAAGGATTCAAACGAGCACATGTAGACCTGGTCAATGCCGCTATCAATGCCTGCCAGGCAGCAGGCATACACCGAATGCTGCATATGAGTGCGCTAAATGCGAATAAAGACCAGGGGCCAAGCCGCTATCTTTTCACCAAAGGTGAAGGTGAATATCTCGTCCACAAACTCAGTCAGCCTGATATCAAAGTCACCAGCTTTCGCCCCTCTGTCATTTTTGGCCCAGGTGACAGCTTCTTCAATCGTTTTGCTGACCTCTTGAGCATGGCCCCCGCCCCCTTCCCTCTGGCCTGTCCAGATGCCCATTTTGCACCTGTTTATATTGGTGATGTTGTCGATGCCTTCATCCATGCACTCTTTGATCACAACAGTTTTGGTCAACGTTACGACCTCTGCGGGCCACGGGTTTTCACCCTGGAGGAGCTGGTTCGCTACACCGCTCATCAATTAGGACTCAAGCGTCAGATTATTCGCCTGAATGACCGCGCATCCAGATTACAGGCAGAAATTCTTGGGCGGATGCCTGGTCAACCCTTCTCTATGGATAATTATCTTTCAATGCAGGTTGATAGCGTATGTCAGCACAATGGTCTATTTGACCTGGGAATCACACCTGCGGATGTCGATGATATTGTGCCGCTCTACCTGGGACTCACTCGGAAGCAACGGCGGCTGTCCCGCTGGCGACGGGCTGGATAAGTTGTTCAATCTGCTGCGAACGCAGCTCTGGCGTTAGCTCAGCCAGCGCTTCACAAGCACGGTAAAAATCAGTCAAATCATTATCTGACTGCGCATAAAGCGTCAGCAACCCTGGCAGCAAATGCCGATAGGTCGCCACTGAAGCTAGTCGGGCATTATTCAGCTTACGTTCAAACCAACGATCATATCCACCATAGCCACCCCACCTCTGCTTCAACGCAGCATACTCAGCGCGCAGTTGCTCAAACTCTGCCGCCTTAGCCCTTCGCATCTCAACTACTGATAATGGGCGGACAAAAAGCACCACAAGCCTTTTACGTGCTTGCAACAACAGTTGGATAAACGCCTCTTCCCGTGCCTCTTGCTCATGCCAATGAGTAAATCCTTCACTATTATCCTGAGCCGCCATCCAACGCTCTACCCCTATCTGCTCAACCGCCATGGCAAAGGCTTCATTGAATTGACTATCATCCTGAAAATAGAGTCTCTGATGAGCCAGCTCATGAAAGATCAACCCAGCCAAATGTGGTTCCGACCAGTTGATCACCGTATTAGGCACCGGGTCATCAAACCATCCCAACGTGGAATAGGCAGGCACTGGTTCCACCACCACATCCAATCCTTCATTACTGAGATTTACAGCAAATTCTCCCGCCTGTTGCTGAGAAAAATAGCCACGATAAGCCGCACAGCCCACCACTAAATAGCACCACTGTTTAGGCTGCATGGAAAACTCAGGTGTCGCCACCACGCTCCAGACCATAGCAGGCCGTCCCAGATCAGCATAACTGCGGTAGCTGGCATTCTCTGGCAGTCCCAGCTGATTGCTGGCAAAATCCCGCATCTTTAACACCAGCTGCAAACGCTGACGCAGCTTACCCGGTGTTTCAGGAGCCTCTATCAGCTGAGCAATAGGCTGTCGTTTTCCAATCAAATCAAGCTGCCCATGAATTGATTGAGCATAATAGCCCAGGGTGGCACACCCACTCAGCAGCTGGAGTAAAAGCAGTAATACTACAATTTTGATTTGCATACCGAACACGTTAGCATGTCCGAGATGAGCAACAAACAGATGAAATTTTACCTGGTTGGCGGTGCAGTCCGAGACAAACTGCTGGGCCGCCCCATCACTGAGCGGGACTGGCTGGTCAGCAATGCTACACCCGAGCAGTTGATTGCACTGGGCTACCAACAGGTCGGCAAAGACTTTCCAGTATTTCTGCACCCTAAAACCCATGAAGAGTATGCACTACCCCGCTGTCAACGCGACGACATACACAGCAACCTTGTCAGCATTGAAGAGGATTTAGCCCGGCGAGACCTGACTATAAATGCTTTGGCTCAGGAGCCAGGTGGAGAGATCATTGATCCTTGTGGAGGCCAGAATGACCTAAAAAATCGTATCCTACGCCACACTCCCTCCTTCATTGAAGACCCCATTCGCACACTCCGACTCGCTCGTTTTGCTGCTCGTTATCATGAACTGGGATTCAGCATTGCAGAAGAGACAAAACTGCTGGTTCAACAGATGGCAGAAAATGGCGCCCTGGATAATCTGGTACCTGAGCGCGTCTGGGCAGAGATAGCCAAGGCCATGGCAGAAAATAATGCCCATATCTTCATCAAAGTCATGCGCGAGATGAATATATTGGCCACTATTTTACCGGAGGTTGATTGCCTGTTTGGCATACCTCAGCGCAAGGACTATCATCCGGAGATTGATACCGGGCTACACACACTGCTAACACTGCAGCAGGCATGCTACCTAAGCAAGAACCCACAAGTGCGCTTTGCCGCACTGGTGCATGACCTGGGCAAGGGCACCACACCCGCTAATATATTGCCCAGTCACCGCGGCCATGAAGAGCGCGGCGCAAGGCTGCTCAAACCTCTTTGCAAACGCCTGCGCATCCCCAATGCCTGGCGCGACCTGGCCATACCCGTTGCTCGCTACCATTTACTTTGCCACCAAGCCTTTGAGCTGCGCCCCAAAACACTGCTTAAAATAGTAATGGGACTGGATGCTTTGCGGCAGCCACAACGTTTTGAGCAATTTTTACTGATCTGTAAAGCAGATGTACGTGGGCGGACAGGCATGGAGGATAACGCATACCCTCAAGCTGACTTTTTACACGCTGTTTATCAAGCCGTTATTAGAGTGGATGCAGCAAAGATCAGTCAGGCTGAATCTGAACCACAGCATATTATTGTGCGCTTACAGAGGGAGCGATTACAGGCAATCAGTGCTGTAAAACAGATTTGGTCAGAAAAGAACATTGCAGGATTATTAAATTCCCATAAAAACGGCTGAGGCAGCAGATTGAATCACATTTTTAATGCGTCTGTTAGTGGCATCAGAAACAATTATCGCGATGCTATCCTGGAGCGCAATGATCTTACCAAATAGTCGTTCGAAACTCAGATTAGGTGCTGCATCAGACATTTCATTAGACAACAGATAGAGTCGTCCTTCAGCATCTTTATCATTACTTAATTTCCACACTGCAATCTCAACGTTGCGTGCTGCATTGTGCATTTTTTGTGGATCCAGCTCATCCAGCAGGTAGAACTCCTGCTGCCCGTTGTAGGAATCCAGCACCATTCCACGCAATCCTTCCATCAGCGCTAGAATGCGATCGCCATGATAGCTATCTTCAAATGCTAGACGCATACTATCCACTGAACGCTTACCTTGTAGCGCTGGAAAATCAGACTGCCGATCCGGGCCGAACACCTTTGCCACTGCCACGTCTATATGTGCAACACCACTCTTGCGTCGCTCACGCGGATTACGACGGTAGAGCTTTTCCATCAGGATCTCAAGCTGCTCTAAGGTCAACTTCAGATGAGTTTCTGCCACCAGGTCCACATCACTTTTGGCAATATCCTTAAATTGAAATGGTTTGGGTTCAATCACTGAATGTTTAGTGCTATTGCTATTGCTATTGCAACCCATCAACAACAGGATGCAGATAACCCCCAGAGAGCAGCATCTATACATTATTTTTTTACAATCGATCACGGAGATCTCTTAGGCTAAATCCAAGCAGGGGGGATTCAACACCTTTGCTTAAGGCGATGGCTTTAAAGCGCTCACCCATTTCAGTTGGCATGGTAAGTCGTTTTACAGCCTGCATCAGGGTCATATGGTTTTTAACATCATTGGGATCAGAGGCCATCAATAATGAATCCAATCCACACCCCAGTAGAAAATGAGCCTGGGTGGTATAGCCTTTCAGGTCAAAACCGGCACCCAGCCCAGCCTTAGCAACAGCCGTAAAATCTACATGGGCGGTAATATCCTGCAAGCCTGGCAGAATAAGAGCATTATCATGTGCACGATGCCGGTAATAACACATCAGAGTGCCCATGCTGCGTTGCGGATGATAGTACTCAGCGCCTGGATAACCGTAATCAATAAGTATTACTGCTCCACGCTCAATCCGCTGGGCAAGTGACTGCAACCAAGAGGCAGCACGCAAGTTAAGCTCAGACTCATAGCCAACAGCAAATTTTCCCACTTGCTCCTGTAAAGCAGTAACAGCATCCATCAGGCCTGGGCTGACAGGCTTATCCCAGTAGTGTTCAAGGGCATCATCTGCCCATCGAACAAAGCCTTCCTGCAGACCTGATTCATCAATACGAAAGCGGCTAACCGGCATGGCATCCAGCAATTCATTGGCAACCACCACGCCAGCGAAGCCTGATTCAGGCATGGTACCCAACCACTGTACCCGATCGATCAGATGTGCAGCCCGGGTCATCAATGTCTCTTGTTGGCGCTGCTGCAGGTCTGGGCTGACCTCAAGAATGAAGTACTGCTCTGGAAGCACCTGCAATGTCTCCAGCTCTAGCAGCAGATCGGCTGCCAACGCTCCGGTGCCTGCCCCGGCCTCGAATAGATTCCCTCCTTCCAGCTCTTCCAGCACCTGCTTGCACTGACGAGCCAGGCAACGGGCAAACAGCGGTGAAAGCTCGGGGGCTGTTATAAAGTCTCCTGCCTCACCAAATTTTCTTGCACCTGCGGTATAGTAGCCAAGCCTAGGGGCATACAGAGCCAGCTCCATAAATCGGTCAAAGGGCATCCGACCACCGCTCTGTGCCAGCTCACCTTTAATTAACTCAATCAGCCGAATACTATGCTCACAGGCCTCCGCCTCAGGCTCTGGTAATTCAGTTGGAAGAGATCCAACACGGCGGCTTTGGGATTGACTACTGGACATAAAAATCTCATTAGATTGGCTCTTTCTGGCAGATTACTTCAGCCTAGAAAGATCAGTTAGGCATACGTGCAGGGTGTAACATATTGATTCAGATAGCGTAACAAAAAAGTCTGCGGTCACCTAATTGGCGATAAGGATCTTTTTTGTATAGCTACGACTGCATGGATGCAGAAGGTAGAGCAATGCAAGGAGCAATTGTCGAGATGGATCAATAGGTTGCGTCATGTGCGCATGCCTAACTGATCTTTCTAGGTTCAACTAATGTACCAAGACCGGAGACTATAAGTGACCGAAATTCAACAACCACTTACAGGAAAAGTTGCTTTTATTACAGGTGCCGCCCATCGCATCGGTGCCCAAATCGCCCGAACCCTGCATAATAATGGCATGGACCTAGCATTGCATTATCGGGATTCAGCAGAAGCGGCTCAACTGTTAAAGCAAGAGCTGGAAACAACGCGCCCCAACTCGGTCATGCTGTTGCAGGCAGACCTGAATGATACCAACACCTTGCCAAAACTGATTGATGACATCAATGCCCACTATCGCCGTTTGGATCTGCTGGTAAACAATGCCTCAAGTTTTTACCCTACCCCCATAGGAGCAGCCCAGATTGATCAATGGGAAGACCTGATCAGCACCAATATGAAAGCTCCCTTCTTTTTGTCGCAAGCTGCCGCACCTCTACTACAAGCAACCAAGGGCTGCATTATTAACCTGGTAGACATCCACGCCGAACGCCCACTCAAGAACCATTCCATCTACTCCATAGCCAAAGCAGGCAATGCAATGATGGTCAAAAGCCTAGCCCAAGAGTTCGGGCCTGATATACGGGTAAATGGAATAGCACCTGGAGCCATTCTCTGGCCCACACATGATATTTCCGAGGATACAAAGCAGGAGATATTAAATAAAACCTGCTTAAAAGAGCTTGGTACTCCAGAAGATATTACAAAGGCCCTACTCTTTTTGGTACAAGACGCTAACTATGTTACCGGGCAAATCATCACAGTGGATGGGGGGCGCACACTACAGCAGTGACCAATAAGCACGAGTCAGGCAACCAAACAACTTAATAAATAAGCATAAAAAAAACCCCGCTGATACTAGATCAGCGGGGTTTAAATCAGGGGTTACCCCCAATAATTTTTGTTTTAGTAGTTATTAACTCTTTCTGCGGCGACGGCCGAATCCAGCCATACCCAACAAACCACCACCTAACAGTGCCAAGGTAGCAGGCTCAGGAACTTTGCCAGAACCGCCGTTGTGGTTAACTGTTCCTTCCTGTGTACAAGCATCGGTCGTATCTGTACCGCAGGTGTCACCATAACCTTCATAGTACGCTTTGATTCCGTCGATACTCTCTACATTCAGCGAGAGAAGAAAGGTAAGAGGGTCTTTCTCATAATCGAGATCATCTCCAGTACCATCTGTTCTCTGCCATACACCGTCTGTGCCAGCATCATCCATCTTCCAATACATGTTGCAGTTGCCGCCACCATTGAGCGCAATCTCACAACCCCCCACTGGATCCCACAGGCTTGCTATCTGCTGATCACCTGCATCAAGAATACCGTCTGGGGTATTGTCATACCACATGGTGCCTGTGCTTGCTGACAAGTTTCTCAGGATCAAGTCACCGCCACTCATATCTGCTGTGCCACGAAGAGTGATTTCAGCCATCATCTCATACCAATCATTAGCTTGAGTACCGCCGATAGCGGCACCACCTAATGAAAAGCTTACGGTGGAAAGCAGAGTAACCTCAACAAAGTCATCAGCCGGGCCAATCATCCCGCCACTACCTGATGTATCGGTTAGCTTTATTGAAGCAGGTGTTGTTGGTGCAAAGGTCAGCTCGTCAGCAATAATACCAATATCTGCAGACTGTACTGCGGCCCCGGTTATCGGCTGGCCTGTTGCTACAAGGTAGTCATAATAGGCAGCATCATAGTCCGGGTTAGTTGCATCAATTGCATTAAACTGGAAAACCGCAGCCTGTGCCGAAGTTGCAGCAAATCCTAAAACGCCAGCAACTGCTAATGCACTCAGCTTTCTCTTCATCTTCATAGTACTGCTCTCCTAATTCCGTATTGTTTGGCAACAAAAATTTACAATCTACCATCAGCAATGCAAGCAGCATGCCAAATAACCACAACAAACCATAACTCATTGTTTTTTATATTTTTATACATAACTCAGCACATTCTTAAATTACCTATAGCGGGTTTTTTATATTGTTATGTAAAAAAAGCTGACACTCTTGCCTGATGATTTCAGCAACCAATAGTAACTAGCTTCTGGCTGGGTCATATAACATACTGTAATAACAGGCTTTTAATTAGCATCAAGCCATCATTTCAATGTGTAAAAAAAATAAACACCCTGGCTTGCTGCTCATCTTGGTTCATTAAATTTGGTCTAAAGCTGAGGTAGCCCAACAAGCTGCAACAAGCTGCAACAAGCTGCAACAAGCCTAGTTTAGGCGCGAACTCGCCACACTAAAAAGCTTTGCAGTATTCGCTCACCCAAAAAAGCGGTTGCCATATTTTTCTCATTTTTGGATTATAAATTTAGACAAGGTGCTACCTATTCAGCTTCAAGGCGTTTGAGCGCCTCTTCTGCTTCTGCCTGCTCTGGAAACTTAGCATCTTTCTTCATCAATGCCTTGAGCTCAGCTGCTACCTTCTTTTTCTGACCACTCTTTTCCATGATCAATATCCGATGGTAGAGCAGTGTTGGATCACCAGGTCTCTGTGTCAACGCTCGATCATTAAACCTTCGAGCACGCTCCACCTCTCCTTTTTCAAGAAGAATTACGGCCAGCGTGTCCAGTACCGTCACTGATTCCGATGCGACAGAGTAGGCTTTCTCAGCAAAACTAAGCGCTTTGTCCAGATCTGTCTCTTTCAGATACCAGGCAAAATCATTCAATGCCACTACATTACTTTCAGATACACTGAGAACCTGTTGATATTGCTGTTTTGCATCTTCAAGCCGCCCCATTTCTACATATCTGCTAGCCAGTTCAAGCATTAGGCCAATATCCTTCTGATGGCTCTTGTTCCACTGCTCCAATTCTGAAATTGCTTCAGCCTTTCTTCCTACTTTCCATTGCATTCGGGCCAATAGAAGCAGCGATACTCTATCCGGCTGCAACTTCTGTAGCTTGCTATAAATTTCCAATGCCTGCTGGAATTGTCCTGATTTTGCCAGCAGGCCACCTTCAAGCTTTATGACTTCAAGATTTTCACTGGCAGTTTTTTTCAGCGATTTTAGATTTTTTCTCACCGCATCAAGGTCACCTTCAGCTAGCAACTGTTGGGTCAATACAATTCGTGCTTGTAGATGTTCAGGGTCTAGCTTTAGCGCTGTTACTAGCTCCTGCTTAAATGCTTCGCTGTTTTTTAGTCCGTTATATGCCCTGGCCAAAAAGAGATGGGGCTTCACTGTTTTAGGCTCAAGCTCCACTATCTGCTGGAAGGCCAACTTGGCTTCTTTAAACTCCTCTGCAGCCAACTTGATCTCACCATAAGCACCCAAGACAATTGGATTATTACGATGCTTTTCAAGAATATCGCCAAGGCTGATTCGTGCAAGCCCAATCTCCCCCTCTCTCAGATATTGGCGAACCAATATAACTCTCGGTTCTACAGCATCTGGACGCTGTTTTATGGCCGCATCAAGTATGCGCTTCATCTCCTCAACATTACCCTGGAGCGACTCAAAGAAAGCCAGCTTCAGAAGAGTATCCAGGTGATTAGGTTGATCCTTGAGGATATTATTGAAATAGCCCCTAGCCGCTTCAGTGTCTTCTTCTTGTATGGCTATTTTGGCAAGGCTCTGATTAGCTTCGGGGTCTCCCGGCATCAATGTTCTGGCAGCTTGAAAAGATGCCTTAGCCAAACCCACCTGGTTATTGGCCATATGCACTGCTGCCATTATGTTATGTGCGACAATATTCTTTGGCTGTTTGGCAACAAATGTCTTGGCAAGCTTTAACGCCTTATCCAGCTCCTTTTCACGGACGTGATTCAGAATCAGCATAGCCTCAGCCTGTTGAAACTCAGGATCAATTTCAACAGCCCTTTCCAGATTTTGCAGGCCGCTTTCTCTTTTTCCAAACTCCAATAACCCTACGCCCAGACGCATCCTTGCCTTTGCTGAATCAGGGTCAAGAGCTACAATTTTTTCCAGCAGGCGAATACCTTCATCTGTTTTTCCCTGACCAAGCAGCGCACTCGCCAAAATATTTTGCGCAAAAAGGTCTTCATCCTCATGATCAGCTATAGGGCGAATCAGCGCCTCTGCCTCTTTGAATGCCTTATCTTTTAGTTTAATCTGCGCCAAAAGCTTACGGCCTGGAATATAGCGTGGCACAAGGGATACAAATCGGGTTAGCAAATCTTTTGCCTGCTCAATATTGCCTTGCCGCAACTGAGTTGTACCCAAAAAGAAAAGCGTATGTGCATCACGATCATTGGATTTAAGCACCAACTCCAACTCTGCCTGAGCTTCAGGTAGCTTTTCTTGATAGAAAAAGAGAACACCCTGCGCATAATGGATACTTGGATATTTAGGCGCTCTTTTTTTAAGGGTATCAATATCTTTTTGTGCTTCCTCAAAACGCTGCAAACGAACAAGAAGCATGGCCTTTTTATAGAGATCTAAAATATTGTAATAGTGTCCTACAGTGATCTTTGCGTATGCCTCTACTGCCTTCTCTTTCTCTCCTTCAAGACTAAAAAGATCACCACGCAATCTCCATGCAAGCGCAAAGTCACCATCTATTGAAAGCGCCTTATCAATATACTCATGTGCTTTTTTTACATCACCCCCATCAGCTAGCATGCGTCCCTTGGCCGTAATTGCATAGGGAGAGTTAGTAAAACGTTGTAATGCAGCATCAATCTCTATATTCGCTTTTTCATTTTCACGCTGATAAAAATAGGCCAGCGCCCTGGATGTGAGTACCTGAGCTGCTGGCTGATCAGCATTAATGCCATCAATACTCATATTCAATAAATCCGAATACTTCTTCTGGTTAAGTAATGCTTTCGCTAATAAGGGCAAAACCGCAGCATCGTTTACACCCAGCTCACTGGCTTTTTGCAGCTCTTTTTCTGCTCCTGTGGCATGTCTCATTTCCAGGTAAAGCTTACCCAGCAACCAGCGAGCTTGAGAATTATTTGGATTTTTACTTAGCGCATTTTTTAATTCAATTTGAGCAGATTTGAATTCATTTTTATCTAGAAAATCCTTCGCACGGGATACATATTCTGCCTCAGTGGTTTCATTAAATGCCCCATCACACCCCACTAGCAACAATACAAACAGAGCACCCCATATATAATTTTTATTCATTCACCACTCCAATTAATACCTTGCAAAGCACTCGTGCTCTTTAGCTTATTTCAGCCCAAGCACATCAATAGTTTATTTTTAACCCGCATTAAACAACATGAAGAATCAACCTTCATACCAATCCACCTTCCCGAGAGCAAGTAATCAAGGTAGCACTACAATCCCTATTTACCTGGTAATTTACCAAAGGAACCACAATGACTTAAAAATCAGCCGCGATAAACCCAGGGCATTCTTGTTATAAATTCTTAAAGTGCATCTATTAGGCAGAAGGAAGAAAACCAAACTCCACTAGCCATGGCAGCTGCTGGTCATGATCAAATGCATCCCACAGCGCCTGATAGGTACGGCCATCTACTGGATGCCTCATCTCTCCTGCCACTTCAGCAAGCGGCAACAACACAAAGGCATATCGGGTAATTTCATTGCGAGGGATCTCCAACTCTCCCTCATTTATTATTTCATCACCATAAAGCAGCAGATCAATGTCCAAGGTTCGAGATGAAAACCTCTCACCACCTCGAATACGTCCATATTTTTCTTCAATACTACGCAGGCAATTATTTAGACTTCTAACCGGCAGGTCTGTTTCCAGACCAATCACCATGTTGTAAAAAGGTTCCCCATCAAAACCGACTGCCTTACTCTCATAGACACTCGACAGAACAAGCTCACCAAAAGCCTCCCGCAATGACTTAACTGCACCACGAATATTTGTTTCACGATCAATGTTGCTGCCAATACTTAGCCAGACTTGGGGCATATCAGCGGCTGCCACGCTCAATAATGACACCCACATCGTCCGCGCTTCCTACCGCACCTATTTTATTTAGCGTCAAACGTATCCAAGGAACATTAAATTCATCACGAACGATCTGGGCACAGCGTTCAGCCATGGTCTCTACCAACTGAAACTCACTCTCCTCTATAAAGCTCTCCACCCGCTTGGCAACAGCCTTGTAGTCCAATGTATCCTCAATATCATCCGTAGCTGCTGCCTTGCGCACATCTGCCGCCATCTCTAAATCCAGTACAACAGTCTGCTTGATACGCCTCTCCCAGTCATAAATACCTATTACCGTATCAACGCGCAAACCACGCAAGAAAATAATATCCATACACTCGTCTCTGTTTTGCCAATTTATAGATGGAATGGTAAATCAGTGCGGCACAGAATAGAATTGTTTAATTCTTTTCAAAAACCATAATCGAATATTGATACGCAGTGATGCTCCGCTCCACCCAACCTAAAAAACATGATTGATATAACACTTATTATTGCTGCCTACCTGCTTGGCTCTGTCTCCAGCGCCATAGTAGTCTGCCGTTTGATGGGGCTGCCCGATCCGCGCACTCAAGGCTCTAACAACCCCGGAGCCACCAATGTGCTACGTATTGGGGGTAAAAAACCAGCGGCCATTACTCTGGTTGGCGACTCTCTAAAAGGCTTTATCCCAGTATTAATCGCCAACCTCATGAACGTAGAGATCAGCACATTGGCCGCTGTTTCTATGGCGGCTTTTCTTGGGCATCTTTACCCTGTTTTTTTTCGCTTTCAAGGTGGCAAAGGCGTTGCAACTGCTCTAGGAGTGCAGTTTGGTTTGAGTTGGATGATAGGTGGGTCAGTAGCTGCTATCTGGCTGTTTATAGCCTATGTCATCAAGGTATCTTCACTCTCCGCCTTGGTTTCCATGGCCTTAGCACCACTTATTGTCTGGCTGGTTACAGCATCGACCAGCTTGACTGTCATGTCGGCCATAATGACTCTACTATTATTCTGGAGACATCGAAGCAATATCCAGAAGCTGATCGCGGGCGATGAAGGAAAAATAACAGGCTAAAGCCGCGCCCACAGGCACTTGAGAAGCTGAACCAGCAGATTAACCTTACACTACAGAGAGTTCACTCAGCTTCCAGCGAGGTTGCACGTTAAATCGTAAAGATTCGTTCTGCCCAGCCTTTAAGCGCCGCCAACCTGCATAGGCAATCATTGCGCCATTATCCGTACAGAATTCAGGGCGGGGATAGTAAGCCTGCCCCCCCTCTTTCTTCAGAACCTCCTGAATCTTTTCCCGCAGCTGCTTATTGGCACTAACCCCTCCAGCAAGCACCAGCCTTTTACAACCTGTCTCCCGGACTGCACGGCGGCACTTAATCACCAGCGTATCCACCACCGCATCTTCGAAGGCCCGGGCAATATCTGCCTTGACCTGCTTAACCTGCTGCTCATTCAGCGCATGACCATCCGGCAGCTCTTTGTATTTGGTATTTAATGCAAAGGTTTTCAGCCCACTGAAACTAAAATCCAGTCCAGGTCGATCAGTCATCGGACGCGGGAAACGGAAACGGCCTGGATCACCCAACTCTGCCAACCAGGCCAACTCCGGGCCGCCAGGGTAAGGCAACCCCAGCATCTTTGCCGTCTTATCAAAGGCCTCGCCAGCAGCATCATCCAGAGACTCTCCCAGTAATCTGTACTGCCCAACACCCAAAACCTCTACCAGCTGGGTATGTCCGCCTGAAACCAGCAGGGCAATAAAAGGGAATGCAGGGACATTTTCTTCCAACATTGGCGCTAACAGATGCCCTTCCATATGATGCACAGGCACTGCTGGCACGGCCAAAGCCCAAGCCAGACTTCGCCCCACAGCAGCTCCAACCAATAGCGCGCCAACCAAACCGGGCCCTGATGTATAGGCAACCCCCTCAATCTGATCCCGCTTTAATCCTGCATTGGCAAGTGCTTCAGAAATCAACGGCAGCGTTTTACGCACATGGTCACGTGAAGCTAACTCGGGTACCACTCCACCAAATTCAGCATGCGTTTCAATCTGACTGTAAAGTGTATGCGATAACAACCCAGCATCACTGTCATAGAGGGCAATTCCTGTCTCATCACATGAGGTTTCAATACCAAGCACAAGCATAAAATTAAGATCCAAAATGTAGGTTTATATAATGATGTTGCCTACCCCATCAGCCCGTCAACAAAAAAATCAGCCTCACACCCTTTGCAAACTCACTCCGCAACCAGTAGAATCTGCGCCCTTAATCTTATCTTTGCCCATGAATGGGCTATTTTTGAGGTAGCAAATGCCAAACGTACGCGTTAAAGAGAACGAACCATTTGAAGTAGCCATGCGCCGTTTTAAGCGCTCTTGTGAAAAAGCCGGAGTTCTGGCTGAAGTTCGTCGCCGCGAGCATTATGAAAAACCCACCACTGAGCGTAAGCGTAAAGCAGCAGCTGCAGTAAAACGTTTTGCCAAAAAGATCTCCCGCGAATCACGCAAATTCGACCGCCAGTACTAATCTGCTCAACTTTCCATCTTATTAAGCTGACCTCTCCATGCTGAAACAACGCATTCAGGGCGACATGAAAGCCGCCATGAAAAGTGGCGACAAGCGCACGCTTGGCACCATTCGCCTTATCCTGGCTGCTATCAAGCAGATCGAGGTGGACAGTCGCAGTGAGGTGGATGACGCACAGGTTCTGGCCATTCTGGATAAAATGGTCAAACAGCGTCGGGATTCCATCGAGCAGTATGAAAATGCCGGGCGCACAGAACTGGCCGAGCAAGAGTCTTTTGAAATAGGCGTTCTGAAGGATTACCTGCCAGAAGCCTTGGGTGATGATGAAATCACCGCCATGATTGCCGAAGCTATTGCCAGCAGCGGAGCTGAATCCATGCGCGATATGGGCAAAGTCATGGGACTGCTCAAGCCAAAAATGCAAGGACGAGCTGATATGGGCGCAGTCAGCGCCCTGATCAAACAGCAGCTTGGGAGCTAATCGGATTTAGCACCACCGCCTGGATCACAAGAATCCTATGGCCGGCAAAATACCCTCAACTTTCATAGACGACCTCTTAAGCAGATGCGACATTGTCGATCTGATCAATCATCGCATACCCTTAAAAAAAGCAGGCAAAGACTACCAGGCTTGCTGCCCTTTTCACGATGAAAAGACCCCCTCCTTCACAGTAAGTCGCGACAAACAGTTCTATCACTGCTTTGGATGCAGCGCCCATGGCTCAGCTATCGGCTTTTTGATGGACTACGATAACATGAGTTTCGTTGAGGCCATTGAGGAACTGGCACATCAAGCAGGTGTAGAAGTCCCCCGTGAAGGCGGGCAGGACTCTGGGCCAGATTGTCGGCCACTCTACGCCGCACTGGAACAGGCGGCTCATTACTACACAGAGCAACTGCGAAGCCATCCACAAGCCAATCGGGCAATCACTTACCTGAAACAGCGGGGCCTCAGCGGTGAAATCGCCAGGGACTTTAGTATCGGTTACGCCCCACCCGGCTGGGACAACCTGATCAAACATCAGGGCAAAGAGAGCAACACCATAAAACAACTGCGTGAAAGCGGCATGACTCTCGAATCTGAAAACAGATGCTACGACCGATTTCGTGACCGCATTATGTTTCCAATAAGAGATCACCGGGGGCGAACGGTTGGATTTGGCGGGCGTATCCTGGGAGACGAGAAACCAAAATACCTCAACTCACCTGAAACCCCGGTATTCCACAAAGGCCGCGAACTCTACGGGCTGTATGAAGCACACAAGGCGCTACAAAAAATCAAACGGCTACTGGTTGTTGAAGGCTACATGGATGTTGTGGCTTTAGCGCAGTTTGGGATCCGTTATGCAGTGGCAACCCTTGGCACCGCTACCACGCCCGACCATCTGGAACGCATATTCCGAACAGTTCCAGAGGTTATTTTCTGCTTTGATGGCGACAGAGCTGGACGAGATGCCGGGTGGAAAGCCCTGAACACTGCCCTACCTCTCA
>Ga0316187_10000064_pt1 | contig 59963 bp, 37 predicted proteins | sample CroRivburrow1_MG_FD_204927 | JGI IMG/M metagenome (GOLD analysis project Ga0316187, IMG submission 204927) | Coastal sediment microbial communities from Maine, United States - Cross River worm burrow 1 | ecosystem: Environmental > Aquatic > Marine > Coastal > Sediment | place: USA: Maine...
GTTCCGGCCACCACCGAGTGCATGCCAGCTGTCGAGGAACTGCTCGCGGAGGGAATCAACGTCAACGTGACGCTGATGTTCTCCATGGCCCACTACGAGTCTGTTGCCGGAGCCTACTTGCGAGGTCTGGAGCGATGTCAGAGCCCAGAGCGGTTGGCGTCGGTGGCCTCGTTCTTCGTCAGTCGGGTCGACACGAAAGTGGATGAAATATTGGAGAATCTCGGTGGTGAGGCGGCCCTCGACCTCCTGGGCAAGATCGCGATCGCCAACTCCAAGCTGACCTATGCTCGCTATCAGGAGCTCTTCGAAGGTGACTCCTTCCGGTCGATGCGTGATCGCGGAGCTGCCCCGCAGAGGGTACTGTGGGCCAGCACCAGTACCAAGAACCCCGCCTATCGTGATGTGATCTACGTCGAGGAGCTCATTGGTCCCGCGACAGTCAACACGATTCCACCCGAGACCCTGGAGGCGTTCCGGGATCACGGGAAAGTAGGGCCCACACTTCTCGAGGACTTGAGCGGCGCCAGCCGGCAGGTCGACGAGCTCGACTCCCTCGGGATCGATCTACAGGCCGCCACTGAAGAGCTCCAGCAAGAGGGGCTCGAGAAGTTCGCGATGCCTTTCGATAGCCTGTTGGATACCCTGCGGAGCAAGCGTGATTCGTTGCTCACGGGCGTTTCCGTGCGCTCTGGAGTCGAATGAGGATCTGGATTCACGGTCGGACGTGTATCGGTAGCCCGAAATGAGAGGCGGGAATCCTTTTCAGGGCGGCAGAGGCGCTGGCTTCGGCGGCGATTTCGCCGGCCTCACCGGGCCGGTGCCGAGGGACCTGTGGATACTGCTCGGGGTGATCTTCGGTACCTTCACCCTCCAGTTCTTTCAGATTACCGAGTGGTTGCCTCGGCTGCTTCGCCTCACGCCCCTCGTCTGGCGCAGTGGATTCCTTTGGCAGTTGGTGACCTATCCCTTCATCGGCACTGGTGCACCCAATTTCTGGTTCGTGCTGGAGCTGCTCATCCTGTTTCTGTTCGGACGGAGCGTTCTCAGCCGACTCGGTAGCCGCGGATTCTGGAAGCTCTTGATGTCCGCGACTCTGGCAGCAGGAATCGCCGCGGTGCTGATCGGCGTGCTGGCGGATGTGATGGCGGGCCCGGGACCACCACCTGCGACGACCCTTGTTCTCATGCAGGGCCAGCGAATGGTGCTGACGATCCTGATCGCGGCCTTCGCGACGATGAACCAGAACGCCACGATCCTGCTGTTCTTCGTGCTGCCGATACAGGCGCGCTGGTTCCTGCTGCTCGAGATCCTCTTCGCCTTTCTCGGCTTCCTTTCCACTCATGATCTGGCTGGTTTCATCGGTCTGTGTGTGGCGGTGGGTTTCACTTACGGCGCTCTGACTGGGTGGCGAACCCAGAACTGGGTCCGAAGAACCAGGTTGGGCCTGCAGCAACGGTGGCTCAGCCTCAGGCTGAAGTGGATGCGAAAGAAACGCGGCATCCACGTCGTGCGCGACGACGATGACCGTCCTGGTCCCTGGCTTCACTGAGGGTCGGGAATTTTCCCGCGATTTACAGGCGTTTGAAGAGGTGAGCCTTTCCTGGCTCCGGCAGGGTTCCCATCGACACCGGGGAGAAGGACGGGGTCAGGTTTTCATTCGACAAATCCCCTGCCGCAGTACCTTACGTCACAAAGGAGAGTCATGTCGGATACGTTGACGTTGCCAGTACTTCCCCTCAGGGACACTGTCGTGTTCCCTGGGGTTACGACACCTATCGGTGCCGGGCGTCCCGGTACCCTGCGCGCAATTCAGGCCGTCTCCAGCTCGAAAGAGAAGCTGGTCTTCGCGGTATCCCAGCGAGAGAACCGCGAGACGGTGACTCCGGATCGTCTCCACACCATCGGCACAGTGGCGCGGATCGGTCAGCTGCAGAGAGTCACCGGCGGAGTGCAGTTTCTCCTGCATGGAGAGTACCGAGGTATAGCCTTGAGGATCAGCGATACCAATGGTGAATACCTGGAGGCCGTCGTCCGCCAGGCGGAAGAGATGTCACCGAGCGATCCGGCTGACGCGGCCTTCCTGGGGTTGCAGCGAGAGGTACGTGAAAGGGCCCTCGAGCTGGGGCAGAAGGCGGGGTTTCCTGAGGACGTCGTCAAACAGGTCCTGACCTCGGCCGAAAACCCGGCCCGCCTCGCCGATCTGGTCGCGGCTTACCTGGAAGTGCCGCACCTGGAGCGGCAGATGCTCCTCGAGACACTCTCGGTCGAGGAGCGACTGCGCCAGGTGCTGCTGCAGGTTCAGCGACAAATCGGGGTGCTCGACGCGCAGCAGGACATCAAGAGCAAGGTGCAGCGTGAGCTGGGTGACCGGCAGCGCGAGATGGTGCTTCGCGAGCAGCTCAAGGCGATTCAGGAGGAACTGGGTGAGACCGACGGAGACCCTGGTCTCGGGGAGCTCAAGAAGGGCCTGGATGCGTTGGATCTTCCCGCCGAAGCCCAGAAGGAGGTGGACCGGGAGCTCGATCGGTTGGAGCGGATGAACCGGGAGTCGATGGAGTACCAGGTCATCCGCACCTACCTCGAGAACGTCGCCGAGCTGCCCTGGAACACTCGCAGCGAAGACGATCTGGATCTCCACCGCGCGGACGACATCCTCGATGAGGACCACTACGGCCTGCAGGATGTCAAGGATCGGGTGTTGGAGTTCCTGGCGGTTCGTCAGCTGCAATCCGAACGGGATGTGCTCGAATCGGTGGTCGTCGAAAGTGACGACGAGCCGGCGGTTTTCCCTGATTTGGGGGAGAGTGAGGCAGACGCTCTTCCGGCTTTGACGGTTGACCAGAAAATCGACGACGAGTCGGCCTCGGGCCCTCGTCGTCCACCCGAGGAGGACAACAGCTCCAAAGGCCCGATCCTGCTGTTTGTCGGCCCACCAGGCGTCGGCAAGACCTCGATTGCGAAGTCGATCGCACGAGCCATGGGAAGGAAATACGTTCGAATCTCATTGGGGGGTGCGCGCGACGAGGCAGACATTCGGGGCCACCGCCGGACCTATGTTGGGGCCATGCCGGGTCGAATCCTCAAAGGGATGAAGCAAGCGGGCACGAAGAATCCGGTCTTTCTCCTCGACGAAGTCGACAAGCTGGGGGTTTCCTACCAGGGTGACCCGGCCAGCGCCCTGCTCGAGGTTCTGGACCCGGCGCAGAACGACAGCTTCGTCGACCACTATCTCGGCGTTCCTTTCGACCTTTCAGAGGTGCTGTTCGTCACCACCGCCAATTTCATCCAGAACATCCCGGGTCCTCTTCTGGACCGCATGGAGGTGGTCGAATTCACCGGCTACACGGAGCGGGAGAAGCTGGAGATCGCCAAGCGCTACCTGGTGCCTCGGCAGTTGATTGGCAACGCCCTGGACGAGGACCATCTGACCATCTCCGACGAGGCGTTGGCGGAGGTCATTGCGCACTACACCCGCGAGGCGGGTGTGCGGCAGCTCGAAAGGGAGATCGGTCGACTGGCTCGCAAAGTGGCTCGCAAGATCGCGACCAACGAAGTCGAGACTTTCAAGGTGGAACCGACGATCGTCAGCGATCTGCTGGGCCGGTCGAAGATCCATCCCGAGAAGATGTCACGCGAGGACCAGGTCGGAGTGGCGACAGGTATGTTCTATACACCAGTCGGCGGCGACATCATGTTCGTCGAAGTCAGCACCATGCGTGGCAAGGGTGAGCTGGTTTTGACGGGTCAGCTGGGTGATGTGATGAAGGAGTCGGCCAGGGCCGCCTGGAGCTACGCCCGATCCCATGCCTCGGAGCTCGGTATTCCCGAGGAGATCTTCGAGCAGATGGATGCCCACATCCACTGTCCGGCGGGTGCGATTCCGAAGGATGGCCCTTCGGCTGGTGTCACGATGGCCACGGCGCTGGTGTCGGCGCTCTCCGGCCGCTCCGCTAGGCACGACATAGCAATGACTGGCGAGATCACGCTCTCCGGCAGGGTGCTACCCATCGGCGGTGTCAAGGAAAAGGTGTTGGGGGCAGTTCGGGCCGGTATCTATCGGATTGTTCTGCCGGCCGAAAACGAAGCGGATCTCGATGACCTGCCGGATGACGTCAAGGACCGCCTGGAGGTCATCGCGGTCGATGAGCTGGGTGAGGTGTTGGGGCCCGCCATTCAGGGTGGCTCATTCGAGGACGGCAAGCTCCTGTTCAGCGAACTCGAGAGCGGTCGACCGGCACGAGCCCCCAAACAGCTCCAGCACTGAGGCGGACTGAAGAGATCCCGTATACTTCCGCCGTCATCGACATCTGGCGGAAGATCTGCTGTGTTGACTCGAGTCATCAAGATCCTGGCCTTGGCCGCCATGGCAGCCGGCTCGTTCGGCTCGTCTGCGGGTGCGCAGGAAAAACAGGCCCTCAAGCTGGAGAACGCCAGGCTCGTCTATGAGGAGATGATCGACGAGCGGGAAGGGGGTGTCCCGCCCTCTCTCAGGGCGGATGCCAAGTGCGTCGCCGTCATTCCTCATGTCGTCAAGGGTGGATTTCTGGTCGGGGGACGTCACGGCAATGGGGTCATGAGCTGCCGCGATGACGCGGGCGTTTGGAGCCCACCTGTCTTCATCGAGATCAAAGGCGTCAGCCTGGGTTTGCAGGTCGGTGGGCAATCCAGCGATCTGGTGCTCTTCTTCATGTCCGAAAAGGCTGCCCGCTCGCTGATGACCAGTAAGTTCACCCTCGGAGGTGACGCCAGTGTGGCAGCTGGGCCCGTCGGCAGGGAGACGCAGCCCAATTCGGACCCGAACGTCAAGGCGGAGATCTACTCCTACGCCAGAGTCCGGGGACTGTTCGCCGGAGTCTCACTTCAAGGAAGTCATCTGGCTCCCGATCAGAAGGCTATCGAAAGCTACTACGGCGAACGTATATTCCCGGAGAAGATCGTCTTCGAGCACAGAGTCCCCAGAAACCCTCCCGAAGCCCGGGCCTTCGCGGAGTCGCTGCCCTGAAACACTGAAGGTCTTGGGGTCTTGGGGTCCTGGGGTCCTGGGGTCTTGGGGTCTTGGGGTCTTGGGGTCTTGGGGTCTTGGGGTCCTGGGGTCTTGGGGTCCTGGGGTCTTGCTGAGGTTTCTCAGTCTTCCTCCAGGTCCTGCAGGCGCTTTTCGGCTTGCTGAATCTCCAACTTCAGTCGTCCGATGGCGATTTCGACCTCTGCCAGCTGATCCTGAAGGGACCGTTTCTGAATGGCGAGACGCTTGTCGTGACTCTGGAGCCAACGCAAGGAAGTGCGGAGTCGCTCAGCCGCGTCCTGGCTTGGGTCTACCACTCCCTGCGGTCACTTTCCGGGCTCGGCGCGATCACTTTTTGCGTGCCTCCTTCTGCAGGCCCTCGATCAGGAGTCGCTCCTCTTCCAGCGGTGTTCTCATGCACAGGGCCCGATGGTCGTAGGTGTAAGAGAACGCACCTGAGAAGGGCTTGCTGAACTGGAAGTTGAAGTTCCATGCGGACTTTTCGTCCTTGCTCGTCGAGCTCCACGGGCAGCAAGCCGTAAGCTGAAATTTGACCGGTAGATTGTAGGCACCCTTGGCCATCGGCCGCAGCAGCGACTCGAGCGCTTCGAGGCTCGGCAGAGCCCAGTCGTCGTAGCCTGCGAGCAAGAGACCATCGCAGTACGTTGCAGCGCGGCGCCAATCAATGTCGCGACCGTTGTCTTGGGTCGCCCAGAGGAACCCGGTGCTCGGATCCAGGTAGACGCGATCGACCCTCTCTTCCTCGATCTGAAGCTGCGCGAGGTCCTCGACGATCGCCTCGATAAAGGCCCTGGAAACGAAGGGTGCCAAAAGAGGGTCTAGGTCCTCTGCTTCACTAGGGACCGGCGTCTGGGCTGCGGCGATAGATATCGGGCCGATCAAGGCCAGAGCCAGGAAGATCGTGGATCGATTGCGGCAACAGGACGGACGAGGAACCATGGATCGGTGCAATGGCGGGCCTAGGCGAGTCTCTGCGGGCTTGGTCGAGTCGGTCGATTCTTCCGAGATTGTAGCCGATATCGTTGATCGCTGGTCCGGGTGGAAGCGGGTCTGGAGGCCTCACGGATAACGACATCCGGAATGCGTGCATGGCCTGCCTGAGTCACCAACCAGCGGCTGGCCCTATGTTACGATCATCGGCTCGGTGCAAGCCATGAATGGACCTCGGCGAAACGAGTTGATTGGCGAGACTCTGCGACGATTCGTGCGTCGTGGGGCGAAGACTCATCTGTCGAAGCTCCTGGGAAAGACGAGGCCTGAGGATGTTGCGCTCCAGTTTCCCCGCTTGACACCGGCCGAGCAGCTCGAGGTCTTCGAGATCCTGATCGAAGACTACCCGGACAGTGCCGGAGCAGTTCTCGTCGAGTTGGAGCCGCAACAGCAACAGGCGGTGCTCGAGGCGCTGGACCGGCAGAAGATCGCGCGAGTCCTGTCGGACATGTCTGTCGACGATGCCGTCTCGCTGGTCGACTCGCTGCCGCCAGATCTCAGGGACAAGCTGCTCGAGATCGTCGATCTGCGCAACCTAGCTGAGCTTCAGACCCATCTGACCTTCGGCGACGACACGGCTGGGCGTTTGATGGACACCGCGTTTCTGGCGCTCGAGGAGACTTTGACTGTCGCTGAAGCCATTGGCGAGGTGCAGAGATCGTCCGAGCTCGACAACGTTTTCTATCTCTACATCGTGGATGGCGAGCACCACCTCGTAGGGGTGACGTCTTTGAGACAGTTGCTGCTCTCCCGGCCGGAGAGGACGCTGGGGGAAGTGATGACCCGGTCGGTCATCAAGGTGCATACCGACACCGATCAGGAGGAGGTTGCACAACTTGCGGCCCGGTACAACCTGCTGGCAATGCCGGTCACCGACGACTCCAACCATCTTGCCGGGATCGTGACCCTGGACGACATCATCGATGTCGTCGAAGAGGAGGCGAACGAGGATTTCTTCAAGATGGTGGGCACCACCGATGACGAGCTGGTGTACCAGGATCGCTCCTTCAAGGTGGCCGGCTTCCGCCTACCCTGGTTGTTGATCAACATGGCCGGCCTGTTGTTGGCCGGAGCTCTGATCGGCATGTTCGAGGTGACCTGGAAGGAAGCTGCTTTGCTGGTGACCTTCGTGCCCGTCGTGATGGGCATGGGCGGAAACATAGGCTCGCAGACTTCCACGATCGCAGTGCGGGGTCTGGCCACCGGCCGAATCGTGATCGGCGAGTCCGTCCGTCGCTTTCTCTGGCAGCAGTTCAAAGTCGGCTCTATCCTGGCCGTCGTTTGCGCCGCCCTGATCGGCGTCGGCGCCATGATCTGGGGAGCGAACTCCGCCTACGGCCTGGTTGTCGGTCTTTCTTTGTTTCTCGTCTTGATGCTCGCCTCGGTCAACGGTGCAATGATTCCAATACTCTTCGAACGGTTGGGAGTGGATCCGGCGGTGGCGGCCGGCCCCTTGGTGACCACTTCTAACGACATTACCGGTATTCTCATCTTCTTCGGCCTCGCTTCGATGTTCATCGAGCTCCTGGTGAGGTAGGCCGAGCCTCACTTCGCGGGATTCGCAACTACTGGAACGAGAGATGGAGCTGCGCAGCGCAGAGGCGCTTCTACTGGATGTCGTGGATCTCCACGACTACGATCGCATCGTGACTTTCTTGACTCGTGAGTGGGGCAAGAAGCGAGGGGTAGCAAAAGGGGCGCGCCGGAAGCACAGTCGATTCGGGGGCCAGCTACAGCCCCTTGGCAAAGCTCGTGTGGAGTGGATGGAAAAGGACAACCGGGACCTTGTGAGAATCTCGTCAGTCGAGCTCCAAAGGAGCGCGCGTCACCTGCAACAGGATCTCGAAGGGCTCCTGTTGAGCGCCTATCTGGCTGACCACATTCAGGAGTTCGTGCAGGAGAACGAGGCGAGTGATTTGTTCTTCCGATTGTTGGACTCCACGGTGCAGGCATTGGCCGGGGGGGTGGATCGCCACCTGGCAACGCGATACTTCGAGGCCTGGGTACTCCGGCTAGCGGGGATCTTCCCAGCTCCGGAGAGCTGTCCGCAGTGCGGCCGGGTTCTGGAGGTCTCTGGGGTGGTGCTGCTCGCCAGTGGTGAGTCCCTGGTTTGCAGATCCTGCGCGCGGACGGAGGCGAGGGCCAGGAACGTCTCACCGCAAGCTGTGGAGTTTCTCCGCCGCATCGATGGAGTGAAGCTGGTAGACCTGGATCACGTTCGCCCAACCATCTCGACGCTGGACGAAGTCGAGCAGATCTGCACCAAGGTGCGGAGGAGTTTTCTGCAAAAAGAGCTCAGGAGTTATCAAGTGATCCGTGAGACGATCTCGGGGTTGCCCGGCAATCCGGCTCCCCCTGCCGAGGATTATTGAGTGGAAATCAAGAACGTGCAGAGTTTTCAAGAGTTGATTCTTCGACTGCAGGCCTTCTGGGCAGAGCGCGGATGCGTCGTGCAGCAGCCCTACGACCTGGAAGTCGGGGCAGGCACCATGCACCCCGATACCTTCCTGCGTGTTCTTGGGCCCGAGCCGTGGAAGGTTGCCTACGTTCAACCCTCGAGGCGCCCAGCCGACGCACGGTACGGAGAGAACCCGTTCCGGCTTGGCAAGCACTATCAGCTTCAGGTCGTCCTGAAGCCTTCGCCCAAGGACGTGCAAGCGGTCTATATCGACAGTCTCCGGGCGCTCGGTGTCGATCTCGAAATTCACGACCTGCGGTTCGAGGAGGACAACTGGGAAGCCCCCACCCTCGGCGCCTGGGGAGTCGGCTGGCAGGTCATGCTGGACGGCATGGAGATAACCCAATTCACCTACTTTCAGCAGGCTGGGGGCATCGAGCTGGAGCCGATCAGCGCCGAGATTACGTATGGTCTCGAGCGGATCACCATGTTCCTGGGGCTGTCGCGAAGCGTCTACGATGTCGATTGGGTGCCGGGTGGCGTGGACTACGGCCTCGTGCGCCATCAGGACGAAGTGGAATTCTCGAAGTACTACTTCGAAGTAGCCGATGTGGGCTTCCTGAAAGCGCAGTTCGAGGGCAATGAGACGGAAGCCAAGCGCTGTCTGGAGGCTGATTTGGTGCTGCCCGCCTATGAGTGCGCGCTGAAGTGCTCGCACTTGTTCAACGTGATGGATGCACGGGGAGCGGTCTCTGTCACCGAACGGGTGGCCCTGATCAAGCGGGTGCGCAACCTGGCTGTCGCCTGTGCTCGTGAGTACGTGGTCAGTCGCGAGAAGCTCGGATTTCCACTCCTCGCGACAACCGAAGAGTCACCTCTCGAGAATAAGGAGGTAAACAATGGCCGGGAGTGAGTTTCTCCTCGAGGTACGCAGTGAAGAGATCCCGGCCAGGCTGCTGCAGCCGGCCATTCAGGAGCTGGCGACCCGCCTGTTCGCAGAGCTCATGGAGTTGAATCTGGCGCCGGCAGAGATGGAGACCGGCTTCACTCCTCGCCGGCTGATTCTCATGCTCAAAGGCCTACCCTCTCGAGAGGCCGACCGCGAAGAAGAGCTCGTAGGACCTCCCGTCAGGGCTGCATTCGACACAGAGGGTCTCCCGACACGGGCCGCGGAGGGGTTCGCCCGCAAGTGCGGCGTCGAAGTCGAAGCTCTGCAGCGGGTCGAAACCGACAAAGGCGAGTATCTGGCAGCTTCTCGCAAAGTAGTGGGGAAGGCCGTTTCCGAGGTACTAGCGCAGCTTGTGCCGCCCCTCGTCGAGGGGCTCAGCTGGGCCAAGACCATGCGGTGGGGTGTCGGTGAGGGACCGTGGGTGCGACCCATTCACGGCGTCGTGGCGCTGTGCGATGGCGAGGTGGTGCCCTGTCGTGTCTTCGATGTCGAGTCCGGGAGCGAGACCTCTGGCCATCCTGTGCTCTCGCCTCGTCCCTTCGCCATCAGAGGCGTCTCCGACTACCGTCGAAAAATGGCCAGACGTAAGATCGTCGTGCGGTTCGAAGAGCGACGTCGGAGAATCCAGGATCAACTCGAGGAGGCGGCGCAGAGTCTCGGTAGCGAACTGGTTGAGGATCAGGATCTGTTGGATCGTCTGACAGCGATTTGCGAGATTCCAGGTACGGTGGTGGGCAGGTTCGAGCCTGCTTTCCTTTCCCTCCCGCGTGAGGTGCTGATCACCAGCCTGCGGGACCATCAGAGCGCCTTTACGCTGGAGTCGGGAGGCATGCTGCTGCCGAGCTTCATCACGGTGATGGATCGCCCCGACGACCCGAAGGGCCGCGTCCGGGAGGGCAATGAGTGGGTCGTGGCGGCACGCCTCGAAGATGCCCGGTTCTTCTTCAACGAAGATGGCAAAACGAGCCTCGAGCAACGACGGGAGAAGCTGCAGCATCTCACGTTCCATGCAAAGCTCGGGAGCTACGCCGCCAAGACTGAGCGAATAGCCGAGCTGACGAAGGAAATCTGCGACTCGCAGGGCTGGAACGAACTGGTCGAAGACGCGAGTACGGCCTCGAACCTCTTGAAGGTGGACCTGACCTCGGAGATGGTCAAGGAGTTCACGTCCCTGCAAGGCATCGTAGGTGGTTTGTACGCCGAGCGAGAGCAGTATCCAGCCGAGGTGTGGCAGGCGATCTACGACCAGTATCTGCCGGCCTCCACCGAGGATGCGATACCGCGAGGGCGAGTCGGTCAAGCGACGGCTCTGGCGGATCGCATCGACACTCTCGTCGGAATGTTCGGGCTCGGTCTGATTCCGAGCGGCAGCCGCGACCCGTTCGGTTTGCGACGGGCAGGCCAGGGGGTGGTGCGAATCGTCCTGGAGTCAGAGATGCCCCTGGACCTGGATCTGATTGCGGCGAAGAGCGTACTGCTGTTTGGCGATCTCCTGGACCGCAGCGGTCAGGAGATCCTGTCGGATCTTCGCCTCTTTCTCCAGGACAGGATTCGCCACCTGCTGGGTCTTCGGGGCTACGCCTACGACACCATCGAGTCGGCGTTGGCCGCTGGCAGTTCCGATCTGCCCGACCTGCTGGCAAGGGTCGATGCCGTCCACAAGGTTCGGGAAGAGTCGGACTTCCTGTCGGTGGTGCTGGCAGCCAAGCGCATCGCGAACATCCTTCGCGAAGCTCCGGATGAGGACCTGGTGGAAGCCCGCCTGAAAGAGCCGGCCGAGCGGGATCTTCACGGGGCAGCCAACACCCTGCGCAACGATATCGACCGGGCCGAGAAACAGGCAGACTACGAGCAGTGCCTGCGAGCTATTGCCAAGCTTTCAGAGCCGCTGGACAGGTTCTTTGTCGAAGTCCTGGTCATGGATGAGAATCGCGAATTGAGGAACAACCGCATCGCGCTCCTGCAAGCGATCCAGCGAATGATCTCGCGTACAGCACGCCTGACCGAAGTCGTGGTGGACAAGAGCGAGCACCGCGATCGAGGGGAGTCCAAGTCGTCCGATTAGCGTCGCACGAAGGTCTATTTTTTTCGTCAACTGAAGCGAGAGGGAAATCATGAGTGAAAAGTGGATCTATTTCTTTGGCGATGGAAGTGCCGAAGGTAGTGGTGATCAAAAGGAGCTACTGGGTGGCAAGGGTGCCGGTCTGGCCGAGATGAGCGGTCTCGGGATTCCGGTGCCGCCGGGTTTTACGCTGACGACCGAAGCGTGTATCCGCTACCACGCCAGCGACAAGAACTACCCGCAAGGCCTGGAGTCGCAGTTCGCGGAGCATCTGCACCGTTTGGAGGAGCTACAGGGGCGCAAATTCGGCGATCCGCAGAATCCTCTTCTGCTATCCGTTCGATCTGGTGGCCCCGTATCCATGCCAGGCATGATGGACACTGTGCTGAATCTGGGCCTGAATCGCGAGATCGTCGACGCCCAGATAGCCGCGGGTGTCGATCCCCGATTCATCCGTGACTGCTACCGACGTCTACTGACCATGTATGGTGATGTGGTCCTCGGGGTCCCCCACGCGCTCTTCGAAGAGGTGCTGGCCGAAGTTCGCCGGGAAGAAGGGGTCGAGACGGACTACGAGATCTCGGCTGACGGTCTGGAGCGGATCGTCGGCGCCTTCGAAGAGATCATCGAGCGCCACGGCAAACCTTTCCCGAAGGAGCCGATAGACCAGCTCTGGGGCGGTGTTCGAGCGGTTTTCGATAGCTGGAATGTCCAAAGGGCGCGGGACTATCGTCGTCTCCACGGTCTGTCCGAAGACTCGGGCACAGGTGTCAACGTGCAGACGATGGTGTTCGGCAATCTCGGTCCCGACTGTGCAACCGGGGTGGCCTTCACGCGTGACCCGGCGACTGGCGAGAGCAGGATCTATGGCGAGTACCTGGTCAACGCCCAGGGAGAGGATGTCGTGGCCGGAACCCGCACACCTCATGCCATTGCTCCCCGCGATGAGTCGGGTGGCCTGGGTGACGATTTTCCCGAGGCCTTCGCGACCTTGGAGCAGGTCTGTGCCAACCTGGAGGACCATCGCCGGGACATGCAGGACGTGGAGTTCACCATCGAGCACGGCAAGCTGTACATGCTGCAAACGCGGGACGGCAAGCGTACCGGAGCGGCAGCAGTTCGTGTCGCCGTGGATATGGTGGAGGAAGGGAGGATCAGTCAGCAGGAAGCGCTGTCGAGAGTGGTGCCGGAGCAACTGAACCAACTTCTGGCACCAGTGTTCGATCCGGAGGAAAAGCAGCAGGCGGTGTCCGGCGACCGACTGCTCGCCAAGGGGCTCGCGGCCGGGCCGGGCGCGGCTTCGGGCCGGATCGCCCTTTCCGCCGAAAGAGCGGCCGAGATGGCCGGTACCGGACCGGTGCTGTTGGTCCGCGATGAGACCTCGCCCGAGGACATCGTCGGCATGCACGCTTCGGCGGGCATTCTCACCAGCCGCGGAGGTATGACGTCTCATGCGGCGGTGGTGGCTCGCGGCCTTGGCAAGCCTTGCATCGTCGGCGCCGGGGCGCTCACCGTCCACGAGGACAAGGGTGAGCTCAGCGTCGGCGGCCAGCTCTTCAGAGAAGGCGATGAGCTCTCCATCGATGGCACGACGGGAGAGGTCATCGCTGGCAAACTGGCGCCACGTCCCTCCGAGGTGCTGCGAGTCTTGTTGGAAGGCAAGGAAGCCGAATCGCCTACTGTCCATGCCTTTACCAAGATACTGACCTGGGCGGATGAGGAACGAAGAATGAAGGTGCGGGCCAACGCCGACACACCGCATGATGCGCAAGTGGCGCGCTCACTGGGCGCCGAGGGAATCGGCCTGTGCCGGACAGAGCACATGTTCTTCGAAGAGGACCGGCTGCCTTGGGTCAGACAGTTGATCTTGGCGCAGGAGGAGGAACAGAGAGACGCCGCGCTGGCCCATCTGCTGCCGGTACAGCAGGAGGACTTCGTCGGCATCTTCGAGGCCATGAACGGTCTGCCAGTTACAGTTCGATTGCTCGATCCTCCGTTGCACGAGTTTCTGCCACACGATCCCAAGGCGATCGAACAGGTTGCCGACCAGATGGGGATCTCTCCCGCCGACGTGAAGGCGAAGTCGGAGGCGCTCAGCGAGTTCAATCCCATGCTGGGTCATCGGGGGTGTCGCCTCGGCCTGACCTCACCGGAGATCTACGACATGCAGGTGGAGGCCATCGTGCGCGCCGCCTGCGCCTTGAGTGGGCAGGGCCGGGACCCACGACCGGAGATCATGGTCCCCCTGGTTGGCAGCGAAGAGGAGATGGCCCGACTGCGAGAGCGTATCGAAGGAGTCGTCCAACGGGTCAAGGAAGAGCTCGGGGCAGAGCTGGAAATACCCATCGGCACGATGATCGAGGTTCCACGTGCCGCCCTGGTGGCGGACCGGATCGCCCTCTTTGCCGACTTCTTTTCGTTCGGCACCAACGACCTGACCCAGATGGCCTACGGTTTCTCACGCGACGACGCGAGCCGCTTCTTGCCCGACTATCTCGAATCGGGGATTCTGTCGACGGATCCGTTCGAACGGTTGGATGTCGAGGGTGTCGGGCAGTTGGTCTCCTTGGCCTGCGAGCGGGGACGTCAAACCCAGAGCGACCTCAAGATTGGCATCTGTGGCGAGCATGGTGGTGAATCGCACTCCATCGACTTTTTCGAGACGTGTGGACTCGACTACGTTTCCTGCTCGCCCTACCGGGTGCCGATAGCCCGTCTCGCAGCGGCCCGCGCCAGAATGAGCCAGACCTGACCGTTGCGGCTGAGGTGCGGAACCAACGGGCCTTTGATAGTCGGCCTGGAGCGGATCCTTGGTTTTGGATTGTGTGAACGGATTGTGACAACTGGCCGACAGCACGCCGCTTGTGGTGCGGTTGTGGTACAACGCTTGATAAGAGCGGGTCCAGCAGGGCTTGTGGTTGCTGCCCGGCGGATCTCGACAATAGGAAGGAGTCAAACATATGCATCCCATTCGAGTGGGTCTTGCGGGTTTTGGCAGGATCGGTCGAAACCTGTTTCGGATCCTTTACAAAAACCCTGACGTTCGAATCAGCGCCATCAGCGATACAGCCGACCATGCGGCGCTCGAGTACCTCATTCGGTTCGACACGATCTTCGGGCGCTTTCCAGAGGAGTTGAGCGTCAAGGAAGGCAACCTCTATGTCCACGGCCAACAGATCCCTATGTTCTCGGGACAGCGCCCGGGCGATGTCCCCTGGGGCGCCCTTGGGATCGACGTCGTCGTCGAGGCGACCGGGCAACAGCGCACCCGCGAGGAGTTGGAGGGACACCTGGAAGCCGGCGCCAAGGCGGTGATCCTCTGCGCCCCTCCGAAGGACCCACCCGACATCACCATCGTCATGGGCGTCAATGATCAGAACCTCCGACTCGAGGATCGGATCATCTCCAACGCTTCATGTACGGCTCACTGCGCGGCACCGGTGATCAAGATCCTGCACGAGGCATTCGGGATCGAGAGGGCTTTTCTGAACACGGTTCACGCCTACACCAACCAGCAGCGCCTGGCGGATGTGCCGGCCAAAGATCCGCGTCGCGGCAGAGCGGCGGCGGAGAACATCATCCCGCAACGCACCAACTCGGCGCAGATGATCATGGGCCTGATCCCGGAGCTCGAAGGCCGGGTCATCGGGGAAGCGATGAATGTCCCGGTGCCGAATGGTTCTTGCGTTGACCTGGTCTGCTGGCACGAGAAACCGGTTTCGGTTACGGCCGTCAACGAAGTGATCCGGACGGCTGCGTCCTCCTCACATTGGGTCGAGATTCTGCACTACGAAGACGATCCGATTGTCTCAACGGACATCATCCGAAGTCCCTTCTCCAGCACCTTCGATTCCCTTGCCACCATGGTCTTGAAAGGTGAGGTGTCAAAGACTCTCTCCTGGTATGACAACGGTTGGGGCTATGCCCACAGGGTGGTGGACCTGATTCGCTGTTGGATGGGTCTGCAACAAGAAGCAAAGGAGGTTGCCTGATGGCACTGCGCGTAGGCATCAACGGCTTCGGTCGTATCGGCAGGAGCGTCTTCCGGATCCTCAGCGATCGGGACGATATCGAGGTGGTGGCAGTCAACGATCTGTACGAGAACCAGCAGTTGGCCTATCTCTTGAAGTACGACACGGTCATGGGAGTGCTGGACAAGGAGGTCTCGATCGACGGCGATCAGATGTTCGTCGATGGAGACCGAATCGCGATGATCGATGAGATGAACCCCGCTGATCTGCCGTGGGCCGATCTGGGGATCGACATTGTCGTCGAATCTACAGGTGTCTTCCGTTCGCGAGAGCAGTTGGAGAAGCACCTGGAGGCGGGGGCCAAGAAAGTCATTCTCACTGTCCCACCGAAGGACGAGATCGACGCCACCATCGTCTTGGGGGTCAACGACGAGGATCTCGACCCGACGGATCGGATCGTCTCCAACGCCTCCTGCACGACGAATTGTCTGGCACCCATTGCCAAGATTCTCGATGACTCTTTCGGGCTCGAGGAGGGGTTCCTGACCACGGTCCATGCCTATACCAACGACCAACGGTTGGCCGATGTACCGCACAAGGATCGGCGGCGAAGTCGCGCCGCGGCGGAGAACATTATTCCGACGACTACAGGCGCAGCGCGGGCCGTAGGCAAGGTGCTGCCTCATCTGGACGGCAAGCTCGACGGCATGGCCATGAGAGTGCCGGTGCCGGATGGCTCCATCGTGGATTTTGTCTGCCGCTTCGCTGCCACGCCCTCCCGTGAAGAGATCAATGCCGCTGTCCGGGAGGCTGCCGAAGGTCCGATGAAGAGGGTCGTCGAGTACAGCGAAGTGCCCTTGGTTTCCAGCGACATCATCGGCAACCCGCACTCGTCGATTTTCGACGCCCTGTCCACGGCTACACAGGGCGAGGGATTCGCCAAGGTAGTCTCCTGGTATGACAACGAGTGGGGCTACTCGAATCGGGTCGTGGATCTGATGGAGCGGCTGATGGAGATCGATGGCTGACATGGCCGGGAATCGATAGGAATAGCAGGCCGGTTGTCCGGGGCGCTTGATCACCTGGCTCGCTTGGTCGAGAATGGCTTGGGGCCTCTCCATGGCGCGCCGCGGGCGAGTGGTGTCGTCAATCACAGGAAGCCGGAGGTAGTGGTATGGACAAGGTGGTGACCGCGATTCTCGGTGGGGGACAGGGTTCACGCCTGGCACCCCTCACCCGTTACCGCGCCAAGCCGGCGGTTCCGGTGGCGGGCAAGTTCCGTCTCATCGATATTCCCATTAGCAACAGCCTGCACGCCGGAATTGACCGGATCTACGTTCTGACGCAGTTCAACAGCGCCTCATTGCATCGTCATATCGCCCAGTCCTACCGATTCGATGTCTTCAGCAGCGGTTTCGTGAATATTCTGGCAGCCGAGCAGAGTGTCTCGAATCGGGATTGGTATCAAGGCACTGCCGACGCTGTGCGCCAGAATCTCCCGCGACTGATCTACAAGAGGCCGTCGGAAGTTCTGGTGCTGTCGGGCGATCAGCTCTACCTCATGGCTCTGCGCAGCTTTGTCGAGTGGCACCGGGCCAACCTGGCGGACCTCACCGTGGCGGTCAAGGCAGTGCCACGTGAACAAGCCCACGCCTTCGGTGTGATGAAGATCGATTCCCAGGGACAGATCATCGATTTTGTCGAGAAGCCCCAGGATGCGGCTCAGATCGAGCAGCTGGTGGTTCCGACACAGACGCTCGAGCGCCTCGGATTCCCTCCCGATCCGGACCAGTGTCTGGCCAGCATGGGGATCTATGTCTTCAAGCCGGCCGTCCTGAAGGCGCTACTGGACGGTACATCGGCAACCGATTTCGGGCACGAGGTGATACCGACCGCAGTACCCGATCTTAGGGTCTTCGCGTTTGGCTATTCCGGATACTGGCGCGACATCGGAACGATCCCGGCCTTTCACCACGCCAACCTCGAGCTGACACAGAGTGTGCCACCCCTGGATCTCTACAGCCCGACAACACCGTTCTATACCCATCCCAGGTTCTTGCCAGGCACCAAGATCGAAGACTGCTCAGTCCACCACTCGGTGATCTGTGAGGGCAGTGTCGTCTCGGGTGCGAGCGTCAGCAATTCGATTGTCGGGATCCGGTCGATGATCCGTGAAGGGACGGTCATCGACAGCACCGTAATGATGGGTGCGAACTTCTATGAATGGGAGTCCGACACTCCAGACACTCCCTTGGTCGGCATCGGTCGCAACTGCACGATTCGCAATGCGATCATCGATCTGGATTCGAGCATCGGAGACGGAGTTCAGCTGATCAACGAAGCCGGTCGCGATGAGGTGATCGAGGAAGACTTCGCGATTCGGGGCGGAGTCATCGTCGTTCCAAGGGGCTCTTCGATACCCAATGGGACGGTCATCTGATATCGCTCGGCGATGAAGCTCTTCCTGTCTGATCCTATGCGCCGGCAGCTCGGATTCGACTCCGGGTTAGCGGGCTCTAAAGGTAGAGTCGAGCTTCGCACAGCGCAGGACAGCCGCGATCTGGCGTATCGGTTGAAGTTGATCGCCAGGGACAAGGGTGCCTCCGCCGCGGCGCCCAGTGGCGGCACGCTCCACGGCCTGGCTCTTCTGGAAGAGGTCTGGCAGAGGTTGATCGGACGCTATTTGCAGAGCCGAGATTCGAGGTTCCTCCATCGGGCTCTCGAAGTCTTGGCGCTGCAGTTGGGCGACGAGGTACTGCAGCAAGTGCTCGACCGATTTGCGGCGGACTTCCTGGCCCTGGACGCAGAGACTGAGGTGGATGGAGGATTCGGCTGGGCAGCCGGCCGGCAGGGTAGCGAGCGCCAGGAGGTCTTCAGGGAGCTGCTGATCTTCTGGTTGATCCACTCGAATCCTGCAGTCCAGCCTCAGATAGGACTGCTGCATGACTGCGACTTCGCTCACGGTCCCCTATTCGAGAGCTTCATGTCAGCCGTGCAGGAGTTTCTTGCCAGCCTCCCGGGTCTCGACGAGCAGGACGGGAGCCTGCTCGGCATGCTGTTGGCCCCATATCGCGCAGCTCCCGACTCCATCGGTCAGCAGCTCCGCATGTTGCTGGCTCGATGGGGCCGGCTGCTCAGTGGTCTCGAAGCTCAGATTCAGTTGGGCATCGACGTCCTCACGGAGGAAGAGGTTCCCAGGTTCGCAGGGAGTGCCGGTCCGAGTCAGGCGCCCTCGCTGCCCGCCGAGTCGGATGGAAGTCAGGCGAGCTACAGCCAGGACAGAGACTGGATGCCGGAGCTGGTGCTGATCGCCAAGAACGTCTTCGTCTGGCTCGATCAGATCTCCAAGTCTCATGGCCGGCCGATCCACCGGCTCGACGAGGTCCCCGACCAAGCTCTGGAGAGCCTGGCCCGCTCTGGTTTTACCGGTCTTTGGTTGATCGGCATCTGGGAACGCAGCCTCGCTTCCGAGCGCATCAAGCGCCAGGCGGGCAATCCTGAAGCCATGGCCTCGGCCTATTCCTTGAGGCGATACCAGGTCGCCGAGAACCTCGGTGGCGATACTGCGCTGGATATGCTGAAGGACCGCGCCGCGAGACATGGGATCCGACTCGCGGCCGATATGGTCCCGAACCATACGGGAATCGACTCCGATTGGCTCCTGGACCACCCTGATTGGTTCTTGGGCGAAGCGACCTGCCCCTTTCCAGGCTACAGCTTCCAGGGTCCAGATCTTTCGCCTTCGCCTGGAGTCGGGATCTTCCTGGAAGACCACTACTGGGACCGCAGCGATGCCGCGGTGGTCTTCAAGCGCCTCGATCGCAGCAACGGCGAGAGTCAGTTCATCTACCACGGCAACGACGGAACCTCGATGCCTTGGAATGACACGGCCCAGCTGGACTATCTCAACGCCGAGCTGCGGGAAGTCGTGATCAACACCATCGTCAGAGTGGCGCGCCAGTTCCCGGTAATTCGCTTCGATGCGGCCATGACTTTGGCGAAAAAGCACTTTCACCGCTTGTGGTTCCCGGCTCCGGGTGACTCGGGTGCCATTCCTTCGCGCGCCGAGCGAGGACTGTCGAATGCCGAGTTCGACCGTTACATGCCGAAGGAGTTCTGGCGCGAAGTCGTGGACCGGGTCAACGTCGAAGCACCCGACACCCTGCTCATGGCCGAGGCCTTCTGGTTGATGGAGGGCTACTTCGTCCGCTCACTCGGCATGCACCGCGTCTACAACAGTGCCTTCATGAACATGCTCAGGGACCGGAAGAACGCAGAGTACAGAGCGCTCGTCCAGGAGACCCTGGAGTACGATCCGCGGATCCTCGGACGCTATGTCAACTTCATGAGCAATCCGGACGAGGCGACGGCGGTCGAGCAGTTTGGGCGGGAAGATTTCTACTTCGGTGTTTGTACGTTGATGGCGACACTTCCCGGCCTACCCATGTTCGGCCACGGCCAGGTCGAGGGCCTGGGCGAGAAGTACGGCATGGAGTACGCCCAGGCCTACCAGGACGAGCAGCCTGATGAGGCGATGATGGCGCGCCATCAATTGCAAATAGCCCCCTTGCTGCACCGCCGAGAGCTCTTCGCCGGGGTCGAGAAGTTCCTGTTCTTCGATTGTCTCGACAGCAGGGGTAGCGTCAACGAGGACGTTTTCGCCTTTGCCAACGGGAGCGACGAGGAACGGATTGTTGTGTTGTTCAACAACAGCGTGACAGCGACCAGAGTTCGCCTGCACGAGTCGGCACCCTTCCGCGATACAACCTCGGGAGACGGCGCGGGTTCCGTGCGAACAGCAAGACTCAGCGAAGGCCTTGGGGTAGGCGCTGACCGGCGCCTCATGGTGCGTTTTCACGACCGGATTTCGGGTGAGGAGTTCCTGGTTCGATCCCAGGATCTGGAGTCCTGGGGCCTCAAGGTGGAGCTGGGTCCCTTTCAGTGTCGGGTGTACGAGAAATTCTCCGACCTCCGGGATCAGCAGGGCCGATGGGGACCTCTGGCTTCTCGCTTGGCAGGCCGCGGAGTCGGCAGTCTCGAGGCCGCCCTCAGGGACCTGGAGCTGGAGCCGCTGCGGATGGCCTTCGAGGAGGCTTTGCCGACCCAACTGATGAGCCGCTTGCTGGAGCTGCCCGAAGCCGGTACCGGGCTTCAGAGCCAACAGTGCGAACAGCAGTTGCAAGCTGGACTCGGAGGGCTGCTGGATTGGATCGCGCGCCGGTGGAGCCTGTCGCATGGCCACGAAACCGAGGCAGCCATCGGCGAGGCCTGGCTCAGAGCGGCGTTTTCCCTACTGGAGGAGCCTGAAGAGCCCGAGATGGAGAATCAGGACGGAGAGGATGCGGAAGAGGACGACCAGATTGGTTCGAAAGCCGCCCGAACCCTCCGCGAGTCCCCAGAGATACTGGTGGGATTGTGCGCCTGGATACTGGTTCAGGCGGCTTCGAAAGTCCTTCATCGCTCGATTGCCAACCGGGATCTAATCGGTGACTGGCAGCCCTCAGGGGGCGTCGAGGACCAATTGATCTCGCTGGGTGTTCCGCTTGTCAGAGCCCGTGGATTGTCGCGAACGCTGAGCTTCACGTTGCGCCGGCCGTGGCAGCAACCAGAGCCCCCGGCGACACCTCTCGAGCTGCTGGGTGGCTGGTTGGCCGATGACGAGGTCCGGCAGATCCTAGACGTCCATCGATACGAAACCGAGGAGTACTTGAGGAAGGAGGGGCTCGAGTTCCTCTTGGGCTGGATGTTCCTTCAGGCCCTGCTTCATGAGGAGGTTGGCGCCAGCCCAGACGATGCAGGTCAGGTAGCTCGGATCGAAGCCTGGTGGGAGTTGGTCAACGGAGTTTCCGAGGTGGCCGAGAACTCTGACTACAGGGTCTCGGACATCCTCGATCGAGTGAAAAGAGCCAGCAGCCGATGAACCAGTGCCCCGCCAGAGGCCGAATGGGTTGAGGCGTCCGGCGCTTCGCCCCGGTCGGTCTTTGGGGGCTTGGGGTCTTGGGGTCCTGGGGTCTTGGGGTCCTAGGCAGATAGCCATCATCTTAGTGAGGTCCGTCCGGGTGGTTCGCAGGCGGACGGCGGCGGCATTGTAGGGGAGCCCCTTGCGGGCTCCCGCGGGAGGGGTCAAGCCCCTCCCCTACATTCCTGTAGTCGGGGGACACAATACTGATTTCAAACGTTGGTGGGAGCAGAAGGGACGGGATCGCGTATCCTGCCCCACCGGTCGATCGAAATGAGTATTGTGTCCCTCGCCACTTGGTTGTCATGTGGAGGTCCCCCAGCCAGGACCCCAGGACCCCAGGATCCCAAGACCCCAAGACCCCAGGACCCAAGACCCCAGGACCCCAAGACCCCAAGACTCCAGGACCCAAGTCCCCTAAGCCCCCATCCGCCCACTAGGCCCTCGAGTCTCCGGTTCGAAGACCAGGAGAACTACCGAGTGTGGCGCGAGCCTGATGGCGTGACCTCGAATCCGACGGGTACGAAGGCTCGAGGTATTGAGAATCTGCCTCCACTGCCCGAAGGATTTAGTCTCCGGCAGCTCGAACAGGTGGGTGTGGCCGTCGCTGTTGAACACCGCCAGTGTGGCCTTTCTGGCTGCCGGCCAGAGGAGGCCGAATGGCTCGGGACGATGACGGTTCCAATCGGCCTGGGTCATCTCGGAACCGTCGATCGAGATCCAGACGAGCTCCCGGTTCGCCGAGATCCCCTCAGCGAGGGGTAGGTCCAGGTCTCGCCTGGCGGCGAAGGCCTGGCGCGTGAATTCCAAGGTCTCCAGCTTGTCCGCGTCGAGATCCCAATCGACCCAGGTACTCGGACTGTCGTGGCAGTAGGCGTTGTTGTTGCCCTGCTGGCTGCGTCCGAGCTCATCTCCATGACTGAGCATGGGAACCCCCTGCGACAGCGCGAGTGAGGCCAGAAAACAACGCTTGATGCTTAGCCGCTGGAGCCGGATGGGCTCTGACTGCGTGGGTCCCTCGACGCCCCAGTTGCGACTCAGGTTGTGGTTGTGCCCATCGCGATTCTCCTCGCCGTTGGACCAATTGTGTTTCTCCTCGTAGCTGACCAGGTCCTCCAACGTGTATCCGTCGTGGCTGGTCACGAAGTTGACGCTGGCCCTGGCAGGCCTGTCCGCTGCCTCGAAGATCACAGGGCTACCCGCTATGGAATCGGCGAATCCCCTGGTTGTTGCCGGATCGGAGCGCCAGAAGCCGCGGACTCTGTCCCGATACCTATCGTTCCACTCAGACCAGCTCGGTGGGAACTGGCCCAGACGGTAGCCCTCGGGTCCGAGGTCCCACGGCTCGGCGATCAACTTGACCTTCGACAGCACGGGATCGGACTCGATCGCCGCAAAGAAAGGGGAGGCTGGATCGAAGTACCTTTCGGTGCGACCGATGCTCGCAGCCAAATCGAAACGGAAGCCGTCGACGCGCATCTCCGTGACCCAATATCGGAGGCAGTCGAGTAGAAATCGGACGACGACCGATTGACCGGTGTCGAGCGTGTTTCCACAGCCCGTGAAGTCCTGGTAGTAACGTGGCTCATCAGGCTGTAGCCGGTAGTAGATGGAGTTGTCCAGGCCGCGAAACGCCAGGGTCGGACCGAGATGGTTGCCCTCGGCGGTGTGGTTGAACACCACATCCAGCAGCACTTCGATGCCGGCGGTGTGTAGCCCCCGGACCATTTCCTTGAACTCCCGGACCTGCGTGCCGTCATCTGCTGTGGCGTACCCTGAGTGGGGAGCGAAAAGCCCCAGAGGGTTGTAGCCGAAATAGTTGGTGAGCCCCCGACGGGCCAGGTGTTCTTCCGTGGCGATCTGGTGGACCGGTAGAAGCTCGACAGCCGTGACTCCCAGGCTCTCGAAATGCTCGATGACCGGCTCCTGGATCAAGCCGAGGTAGGTGCCGCACAGAGGCTCAGGTACGCCCGGATGTAGCCGGGTCATGCCCTTGACGTGACACTCGTAGATGAAGGTCTCCTCCCAGGGCGTCGACGGAGGCCTGTCGTCCCGCCAGTCGAAGCTCGGATCGACGACGACGGAGCGGGGAACGTGGGGTGCACTGTCCTCGAGGTTCGGCAAGTCGTCGCTTTCGAAGCGGTGTGAGCCGAAGAGGGCGTGATGCCAGTGAAGCTCTCCTGATAGGGCGCGAGCTGCCGGATCCATCAGCAGCTTCGCGGCATTGAAACGATGCCCGGCTGCGGGCTCCCATGGACCGTCGACCCGAAAACCGTACGGCTGACCGGGTCCGACATCCGGGAGTGAGCATGTCCATAGGTCCGGGGAGACGCGCTGCAGGCTCACCCGGCCCGATTCCCGCGCCGGGTCCGTGGTTTCGAAGAGACAGAGCTCGATGTTTGTCGCGTTGGCCGACCTGACGCTGAACCGCGTCCCGTTCCCGGTCCAGATGGCGCCGGGTTCCGGGTCCAGCCTTGGGTCGGGGTGCTTCACGGTGTCGGCTCTTGTGAGTCAGCAGGGAAGCGTCCTGACAAGACCGCGAGCCGTCGCAGCCGTGCAGCGGACCTGGAATCTGCCATGTCCTGCTGTAGCCTCCACCCCCAATTGCCCTCGCTGGAGGCTGGAGTATTCATGCGATCCTGACTACCGAGGCCCAGGATGTCCTGCATGGGGAAGATCGCTAGGTCGGCGACCGAATTGAGAATGACGCGAATCAGGTCCCAGTGAGCCTCGGTGCCATCTCCGCCCACGTAGTCGACGACAGATCTGTACTCTTCAGGAGCCAGCTTGTCGAGCCAGCCAGCTGCAGTGTCGTTGTCATGGGTTCCGGTATAGGCGACCGTGTCTCGACTGTAATTGTGGGGTAGGTGCTCGCTATCATGGGAATCGAATCCGAACTGCAGGACCTTCATGCCGGGCAGTCCGAGCTGCCGCTTCAAGTCCCTGACCTCGGGAGTGATGAGACCCAGATCCTCAGCCACGAGAGGCAGGTCACCCAGGACCTCTCGGAGTCTCTCGAACAGGCCCGGACCGGGACCTGGCTCCCAGCGTCCGTGGACCGCCGTCGGCTCGCAAGCATCGATCTCCCAGTAGCTGGAGAAGGCTCGAAAGTGGTCGATGCGAACCATGTCGTAGAGGGTCAGACTGAAACCCAGACGCTGGATCCACCATTGATATCCGTCCGCCTCGTGACGCTGCCATTGAAATACCGGGTTGCCCCAACGCTGACCGGTCGCGCTGAAGTAGTCCGGCGGCACACCAGCCACGAAGGTTGGCTGCCCCTCGGCATCTACCTTGAACAAGTAACGGTGCGCCCAGACATCGGCGCTGTCCAGGGCGACGTAGAAGGGCATGTCTCCGAGCACGCGTACACCGACCTGTGCGGCGGCTTCCTTCAGACGAGACCACTGAGAAGCGAAGAGATACTGGACGAACTTGTGGTAGCCGATCTCTTGCTGCAGCTCCCGCCTGGCTGCGGTCATGCTTGCTGCCTCCCGGCCGCGGAGATCGGGAGGCCAGTCGGACCATGGCTTGCCCTTGAAGTGATTCTTGAGAGAGGCGAAGAGGGCCCAGTCCTCGAGCCACGGAGCCTGCTCCGGTTTGCCAGACCAGACTTCGATTTGCTCTAGCTGTCGAGCTGAACCGGACTCTTGAAACCGATGCCACGCAAGCCTCAGCAGCCCGGTCTTCCAGGCTCCAACCTTGCCGAACTGGACACTCCCAGTGTCGAAATCTGGTGCATCCAGATCACCGGCAGTCAGAAATCCGGCTTCTACAAGGTCCAAGGGAGAAATCAGCATCGGGTTGCCGGCATAGGCTGATGACCCGTCGTAGGGCGAGTGGTTGGCACCGGGTGGAACCAGAGGCAGCATCTGCCAGATCGTCTGGCCGGCCTCCTGCAGCCAGTGTAGAAAGAGGTGGGCATTCTGTCCGAGATCGCCTATACCGTAGGGCCCCGGCAGGGAGGTGGGGTGTAGAAGAATGCCCGAGGCTCGTCGAGTCATGGGCGGGATGATAACCTGACGCGCTGAAATTCCCCGGGGGTGATGAGTATTCCCCCCGTGTCCTCAAGAATTCTAGACCCTATCGCGAGGTGTTGGATTTGTCCGAAAGAAAGCAACGTATCAAGATACCGTGTCGCCAGGTGGCCGACATCGAGCTTCCCCGAGAAGTAGACCGACTGTACGACCTGGCCTATAACTTATGGTGGAGCTGGATGCCACGCGCCCGACAGCTCTTTTCCTCGATCGACGTGGAGTCCTGGGCCCGTTATCGCAACCCGGTGGATCTTCTTCTCAACGTCGATCGCACCCAGTGGGAGCAGCTCGTCAGCAGCGATGCCTTCATGGGATCGTATTCGCGGGTCATCCAGGATTTCGACAGGTACATGAACGGCGCGGTCGAGACCTGGTTCGACCGGCGCTATCCGGATCATGAAGGGGGCCCCATGGCGTACTTCTCCATGGAGTACGGTCTGGATACTTCCCTGGCCATCTACTCGGGTGGACTCGGGGTGCTCAGTGGGGATCACTGCAAGAGCGCCAGCGACTTGGGGTTGCCTTTCGTTGGTGTCGGTCTTCTCTACCGTTCAGGGTACTTCCTCCAGGCCATCGATGCCGATGGTTTCCAACAGCACATTTACCCCGACTACGACTTCAACCGCCTGCCGGTCAGACCGGCCATGGATGAGAGGGGTAGAGACGTCGTCGTCGTCGTGCCACTACCTGGCCGAGAGGTCAAGGCCAGGGTCTGGGTGGCACAGGTCGGCCGAGTTCCCATCCTGCTTCTCGATACCGATCTGCCGGCCAACGATCCCTCGGATCGACCCATCGCCAAGGTGCTGTACGTGCGCGGCCGAGAGATGAGGCTGGTGCAGGAGATGGTTCTGGGTGTTGGCGGCGTGAAGGCACTTGGGGCCCTGGGCATCACGCCTGCCCTCTGGCATATCAACGAAGGGCACAGTGTTCTTCTGCAGCTGGAACGAATGAGAAAGATGATTGCGACCGAGGGGCTCGACTTCGAGACGGCTCTCGGCATGGTCGGCCGAAATGTCGCGTTCACGACCCATACTCCCGTGGCGGCAGGCAACGAGCAATTCGACCCTGAGCTCGCCACCACCTACCTGAATCTCTGGTCCGAGCCCCTGAAGACGAGCTCGGAGCGTCTGCTCAAAGTAGGCAATCCAGACCACGGCGAACCTGACCAGCCGTTCAACTTGACGGCTTTCGCTCTGCGCACCAGCAGCTTCGCCAACGGCGTGAGTCGCTTGAATGCGGAGGTCGCGGACCGCATGTGGCGACATCTGTTTCGCGATACTCCCGTCGAGGAGCCGGTGGTTCAGCCCATCACCAACGGGATTCACCTACCGACCTGGTTGGGAGTCGAGCTGCAGAACCTTTTTGCGCTGCGGCTCGGATCGGAGTGGCAGGAGAAGCTGCTGGATCCTGAAGCCTGGGAGTTCGTCTACGAGATCTCCAATGAAGACCTCTGGGCGGCGCATCGGTCTCAGAAGGAGCGACTGCTGCGATTCTCGAGATCGCGTCTTCTAGAGCAATACGCGCGGCATGGGAGATCGCCGTCCAAGCTCAGAGAGGTGGCGGCCTTCTTCGAGGGCGAGGCCCTGACGATCGGCTTTGCCCGCAGGTTCGCCACCTACAAGAGAGCGGGCCTGCTGTTCAGTGACCTGCACCGCTTGAGAGGCATCGTCCGCAGCACCGATCGACCTGTGCGTATTCTGCTTGCTGGCAAGGCCCATCCTGCGGATCGGCCTGCCCAGGAGCTGATCCAGCACCTCTTCATGCTCAGCCGGGAGCCCGATCTCGAGGGTCGGGTCGCCTTCATCGAGAACTACAACATGCGGGTGGGTCGCATGCTCGTCCAGGGCGTAGACGTGTGGCTGAACACACCGCGGCGTCCGCTCGAGGCGAGTGGCACCAGCGGCCAGAAGGCGGCGGTCAACGGTGTGCTCAACTGCAGCATCCTCGATGGCTGGTGGCCGGAAGGCTTCGACGGCGAGAACGGCTGGGTGATCGGCGGTGGCGAGACTACGGCCGAAGAATGGGTGCAGGATCGACAGGACGCCAACTCGCTCTACTCGACGCTCGAGGAACAGATCCTGCCCAGGTACTACGAGCGCGATGAGCAGGGATTGCCAGTGCTGTGGATCGACATGATGAAGCGGTCTATTGCCTCGATCGGAGCCCGCTTCACGGCCAGCCGAATGGTTCGGGAGTACACTGATCGGGCGTATATGCCTCTGGTTGTCGCGAAATCGGGTTCGAAGCGAGAGTAGCGGTGCCGAGCCCAGGGCCATTCAGACGCTTCCGCCGGGGGAACCAAGGTCCGACGGAGGAGAATGCCACGTGACAACGATCCAGATCCTCGACGATCGGCTGATCAGTCAGATCGCGGCCGGGGAGGTCGTCGAGCGCCCGTCTTCGGTCGTCAAGGAGTTGGTGGAGAACTCTATCGACGCCGGCGCCCGATCGATTCGAGTCGATCTCGAAGCCGGTGGCAAGCGCTCCATTCGCGTCGTGGATGATGGGCTCGGTTTGGAGCGCAACGATGCTCTGCTGGCTTTCGACCGCCACGCCACGAGCAAGATCGTCAGCTTCGATGACCTGCAGGGTGTTGCGACCCTGGGGTTTCGTGGCGAGGCGCTCGCCGCGATAGCGGCCGTGGCTCGTGTCGAGATGACCACGGCTGTGGAGCCGGGCGAAGGTCATCGTATCCGGATCGATGGAGGGCATATCCGGTCGGTGGAGCCGACAGCTCACCCGAAGGGTACAGTGGTCGAGGTCCGATCGCTGTTCTTCAACGTTCCGGCGCGCCGCAAGTTTCTCAAGACCGTCCGCACGGAGTTGCGCCGAGCCACGGAGGTTGTCCAGGGTTACGCTCTGGCAAGGCCTGAGATCGGCTTCTCTCTGACGCACGAAGGCCGCACCCTCTTGGAGGTCTCACCTGCCGGGGATGATCTCGAGGCGGCAAGGCGTCGAATCGGTGAGCTGTTCGGCGCTCCGGCAAGTCGAGAGTTGGTGGAGTTCTCTCGGCAGGGGCCCGGAGGGGAGCGGATCTGGGGGTTTGTGGGAAACCGCAAACAGGGTCGCGGTCGGCGGATATTCACTTTCGTCAATCGTCGACTCCTGAGGGATCGGACCGTGATGGCCGCCTTCTATCGCACAGTGCGGGAGTCCTGGCGAAGCGAGGACTTTCCTGGCCTCTTCCTTTTTCTGGATACTCCTCCCGAAGAAGTGGATGTCAACGTACACCCCCAGAAGGCCGAGGTTCGTTTCCGGGATGGACGATTCTTCGGCAGACTCTCGTCGTCTTTGCGAGAGGCGCTGGAGCGAGCAAGGGGTGAGGAACCAGCCCCCTTGGTGGAGCCTCACGGTTTGCCCAGTGCTCCCCTTGCCTGGCAGGGTCTCGGTCAGCGATCCGACGGCTGGCTCGGGTCTGGAGGTGGGCAAATCGACTCGAGCGAGATCAGGGAGCTCGACATGAGCGGGCCGGGGGAACCGGGTGGAAGATTGGCCGATGTGACTTTCGCTCCCCTCGACAGATCGCCGGTTCCGTTGAGTGGCCGATCGGGCGAATCGCGTCCCTTTCGGCTTCTCGGCCAGTACAAAGGGACCCTCATTCTGCTCGAAGGGCCCGACGGCCTGTATCTCATTGATCAGCACGTGGCCCACGAGAGGGTCTTGTACGAGAGATTCCGCCGCCAGCTGACAGAGACCGTGGTCCGAAGTCAGCAGCTCCTGGAGCCGATCCTCATGGAGCTGGCCCCGGCAGAAGCGATGAGGCTGGCCGAAATGGGCCCAGATCTGGAGCAGCTGGGCTTCTCACTCAGTGAGATGTCGGGCAATGTCATGGCCGTAACGGCCACACCTGCCGTCCTGACCCCTGGGCTGGCCGAGCAGATGCTGGCCAACCTGGCAAGTGAGACCAGCGACGGAGAAGCGACGGCGGAAGACCTCAAGGAGCGCTTGCTACAAGCTCTGGCTGCCAGCCAGTCCTGCCGTGCGGCGGTGAAGATGCATCATCAGCTGTCTGCCGAGGAGATGGAATCCCTAATGACCGAGCTCTTCGTGGCGGACCAGCCCTTCGCCTGTCCTCACGGCAGACCCATCGTCCTGAAGATGGCAGACATCGAGCTAGAGCGTCGGTTCGGCCGTCGGTGAGAAGCAGACGCCCCGCGAGTGTCGCAGCGGCGGCGGGGCAGTGCTAGCATGGCGCGCGATGTTGGAGAACCTCATATCCCTGTCTCGGCTCGAGGAGCGTCTGCGCTACAGCTTTCGACAGCCGAGGCTTCTCGAAGCGGCGCTCACTCATACCTCCTGGGCGAACGAACAGGGGGTGGAAGACGACTACGAGAGGCTGGAGTTCCTCGGCGATGCCATTCTGGGGGCGGTGGCGGCCAGCTGGCTTTACGAAAGTCGTCCAGAGCTGGACGAAGGGGAGCTGTCGAAGCTCAAGAGCTACGTCGTTAGCGAGTCGGTTCTCGCAGAGCATGCCGAGCATCTCGGTCTTGGAGAGCACCTTCGGCTGGGGGTAGGGGAGAGCCGGTCTGGGGGACGGGAGAAGCGATCCTTGCTGGCCGATGCCATGGAGGCCGTACTTGGAGGTGTCTACCAGGATGGTGGGTTCGATGCGGCCAGGGGAGTGGCTGTGGAGCTCCTGGAAATGGCGCTGGGAGAGCGAGTCGAGATTCCCGAGCTTCGAGACTCCAAGACGGCCCTTCAGGAGGCGGTCCAGGCGAGAATCGGGAGCCTGCCGGAGTATCGCCATGTTGGCGAAGAGGGGCCGGACCACCAGAAGCGGTTTCTTGTCGAGTGCTGGGTCGGCGGCCGGCTGTTGGGTGGCGGTGACGGGAGCACCAAGAAGCAGGCGGAGCAGCGGGCGGCCAGGTTGGCCCTTGCCGTGCTGGAAGGTGAAACCCAAGAGAGCGACAGCGTTCTTCAATGAGAATTGACCACCTGGCGGGTGGGTGGCGATAGGACGGCGAGATGCAGAGGATCAAGGAGCTACCGACACGAATCGGTGAAGAAGTCATCCTGCGGGGCTGGCTGGTGAATGCCCGCTCGAGCGGCAAGATCGCCTTTTTGCAGGTCCGGGACGGCAGTGGTGTTGTGCAGGCCGTCGCCAGCCGGGCAGAGCTTTCAGAGCGGGCCTGGGAGGACGTGCAAAGAGTCGCTCAAGAATCTTCCCTTCGGCTGACCGGTATCGTGAGTGAGGATCCCCGGTCTCCGAGCGGCGTCGAGATCCACCTGAGCGATTTCGCCGTCGAGCACCTGTCGGAAGAGTTCCCGATCACCAAGAAGGAGCATGGCACCGGCTTCCTGATGGAGCATCGCCATCTCTGGCTTCGCTCCAGTCGTCAGAGAGCGGCGCTCAGCGTCAGAAGCGAGGTGTCACAGGCCATCCGGGACTTTCACTACGAGAGGGGCTTCGTTCTCATCGATTCACCCATCCTGACTCCGGCCGCATGTGAAGGAACTTCAACTCTGTTCGAAACCGACTACTTCGGTGAGCAGGCCTACCTGAGTCAGTCGGGGCAGCTCTACCTCGAGCCAGCGGCAGCTGTCTTCGGCAAGGTCTACTGCTTTGGCCCGACCTTCAGGGCCGAGAAGTCGAAGACGAGGCGCCATCTCATGGAGTTCTGGATGGTGGAGCCCGAGGTCGCCTTCCTGGAGTTCGCAGGCCTGTGTGATCTGGCCGAGGAGTTCATCAGTTATCTGGTAGCCCGCGTGCTCGATCGCTGCGCCGAAGATCTGAAGGTTCTGGAGAGAGAGATCTCCAAGTTAGAAGCAGCGACCAGTCCGTTCCCCAGGATCACCTATACAGAAGCTATCGAGACGCTCCAGAAGACGGGGGTATCGATCGTGTGGGGCGAGGACTTTGGCGGCGATGACGAGACACTCCTGGCCGAGCAGTTCGACCGGCCCGTGCTGGTGACTCACTATCCTGCCGCCCTCAAGGCCTTCTATATGGAGCCGGATCCGGAGAATCCGGAGTTGGCTCTGGCTCTCGATGTGCTGGCTCCAGAGGGCTACGGCGAGATCATCGGTGGAAGCCAGAGGATCCACGATCATGACCTACTCAAGCGACGGCTCGAGGAGCACGAGTTGCCGCTCGAGGCCTTTCAGTGGTATCTGGATGTGCGGCGGTACGGGACGTTTCCTCACAGTGGCTTTGGAATGGGTATCGAGAGGTTCGTGGCATGGGTGTGCGGCCTGAAGCACCTGCGTGAGACGATTCCGTATCCACGCATGCTGAACAAGATCTACCCCTGACTTGTTCGAAACTTCTCGCTCCCTTACCTACGCCGCCCTGGCGGTGCTGATCCTGATCTGGGGTACCACGTGGGCGGTCATCCGAGTAGGCCTGCGGGGACTTCCGCCTTTCACCGGTGTGGCGCTGCGATTCGGCATCGCGGCGGTTGTACTGTTCGCTGCCGCCGGACTCTTCGGGCTGAGGCTCAGTCGAGGTCGTCGCGCTCTGGCCCTTGGGGGAGTCAACGCCGCGCTGGCCTTTTCCCTGTCGTACGGAGTGGTCTATTGGGCCGAGCAGTGGGTCCCTTCGGGTCTCGCGTCCGTCCTGTTCTCTACATTCCCCTTGATGGTTGCTGGGTTGGCCCATTTCCTTCTACCGGGCGAGCGCATTCAGGCGGCCTCGGCTGTGGGCATGCTCGTCGGGTTCCTGGGTGTACTGGTCATCTTCTCGGAAGATCTGGCGGCTGTGGGCGGACAGGAGACCGTTACGGCCTCGGTGGTATTCCTGCTGTCTCCGCTGGCCGCCGCGGTAGCCAATGTAGTGGTCAAGCGTTGGGGCAGGGGTATTCACCCTTTATCCCTGACAGCTCCGCCCATGGCCGCCACCGCCGTGGTCATGGGCACAATGGCCGCGCTCTTCGAGAGGGACCGGAAGCTCATCTTCGATGCGAGCTCGGTAGGGGCGTTGCTCTATCTCGCGATCGCCGGCACCGCAGTGACCTTCTTTCTGTACTTCTGGCTGTTGGAGCGCCTTCCGGCGACCCGCTTGTCCCTCATCACCTACGGGATCCCAGTCGTGGCTGTGAGCGTCGGAACCCTGGTGCTCGGGGAGCCCTTTACGGGCCGAATGTTCATCGGCTCGGCGCTCGTATTGATCGGTGTCGCTCTGGCGGTGCGGTTCTCGCGGCGCCGACGGGGTTCGGCCTAGCTGCGCCAGGTTGATTTGCGAGAGCTCATCGTCGAGGGGGAGCAGTCGGGCTCAGGACCTGGCGGTATCACGACCGTTGCGACGCAAGAGAGTCTTCCAGGTCCTCAGGTCCTCGGCCAGCTCCTTGAGAGCCGACGCCCAAGAGCCCCTGGCCATGCTCCAGAGAAGGAGCGCTGCCAGGAGCACTGCGCAAACCGTTTCTAAGATCCCTGCAGATTCGGTGGCGGCGAGCGACATTGGCGGCCGCAGTGTGATGCCCAGACGATCGAGGGCGAGGTCGAGCACGTAACCCATTCCGAGCGCGGTTACGATGACGCTACCCAGGTAAATGGCGACGAACCGCCGGCCGAAGACTCGCGCGATCACAACCAGGGAAGAGGCGTTGGTGGCGGGTCCAGCCAGCAGGAAGACCAATGCCGCTCCGGGGCTGATTCCCTTGAGCATCAGGGCAGCGGCAACCGGCGTGCTGGCCGAGGCGCACATATAGAGCGGGATGCCCATCAGCAGCATGGTGAGGAGGGCTCGAGGGCCTTGGCCCACCGCGGCCTCTACGAGATTGTCCGGCACCAGGGCAGTGATGACTCCGGTCAGCAGAAAGCCGCTCACCAGCCAGAACCCGATTTCGTCCACCATGGTGACGAAGCCGTAGCGGAGGGCTCGCCTGGAGAGCGCGCCAGGCCCCTCGGAGCGATCCGAAGTTGAAGCAGACGGGTCCCTTTCAGAGTTGTCGTTCGGATCGATGGTGGAGCCCTCTTCAGGGTCCTTCGCCGCGAGTAACGAGGAAACGGCCGCAACCAGACTGGTCACCAGAGCGGCTATGGGCCGCAGAATGGCCATCAGGGGACCCATGAGACCCCAGGTGAGTAGGATCGAATCGACGCCGGTCTCCGGCGTGGAGACGAGAAAGGCCAGGCTGGCTTCACGACTGGCGCCCTTCCTGGAAAGCTCGATGGTCACAGGGACCACAGCGCAGGAACAGAGCGGCAGGGGAATGCCGAGGCAGGCGGCGCGAAAGGTGGCTCCGAAGCCTGGCTGCCCGAGCCATCTCGAGATCTTCTCCGATGGGATGAGGACCGTCATCAGGCCCGCGGCCCCCAGGCCCAATATCACGTAGGGGCTGGCAACCAGGAAGACCCCCCAGGTGGCTTTCAGGATCTCGATGAGAGTAGCCATGGCTTTTCGGCGTTGATCGTAGCTGTCGCTCGCTGGCAGAGGCAAATCGGGGCTCATGAATAATTCGGGTTAGGACACAGCGGTGGGGTCGAGCTCTGGGGTTTGCTAGACTCTGCGGCGCTCATGAGATCCAAGAAACCAGCCCAGCGGGTGGGCATGATCAGTTTGGGCTGCCCGAAGAACCGGGTCGACAGCGAGATCATGCTCGGTGAGCTGCGCGAACGTGGGCACAGAGTCGTCAACGAGATCGGTGATGCGGAAACCGTCATCGTGAATACCTGTGGCTTCGTCGAGGAGGCGAAACAGGAGTCGATCGATACGATTCTAGAGGTCGTCGCGGCCAAGCAGAGCGGTGTGAAACAGGTGCTCGTGGCTGGTTGTATGGCCAATCGAGACGCTCTGGAGCTGGCTCGGGAGATTCCGGAGATCGACGGATTCATCGGCCTGGATGACTTGCGTGACGTCGATGAGCTCGTGCAGTTGGGTGGCGCAGGGCCGCAGCCGCCATCGCCCTCGCATGTCGTCTTCGACCATCTGGCTGAAAGGCTGCTGACGACTCACGGCTACGCCTACTTGAAGGTAGCTGAAGGGTGCGACAACCCCTGCACATTCTGTGCGATCCCGCTGTGGCGAGGACGATTCCGCAGCCGCACGATCGCCAGCCTGGTGGAAGAAGCCCAGAACCTGGAGCGCGATGGAGCTCGCGAGCTGTGCCTCATTGCCCAAGATACGACTCGCTATGGAGAGGACATCGACTTGGGCCGTCACGGCCTGTTGCGGTTGGTTGAGGAGCTCTTGAGCTCCACCAGCTACTCCTGGATTCGGTTTCTCTACGCCTACCCGACAACCCTGGATCTGCAGCTACTGGAGCTCATGGGCAAGGAGGAGCGGTTCGTCTCGTATGTGGACATGCCCCTACAGCACAGCCATCGAGAGATTCTCCGAGCCATGCGGCGAGGGGGTACGGGCGAGGCCTATCTGGACCTGTTGGAAACGATTCGAGAGCTTGTGCCTGATGTCTTCTTGCGTTCCACGTTCATCGTAGGATTCCCTGGTGAAGAGGAGGCTCACTTCCGGCATCTCCTGGACTTCGTAGACCGGGCTCGGTTCGATCATCTGGGTGCTTTTGCCTACAGCCCGGAGGAAGAGACGCCGGCGGCAGAATTGAAGAACCGGGTAGCGAGGCCGCTGGCCAGAAGTCGGTATGACCAGCTTCTGGAGCGCCAACGCCCCATTTCCCTGGCCAGTCGGCAGCGGTTGATTGGCCGCCGCCTCCAGGTCCTGGTCGAAGGCCCATGCGAAGAGTCCGAGCATCTCCTGGAGGGGCGCCACTACGGCATGGCCCCGGACATCGATGGCAGATTGCTGATCAATGACGGACTGGCGCCTGCCGGCGAGATGGTCGAGGTCGAGATCATCGAGGCCTTCCCTGATGATCTGGTCGGACGCATCGTAGGTCCCCGCTCCATGCCCGGGATTCAGGTCGCTGCTGTATGACGGACGACGGTACTGCCATGGTGGTTATCGAAGATGCCTGGCGCTCGCCGGCGTCTCTCGGCCCCAGTGTCGTCACTATTGGCAACTTCGATGGGGTTCACACGGGGCAGCAGGCGATACTCCAACGGCTTGTGGACCGCGGGCAGGCTATTGGCGTCGACTCGATCATGGTGACTTTCGAGCCTCACCCGCAGTCGGTGCTGCAGCCGAAACAACCGCCGCCGCGCCTCACGACCCGCGACCAGAAGCGAGCCCTGGTCGAGCGAATGGGGGTCGGCACGATCGCCGAGGTCCGGTTCGACGAGTCGTTTGCCGAGACCACAGCGCAGCATTTTGTGGAGGCCTTCCTGCACGAGAAGCTCCAGGCGGCAGAGGTCTACGTAGGTTCCCGATTCGTCTTCGGACGGCGCAAGGAAGGCGACCTGCGGCTCCTCCGCGAGATCGGGCGAGCTCTTGGTTTCGAGGTATTTGGTGTCGAGGAAGTGGTATTCGGTGGGGCGCCGGTGTCGAGCACCCGTATTCGCCGGGCGATACAGGCGGGAGAGGTCGCAGATGCCGGAGCAATGCTGGGCCGCGCCTACTCCATCTGTGGGTCGGTGGTGCGAGGAGACGGACGGGGAAAGAAGCTGGGATGGCCGACAACCAACGTCGCCACGGCTCACGAGGTGCTGCCGCAGGATGGTGTCTATGCCTCGAAGGTCTGGCTTCCCGAGCTCGATGGAGTCTTCGATGCCGTGACCAACGTCGGGTCTCGCCCGACCTTCCCCGACGGCGACCAGAAGGTGGTCGAAAGCCATCTCTTCGGCTTCGATGGGGAGATCTACGGCAAAGGAGTAGAATTGTGCTTCCTCGAAAGGCTGCGCGGGGAGCGGGCTTTTCCATCGGCCGAGGCGCTCACCAGTCAGATCGAGAAGGATGCTGGGAGGGCGCGAGAATACTTGCAGCAAGAGAACTGTTTAGAGTTCGTGCCGACTATCGGCAACTGATGCCCACGGCATGAAGTCCAGGGCATGAACCCCTCGTTGTAGCTTCTTCAACGAAAAAAAGGAAGGAATCCATGGCAGACAACGTTACGACAGTCAGCTCCGAGAGCTGGGAAGACGATGTGCTGAAGTCCGATCTCCCCGTCCTAGTAGATTTCTGGGCCGCCTGGTGCGGGCCCTGCAAGATGGTGGCCCCTGTTCTCGATGAGCTGGCCGTCGAGATGGGTGAGAAAGTGCGCGTGGCCAAGCTCAATGTCGATGAAAACCAGGCAATCGCCGCCCAGTACCAGGTCAGGGGCATTCCGACCTTCATTCTGTTCAAGGACGGTCAGGTGGCGGACCGCATGACCGGTGCGATGCCCAAGAGCGCCTTCGAACAGCTGATCGAGCGCCACACCTGAGCACGGTCTCTGTGGGTGTCCCCTGCGAGGTCGAGTCGATCTCTGACCAGGGCCCGCCTCCAGATCTCATGCTGCGACAATTCTGCGAGTGATGAAGCACTACGAGAAACTCGGGCTGTTCTACCTCGGCCGGTCCAAAGCCACGGATGCCGGCGACGGCGAGCAGCCTTTGCTGCTGTACGAGTCCAAGGACCTACTGACTCATGCTGTGTGCGTCGGCATGACCGGGAGCGGCAAGACCGGACTCTGTATCGGACTGATCGAAGAGGCTGCGATCGATGGGATCCCAGCCATCATTGTCGATCCAAAAGGTGACCTGGGCAACCTCCTGCTGACATTCCCCGAGCTGCGACCCAGCGACTTCCAGCCCTGGGTCAACCGGGAAGAGGCGAGCCAGCAGGGCCTCAGCGTCGAGGAGTTTGCCGAGAAGCAGGCCGGGTTGTGGACCCAGGGCCTGGCAGAGTGGGGACAGACTGGCGAGAGGATCGGCCGGCTGCGGGATGCGGCCGATTTCGCGATCTTCACTCCGGGCAGCGAAGCCGGGCTGCCGATTTCGGTCTTGGATTCCTTCAAGGCACCATCGAGCCTCGAGTGGGAAGACGCCGACCTGATTCGCGATCGGATCGAGTCCACCGTTACCGGCCTCCTGAGCCTTCTGGGCGTCGAGGCTGACCCGATCCAGAGCCCCGAGCACATCCTGCTGTCGAATCTGCTGTCGCATTTCTGGCGGGCTGGCACGGACGTGGGTTTGGCCGAGCTCATCCAGGGCATCCAGGAACCCCCCTTCGATCGCGTCGGGGCCTTCGACCTGGAGACGTTCTTCTCGACCGCCAAACGAACCCGTCTGGCCATCAAGCTGAACAACCTGCTGGCTGCGCCCAGCTTTCAAAGCTGGCTCGAAGGCGCACCCCTGGATCTGGAAGAGCTGCTCTACACAGAGACCGGCCGCCCTCGGGTCGCCATCTTCTCGATCGCTCACCTCTCCGACCAGCAGCGGATGTTCTTCGTGACCCTGCTGCTCAATGAAACGCTCAGCTGGATTCGGCGACGACCCGGTACCAACAGCTTGCGGGCTCTCCTGTACATGGACGAGATCTTCGGCTATCTGCCGCCGGTCGCGGAGCCGCCATCGAAGAAGCCGCTGCTGACACTGCTCAAGCAGGCGAGGGCCTACGGCCTGGGAGTCGTGCTGGCGACGCAGAATCCAGGTGACCTGGACTACAAGGGGCTGGCGAACATCGGCACTTGGTTCCTGGGTCGGCTGCAGGCAGAGCGAGACAAGGAGAAGGTGTTGGAGGGGCTCAAAGGAGTGACGGTCGATGGTGGTCTCAGCCGCCAGGAACTGGATCGACTGCTCTCTGGCTTGAAGAAGCGGACCTTTCTCCTCCACAACGTGAACGAGGAGCGGCCGGAAGTCTTCCAGACGAGATGGGTCATGTCGTACCTGAGGGGACCCTTGACCCGAGACCAGATTCGCACCCTGATGGCTGAACGGAAAGCCGAATGGATGTCGCCAGAGGTTCCTGAAGGAGACGATCCAGAGGCGCAAGAGAGAGCTGCCATGGCTCCTGGCGAGGTGTCGAAGGCCGAGCCTGATAGTGCTCCTTCGACTGCGGTCGACAAGCTCCCTGGGCTCGAGAAAGGTCTGTCACAGTTCTTCTACAGCCGGTCTACTGCTGGCAAGGATCAGCCACACTACGAGCCTTACCTGTTGGGACTCGGCAAGGTCGAATTTTTCGACCGGAAGACCAGAGAGGTTCTGGCTACCGACGAAGCGAAGTTGATCCTGCCTCTCAGGCCCGGGCAGAGTGCGATCGACTGGACCGCGGCCGAGGTGCTCGATGTGGGTGAGGATGAACTGGCCCGAGAACCCGACCCTGAGGCCACTTGGGCTCCGCTGCCCGAGGCAGCCGAGCGTCCCACGAGCTACACGCGCTGGAGGAAGGAGTTGGAGGATTTCCTCTATCGGCAGCGGCGGCTCGAGATGTTTCAGAGCACTGCCCTCGAGGCAATCTCGCTGCCGAGAGAGTCGGAGCGTGATTTCCGAATTCGTCTCGCCGATCTGGCCCGGGCGGAGCGCGACCGCAGACTCGAGGCGCTGAGGAGCTCTTTTGACACGCGACGCCGCAAGCTCGAAGATCGCATCGACAAGGCTGAGCGCCAGCTGTCGAAGGAGAAGGATCAGGCGAGTCGGGCCAAGCTGGAAACTGCGGTCTCGATAGGTACGACCCTCTTGTCGGTGCTCACCGGTCGCCGGAGACTGAGCCAAACCACCATCAACCGTGCCGGATCATCGGTACGCGATGCAAGAGAATCATCACGTCAGGCCGAAGACGTCGAGGAGGCGCGCACTTCGCTCGAGGATCTCAACGACCAGCTGGAGAAGCTGGAAGCAGAACTGGAGGAGCGGCTACAGGAGCTGAGCCGTGATCTGGATCCGCTGAGCGCGAAGCTCGACCCGGTGACCATCCAACCGCGTCGGACCGATGTGGACGTCCAGTCGGTCAGCCTGCTCTGGGTCAGGGGCTAGGCGCCAGGTTCGCAAAACGGCAGTCGGCCACTGGGTGGCTCTGCTGCGGGCGGGTCAGCGCTGCCGCTCGACCCAGTAGTTGGGAGCTTCCTTGGTGATCAGTACGTCGTGAGCGTGGCTCTCCTTGAGTCCTGCCGACGTGACCCTGACGAACCGCGCATCGACCCTGAGTTGCTCGATGTCGCCACAGCCGGCCAGACCCATCCCCGATCGTAGACCGCCAGTGAGCTGCGGCAGCATTTGATGCACGCTGCCTTTATAGGGGACCATGCCCTCGATGCCCTCCGGCACCATCTTGCCGAGCTCCCCGTTGGCCTCTTGAAAGTAGCGATCGGCGCTGCCCTTGGCCATCGCCGAAAGCGAACCCATTCCACGATAGGCCTTGTAGGTTCGTCCCTGATAGAGAATGGTCTCACCGGGGCTCTCCTCGGTTCCGGCGAACAGTGAGCCGATCATTACCGAGTGGGCGCCGGCGGCGATCGCTTTGCTGATATCCCCCGAGAACTTGATGCCGCCATCGGCAATCACGGGAATATCTCGCTCCGCCGCAGCCTCGCAAACCTGCTGGATGGCGGTGATCTGCGGCATGCCGGCGCCAGTGACGACTCGCGTCGTGCAGATGGATCCGGGGCCGATGCCGACTTTGACGGCGTCCACATCCCGGTCGATCAGGGCCTGAGCTCCTGCTCGGGTCGCGACGTTACCGGCGATCAGCTTGATGTCCGGGTACCTCTCCCTGAGAGTAGCGACGGCTGACAGGACCCCAGCGCTATGAGCGTGTGACGAGTCCAGAAGAAGGAAGTCCGCACCGGCATCGATGAGAGCCGCGGCTCTTTGCAGGCTGTCGACTGAGGCGCCGATCGCCGCACCCACACGCAAGCGACCCAGCTCATCCTTGCAGGCCTTGGGAAACTCGATGGCCTTTTGAATGTCCTTGACTGTGATCAGCCCCTTCAAGCTACCCGCGGCGTCCACCACCAGGAGTTTCTCGATTTTGTGGAGATGCAGCAGGGCCTTGGCCTCTTCCAGCGTCGTACCCTCGGCAACCGTGACCAGGTTCTCCTTGGTCATCAGGTCATCGATTCGCTTCTCCAGGTCCCTTTCGAATCTGAGGTCGCGGTTGGTGAGAATACCCACCAGTCGCCCCCCGTCCGAGGTCACCGGTACCCCTGAGATCTTGTAGCGCGCCATGACCTCCAGAGCCTCGCCGATCCGCTGTTCGGGCCGCATCGTGACGGGATCGACGATCATCCCGGCCTCACTCCGCTTGACCTTGTCGACCTCTTCGGCCTGGGCCTGGCTGGGCAGGTTCTTGTGGATGACGCCGACGCCGCCGGCCTGGGCGACGGCGATCGCCAGTCGCGATTCCGTGACCGTGTCCATGGCAGCCGTGGTCACGGGTATGTTCATCTCGATGCCGCGACACAGACGAGTCTTCAAATCCACGTCGTTGGGATGGACCTCCGAGTGACCCGGAACGATCAGGACATCGTCGAAAGTTAGGGCTTCTTCCGGCAGCTTGTTGTGCTGGCTCATGATGGACTCAAACGGTTGTAGTGAAGAGAAGGCCCCCGCAGGGGCCGGCCGTGGCTAGCGTATCAGAAGCTCTGAGACAGTGGGGCAGTGAGGCAATGAGGTATGGATGCGGCCGGATCGGTGTGTAAAACCTGTGCCGGCTGTTGCTGCGGTTCTTCGGTCAAGTTGTCGATTGGAGATTCGTCCGGCGGACCCCAGGGGGTTCTGGCAGCGGAAGGGAGGAAAGCCCCCTGGGGTCCGCCGGACGAATCTCCAGTGCCGGTCGAACATCCCTTCGCCATCTGGGCGAGGCAGCAGGGACTCAACCGGCCGCTCGCGCCGCACTGCCGCAGCACTTCTTGTACTTCTTGCCCGAACCACAGGGACAGGGGTCATTGCGACCCACCTTCTCTCCCTTGCGGACCATGGTCTGCGGCTTTTGCCTCTGGGCAGACTTGAATGGGGCGGAAAACCGCATGTCGGCCGGTGCCGCCTGACGTTGCCGGTGCCTCTCGGCCAGCTGTTGGGCCGAGACCGGCTCGAACAGAAAGAGCTTCTTGACCACTGAGTCTTCGATGTGCTCTTTCATCTGTTGGAAGATCTCGTAGCTCTCCTTCTTGTATTCCTGCTTTGGATCTCGCTGGCCGTACCCTCGGAGACCGATCCCCTCCTTCAGGTGGTCGAGAGCCAGAAGGTGGTCTTTCCAGGCCTGATCCACCTCGCGTAGCAGGATGTACCGCTCGAAGGTGTGCATGACCTCCTCGCCGTGGCGTTCCTCTCTGTCGGCGTACTTGGCCTTGACGGCTTCGACCAGGACCTCCTCGATCTCCTCGACTCCCATCGCCTCGAGATCCAGGTTCGACTCATTCAAGTCGATGCCGAAGTAGGCCAGCGTGTCGGTGCGGATCCCCGACAGATTCCAGTCCCGCGGATCGGCCTTTTCCGGGCAGTGGGTGTGGACGTAGTAGCCGATGATGTCCTCGGCCGTGCGCAGTACGTATTCCTTGCCCTCTCGACCGCTCAGAATGCCCTTCCGCAGCTCGTAGATGGCCTCGCGCTGCTTGTTCATCACGTCGTCATACTCCAGCAGGTGCTTGCGGACCTCGAAGTTGCGCCCTTCGACCTGCTTTTGAGCCCTCTCGATGGCCTTGGTCACCATCCCGTGCTCGATGGGCTCGCCCTCGACCATGCCTCGGCCGATGAAGCCCTTCATGCGTTCCGAGCCGAAAATCCGCATCAGATCGTCTTCGAGTGACAGATAGAAGCGTGAAGAGCCCGGATCACCCTGCCTTCCCGAACGACCCCTGAGTTGATTGTCGATGCGACGGGACTCGTGTCGCTCTGTGCCCAGGATGTGAAGACCGCCGGCCGCCAACACCTCATCGCGCTCCGCTGCGCAGGGCTCCTTGTAGCGTTCGAGAGCTGCCTCGTAGGCCTCCGGGTCTTCAGCCGGGTCGACCTCGCTTCGGGCCAGGGCGACCGGGTTGCCCCCGAGAACGATGTCGGTGCCGCGTCCGGCCATGTTCGTGGCCAGGGTCACGGCTCCCTTGCGCCCGGCCTGGGCCACGATTGCGGCTTCTCTCTCGTGGAACTTGGCGTTGAGCACGACGTGGGGAATCCCCTTGCGCTTGAGCAAACGAGAAAGCAACTCGCTGGTCTCGATGGAAATCGTGCCAACAAGGGTGGGCTGGCCGCGATGGTGACAATCGGCAAGCTCCTCGGCCACTGCGGTCCACTTTTCCTTCGCCGAGCGGTAGACGAAATCGGGCCGGTCATCGCGGATCATGTCCTGGTTCGTGGGGATCACCACCACGTCGAGATCGTAGATTTCTCCGAACTCGGTAGCCTCGGTTTCCGCGGTACCCGTCATGCCACTGAGCTTGTCGTACATGCGAAAGTAGTTCTGGAACGTAATCGTTGCAAGCGTCTGGTTCTCGCGCTCGATGCGCACGCCTTCCTTGGCCTCTACGGCCTGGTGGAGGCCATCCGACCACCGCCGGCCCGGCATCATGCGACCCGTGAACTCGTCCACGATGACAACCTGATTGTCTTTGACCAGATAGTCGACGTCTCGCTTGAACAGGTTGTGAGCTCGCAGGCCCTGATTGATGCCGTGCAAGAGATCCATGTTCTCGATGTCGTACAGGTTCTCGATGCCGAGCAGCTTCTCGGCATGGCTGCTGCCTTCCTCGGTCAAGGTGACGGTGTGGGCCTTTTCATCCACCAGGAAGTCACCTGTCGTGTACTTCCTGCCGTCGGGCTCCTCGATTTCCTCACCGCGCTTCAGCCTGGGGATGATGCGGTCGACCTGGGTGTATTTCTCGACCGAGTCCTCGGATGGGCCCGAGATGATCAAGGGGGTTCTGGCTTCGTCGACAAGAATGGAGTCGACCTCATCGACGATGGCGAAGTGATGTCCTCGTTGCACCATCGATTCGAGATCGAACTTCATGTTGTCGCGCAGGTAGTCGAAGCCGAACTCGTTGTTGGTTCCGTAGGTCACGTCAGCGGCGTAGGCGGCGTGGCGATCCGCGTCGGGCATGTCGTGTTGGATGATTCCCACGGTCAGACCCAGGAAGCGGTAGATCTCACCCATCCACTCGGCGTCTCGCCGAGCGAGGTAGTCGTTGACCGTAACCACATGGACCCCTTGGCTTTCCAGGGCATTGAGGTAGACCGGCATCGTGGCGACGAGTGTCTTGCCTTCACCGGTCTTCATCTCGGCGATCATTCCCTGGTGCAAGACGATGCCGCCCACGAGTTGGACGTCGAAGGGCCGCATCCCCACCGACCTGATGGCGGCTTCACGTGCCACGGCGAATGCGGGCACAAGGAGATCGTCGACCGCAGTGCCCTGTTGAATCTGTTGGCGGAACTCTGAAGTCTTGGCCCGCAGGGCCTCATCGGAAAGCGCTTGGATTTCGGGTTCGAGAGCGTTGATCGCTTCCACGAGCGGCTTCATCCGCTTGATGTCGCGCTCGTGCTTGCTGCCGAAGACTTTGGTCAGGGCTCGATTGAGCATTTCGTGACTCTCACTTGAGCTGGGGTAGGGGCGGAGACGCCCCGACAGGCGTTAACAAGGTCAGTGTAGCAAAGATTCCCTCTGGGCTCCTGGCCGTGCACCAGGGCCCTGCGGTCCGGCTTTGAAGGATCCCGTCGCGGTCAGGAGCTGCTTGGCCGTTTGTCCAGGATGTAGGTGAGCGGGTTTGTTGGCTGCCCATCGAGCCGAACCTCGTAGTGCAGATGGAACCCCGTCGTGCGCCCCGTGTTGCCTACGAAGCCGATCACGTCACCTCTGCGGACTCGCTGTCCAGGCTCGACGTTGTAGCTCGCCAGGTGCCCGTAGCGTGTCATCACCCCATAGCCGTGCGAGAGATCGACGGAGTTGCCGAGGCGGCCATTGCGCCTAGCCCTCAACACGACACCATCGGCTGTTGCCTTGACTGGCTGATCTGGGGAGGTGGAAATGTCGATCGCTCGATGCAGGGCCCGCTGTCCGGTGACCGGATCGCTGCGATAGCCGTAGCCGCTGGTCAGCAGGCCGCGGACAGGAGAGATCGAAGGAGTGGCCGCGGCCTCTTGCAGCCGCTCGGCCAGCTCGGCTCCAACACTTTCAAGCCCCCGATCCAGAAAGTCTGCCCGTTCGCGCAATTGGCTGAGCGCCGCCGGTTCTGAAAGGAGTAGATCCTCGCCTCCGATACCGGGATCCTGCTGGAGTCCCAGATCATCGACCCCGGCCACGATCGCCAGCTGGCGCGTACGATCCTCGAAATCGACCAGCTGCCGGTTGAGCTCGCGGACGCTGGTCTCGAAGTCCTGGTTGACCTCTCGCAGGCGAAGGTTCTCCGCTTCGAGCTGGGCGAGTTGGGCCTTGTCGATCGTGGCGAAGAAGAAGGACCAGGTCGATGCTACAGCCAAGAGCAGCAGCAGGACCGCGGTCAAGCCAGTGGCCAGCAGTTGACGTGTGCTGACAGTCCACTTGCGGAACTTGGCGCGCGAATGCGGCACCAAGATGACGGTGTGGTGCTTCAGTCCCATGACAATTCGAAAAAAGTCAAGGCCACCAAGTTCTTCCCCCCAGAAGAGACTGGCCCGATCGAGGCCTATTCTACTTTGGCCGTGAAAGCTGTCAAGGTGTGACGGTGGAGTCGACGGATGCCGCTCGGGCAATCTGTCGACTCCACCGTTCAAGTACTGGTCCAGCCGTTCGCCTTGCTCCACCCTCAGCGGTGTCGGGTATGGCTCGGGCCGGAATCGATCGTCGTCAGCCCCGTCCCTCGATCAGGCTCTCGACCACGGACGGATCGGCCAGGGTCGAGGTGTCACCCAGGTTACCGGTGTCCTTCTCGGCGACCTTGCGAAGAATTCGTCGCATGATCTTGCCTGATCTCGTCTTGGGTAGAGCCGGTGCGAACTGGATGGCTTCCGGTGTGGCGATCGGCCCGATCTCGGAGCGGACATGCTTTATCAGTGCCATGCGCAGCTCCTCGTTTGGCTCGATTCCATCGACCGGGGTGACAAAGGCGTAGAGGCCCTGCCCCTTGATGTCGTGGGGGACTGGCGTGACGGCCGCTTCGGCGACCGACGGATGACTCACCAGGGCGCTCTCGATTTCGGCGGTTCCCAGCCGATGGCCTGAGACGTTGACGACGTCGTCGATCCGTCCCATCAGCCAAAAGTCGCCATCCTCATCGACCCGACAGCCGTCGGCGGTGAAGTACTTGTCGGCGTACATCGTGAAGTAGGTGTCGATGAAGCGGTCATGGTCGCCCCACATCGTCCGCATCATGCCCGGCCAGGGCCGGCGAACGCACAGCTTGCCGCCCTCGTTGGCTTCGCACTCGATTCCATCGTCCCGCAGAACGACCGGGTCGACGCCGAAGAAGGGACGGGATGCGCTGCCGGGCTTCAGGGTATGGGCTCCCGGGAAGGGCGTGATCATGAAGCCACCGGTCTCGGTCTGCCACCAGGTGTCGACGATTGGGCAGCGTCCGTGACCGATCTTGTCGAAATACCACATCCAGGCCTCGGGGTTGATTGGCTCACCCACTGTGCCGAGCACTCGAAGTGTGTCCAGCTTGTACTTGGCGGGCCACTCATCGCCCAGCCGCATCAGAGCCCGCAGAGCGGTCGGTGCCGTATAGAAGACCGTAACGCCGAACTTGTCGCAGATCTGCCAGAAGCGGCCGGCGTCTGGGTAGGTAGGGACGCCTTCGAACATGAGGGAAGTAGCGCCATTGGCCAGCGGTCCGTAGACGATGTAGCTGTGGCCCGTCACCCAGCCGATGTCGGCGGTGCACCAGTAGATGTCGTCGTCATGAATGTCGAAGATGAGCTTGTGCGAAAGGCTGGTATGCAGAAGATAGCCACCGGTCGTGTGAACGACGCCCTTCGGCTTTCCCGTGGAACCGGAGGTGTAGAGGATGAAGAGCTTGTCCTCCGCATTCATGGGCTCCGCTTCGCACTCAGAGTTGGCCTTGGCCATCTCCTCGCCATACCAGACATCTCTGCCCTCCTGCATCTTGCAGGGCTCGTCGTTGACCTTGACGACGATCACCGTGTCGACCGAGGGCGTGTCGGTGACCGCTTCGTCGACAATGTCCTTGAGGTGAATCTGTTTGCCGGATCGGCGAAGGATGTTGGCCGTGATGATCATCTTGCAGTCGGAGTCATTGACCCGGCCGCGGATGGCCTCGGCACTGAAGCCACCGAAAATCACGGAGTGGATGGCACCGATGCGAGTGCAGGCCAGCATGGCGACCGCCAGCTCGGGAACCATGCCCAGATAGATGGCGACTCGATCGCCCTTCTGGATGCCGTTGGCCTTGAGAACGTTGGCGAAGCGGCGGACCTCGTCGTAGAGCTCCCGATAGGTGATGTGCTTGACCGCATCTTCCTCTTCTCCCTGCCAGAGGATCGCGGTCTTGTTCTCGGTGGGAGTCCCCATATGCCGGTCGAGGCAGTTGTACGACACGTTGAGGGCCCCATCGGCAAACCAGGTGTGCTCGATGCGCCGGTTCGCGGTGTCCCAGACGTACTCGAGCGTCTTGGTGGGCTCCGTGAACCAGGTGAGGCTTTTCGCCTGGTCGAGCCAGAACTCGTCGGGTTGATCGATCGACATTCGCCACATCTTCTCGAACTCTTCCGGGCTCGAGATGTGCGCTCTGGTGCGGACCTCCTCCGACGGAGGGAAGGTCCGTTTCTCGGTCATCAGAGATTCGATGGATTTGTCTTTGGTTTCCATGATTGTGCTGATCTCCCTAGGCTGTCCATGAGTGGATCCGAAACCTCATCGTGATTTTGGATATTTCGAAGCGAGTCTGCGAGTTGCAGGAGTGACTACTGTACCGGAATTCGCTACCTTTGGATCGACTGGCTGCGAGTACTGCGGCTCCAGGATTTGCGGCTCCAGGATTCCGGAGTATGACGGTCTCCCCAAATGAGGAGCCGTGAACCTCATCCTAGTGTTGCAGCGAGCCGCGTTCGGAGGAACACCCTCCGGGGTAGGACGCCGCCTACCCCTTGAGGGCGTTGAATTCGCAGCGAACAATGCTACTTTCTACCGAGTGCTCGGGGCTGCCCAAAGCGGGGTAGCTTGCCGACCCTTCTACTGTCGAAATATCCTTTTCGTTTCACCCATAACTAAGAGCTCGGAGGGGCAGTATGAGCAGCGAATCTGCCGGCAATCGCTGGACCGTAATCCTCGGGGGTCTGATCGTTCAGATCATCCTCGGCACCGTCTACGCCTTCAGTGTATTCGTCGGTCCACTGGAAGCACAGATGGGCTGGGACCGGGCTACCACCCAGTGGGCCTTCTCGGTCACGCTGGCGACGTTCGCGATCGTGATGATCCCGGCGGGTAGATTGCAGGACCGAATCGGGCCGCGCAAGGTCGCTTCGATTGGCGGCATCTTGCTCGGGATCTCTTTCCTGGCTGGGGCCCTACTCGTGGCTCCCGACCGCCCCTGGGCCCTATACCTTACCTATGGTGTGATCGGCGGCGCCGGTATCGGATTCGCCTATGTCTGTCCAATTGCTGCGGCGATCAAGTGGTTCCCCGATAAGAAGGGCCTGATCACCGGACTGGCGGTGGCCGGTTTCGGGGCGGGAGCACTCTTCTTCGCCGGACCCGCTTCGGTCCTCCTGCAGGCCCCTGGAGGTGGAGAAGAAGGGCTGAGCTTGCTCCAGATCCTCATGATCGGTCTCGGTTTTTCCGCGGGGCCCGGTTTCGGGATCGGCTGGCGAGCTTTTTTCGTGTTGCATGGCCTGGTGGCGGGTGTCGGAGTACTGCTCGGTGCTTCTCTGCTGAGGAATCCTCCCGAGGGCTGGAAGCCGCCTGGCTGGACTCCAGATCCGGCGGTGGTCAAAGTGCAACGGGACGTGGAATGGCGGGACATGCTCAATCGACCTCTGGCCTGCATGCTTTGGATCACCTTCATCTTCGGAGCCACCTCTGGACTTCTGGCCATCGGACAGTGGAAGCCGATGATGGGCACCATCCTGGCCGGACGCACTTTCGCTCCCGAGTGGATGGGCAGCTTTGGCCGTTTCGTGGAGCCGGTGGGTATCCTGGCCATCTTCAACGCCATCGGGCGCATCTTCTGGGGCAAGATCAGTGACATCATCGATCGCCCACGAGCCATGATGATCATGTTTCTGGGCCAGGGACTGGCATTCATGCTATTGGCCGGAATCGACTCGGTCCTGGCGGTATTTGTGGCCTCGGCCTGGGTCGGCCTCAACTTTGGTGGTAACTTCGCCCTCTTTCCGTCGGCCACGGCCGACTATTTCGGTACCAAGAATCTAGGAATGAACTACGGTTGGATATTTACAGCCTACGGTGTGGCTGGCATCCTCGGACCGGCGGTGGGAGGTGTCTTGTTCGACGCGACCCAGGACTACATCCTGGCCTTCCTGTTCGCCGGGGTCCTTTGCTTTCTCGCCGCAGCCTCGTCGATCGTGGTCTGGGCCCTGTCGAGGAGACCCGTAGAAGAAGCAGAAACGAGCAATGCTTGAATCGTTGTTGAAGCCCCAGTCGGTTGCCGTTCTCGGCGCTTCCCGAAGCTCTGGGAAAGTCGGCCACGAGGTCCTGGCCAACCTGGTCAACGGTGGCTTCGAAGGCGCGATCTACCCGGTCAACCCGGGGGCCGAGGAGATTCTCGGCCTGCGGTGCTACCCCGATCTCGCTTCCATCGGCGAGCCAGTGGACCTCTGTCTTGTCGCTCTGCCCGTCAGCAAGGTCGAGGAGGCGGTCAAGGAGGCGCTGGCGGCCAACGTCGGGGCCATGGTGATCCTGACCGCGGGCTTCAAGGAGGTTGGGGGGGAGGGCGCCGATCTGGAGGCGAGAGTCGCGGCCCTTTGTCAGCAGCACCGCGTCAGACTCATGGGTCCGAATTCTGTCGGCCTGATCAATGCCCACCACAAGCTGAACGCGACCTTTGCACCGGTGATGCCGCCGCCAGGCGGCATTTCGGTGATCTCCCAGTCCGGCGCCCTGTGTGTAGCCATTCTGGATTGGGCGGCGAGTCAGGGTATCGGCTTGGGCACCACCGTCAGCTTCGGCAACAAAGCCGACCTCAACGAGGTGGACTTCTTGGAGGCCTTGGCCGAGGATGACGAAACCCGCGTCATCACCGGCTATCTGGAGAGCATCGACGATGGCGAGAGGTTTCTGACAGCGGCGCAGGAGGCAGCCGACATCAAGCCGGTCGTCATCCTCAAGGTAGGTGTGACGGCTGCCGGTGCCAAGGCCGCTTCGTCGCACACCGGCTCTCTGGCGGGGGCCGATATCGCTTATTGGGCGGCCTTCAAGCGAGCTGGGGTGATTCGAGCCGAGACCTTCGAGTCGCTCTTCGACTACGCGCAGGCTTTCGCCATGCAGCCGCTACCCGAAGGCAGGCGGTTGGCGGTGATCACCAACGCCGGAGGACCAGGCATCATGGCGGCCGACGCAGCGGAAGGTTCGGGCCTCGAGCTGGTGAGCCCGGATGCCGCTACCCAGGATGCCTTGCGGGCGGTTCTGCCGCCCGAGGCGGCTGTGGGAAATCCAGTCGATGTCATCGGAGATGCGGATCCCGATCGATACATGGCCGCCTTCGAGACGATCCAGGCGGCCGACTTCAACGACGCGACTCTGCTGATCGCCACACCGCAGAACATGACCCGCCCGGCGGAGTTGGCCCATCGGCTGGCTCAGGCTCACGACGGAAAAAAGCCTCTGGTGGCGGCGTTCCTGGGTGGCGATGAAGTCGAGGAGGCGCGACGCATCTTGACCTCCTTGAACATCCCTTGCTACTCCTCGCCGGAGAGGGCGGTATGGGCTCTCAGGGGGATGATGGACTATGCTGCCTGGCGCAACAGGCCCCCCAGGGTGGTCACGCGGTTCCCGGTGAATCGCCGGCGGGTCGACAGGGTCATCCGCTGGCATCGGAGGATGAAGCTCAGTCAGATCGGCGAGGTGGAAGGCAAGGAAATCCTGCGGGCCTATGACTTCACGATTCCGCGGGGCAGGCTTGTAGAGAGCTCCTCCCAGGCCGTGGAGGCAGCCAATCAGATCGGCTATCCGGTGGTGATGAAGATCGTCTCGCCGGACATCATTCACAAGTCGGATGTGGGTGGAGTGCGGCTCAACCTGGCGACGTCCGATCAGGTCAGAGACGCCTTCGATCTCCTGATGCTCCGGTCGACCCGCAGCCTACCCGATGCACGCGTCCGAGGTGTGTACGTCGAGGCGATGGGCAGGAGGGGCCGAGAGGTGATTCTGGGAATGACCCGGGATCCCCAGTTCGGACCGATGCTGATGTTCGGCCTCGGTGGGATCTTCGTCGAAGTCATGAAGGATGTGACCTTTCATTTGGCTCCCATCACGGCCGACGAAGCCATGCAGATGCTCAAAGCAACACGCTCCTATGCTCTTCTGACCGGAGTCCGCGGCGAGTCTGCAGTGGATCTGGAGGCGATCGCTGGCGGTCTGCAACGCATCAGTCAACTGTCCACAGACTACCCTGAGATCGCCGAGTTGGATCTGAATCCCTTCATCGTCGGGCAGGTGGGCGGTCAGTCCTATGTTGCCGATGCCCGCATGGCCTTGAGGCCCCAGGAGGTGGCGAAATGAGCCGCTTCGATCCTGCGTGGCAGCAGAAGTACGCCGACATGATCGGCACCGCCGACGAAGCCGTTGCCAGTCTTCGGCCCGGACAGAGGGTCTTTATCGGTACAGGTTGTGCGGAGCCCCTGGAGTTGGTGCGAGCGCTCACGAAGCGCTCTCAGGAGTTACCAGATACCGAGATCGTGCATCTGTTGACTTTCGGTGAAGCACCCTACGCTTACCGGGAGATGACTCGCTACTTTCGCATCAACAGCTTCTTTATCGCCGACAACGTTCGGGAGATCATTCAGGAGGGTCTTGGGGACTACACCCCCGTTTTCCTGTCGGACATTCCACGCCTGTTCAGTAGTGGTCAACTGCCTCTGGATGCCGCGCTCATTCAGGTAACTCCACCCGACGAGAATGGCATGTGCAGCCTCGGGGTCTCGGTGGACATCGTCAGGAGCGCGGCGGAGAATGCCTCCCTGGTGATTGCCCAGGTCAATCCCAACATGCCTTGGACTCATGGTACTTCCAAGGTGCACGTCTTCGACCTGGATGTGCTTGTTCCCAGCAATGAGCCGATCCTGGAAACCACCTACGCGGAAGCCACCGAAGACACCCGTCAGATCGCCGAATACGTCGCGGCCCTGGTCGAGGATGGCTCGACGATCGAAGTCGGCATCGGACGCATTCCTCATGCACTGCTGTCGTTTCTCGAAGGCAAGAAGGACCTCGGCATCCACACCGAGATGATTACCGACGGTATCGTCGACCTGATCGAATCTGGGATCATCACGGGCACCCGGAAGACTCTCGACCGGGGCAAGATCGTTGCCAGCTTCTGTCTCGGAACCCGAAAGCTCTACGACTACATCGATGACAATCCCTTATTCAGCTTCCAGCCCACGGAGTACGTGAACGACCCCTTCGTGATCAGTCAGCATCACAAGATGGTGGCCATCAACGTCGCGTTGGAAGTGGATCTGACAGGGCAGGTCTGCGCCGATTCCATCGGCACCAAGTTCTTCTCCGGTGTCGGTGGGCAGGTGGACTTCAACCGAGGTGCTGCCAGAGCCCAAAGGGGAAAGGCGATCATCGCCTTACCCTCCACCGCCAAAGGCGGCAGCCTGTCGCGCATCGTGACCTATCTGAGCCAGGGGGCTGGAGTCGTCACCACGAGGGCGGACGTCCACTATGTGGTGACTGAATATGGTGCCGCCTACCTCCACGGCAAGAGCGTGCAGGAGAGGGCCTTGGCCCTGATCTCAGTGGCACATCCGGACTTTCGAGCCGAGCTGCTTCGCGATGCCATCGAGGCACGCTACCTGTCGGCCGATTTCGCCGATGTCGAAGGCAAGATCGTCATCGGACCGAAAGAGCTGTCCACGACCATGCTGCTCACCGATGGGACCCAGATCGGATTCCGTCCCATTCATCCCACCGATGAGCATCGGATGAGAAACCTGTTCTACGAGCTCTCCCAGCAGACGATCTACTACCGTTTCATGAGTGATCTGAAGCGACTACCGCGAAAGCAGATCCAGGATTTCGTCTACATCGACCATCGCAACGACATCGCGGTGGTCGGTACTGTGCCGGAAGCCGATGGAGAACGAATCGTCTCCATAGGCAGGTACTTCCTGGATCCGACGACGAATCTGGCGGAGGTCGCTTTCGTCGTGCTGGACGACTGGCAGGGCAAGGGTATTGGCAAGTTCCTCTTCAACCATCTGATGAAGATTGCCAGGCGCAACGGCATCCGTGGCTTCACGGCCGAGGTTCTGGCCCAGAACCGGGCCATGCAGGCGGTCTTCGATCACAGCAACTGCAAGACCCGCAGCAAGCTCTCCGAAGGGGTCTACAGCTACGAGATGATCTTCGATTGAGTTTCAGCCGAAAGGGTGCGATAGGGTTGCCTCGCCCTGTCATGCGCGGACGACTCTCAGGCCCTTTGGCACTCTTCCTGGTGCTGGTTGCTAGTACCGGATGCCGGAATTCGTCCGAACCTCACAGCGTCTTGCTCACACAGGATGTGGTGACTCTCAAGAAGGGTCGAGCGGATCTCACCATGATCGGTCGAGCGGTTTTTGGAGACTGGGAATCGGATTCGCTGGAGCTACGGGGCGACTACTTTTTGGAGTTCCTGCCCATCGTCACGGGCAAGAACGGCCCTGCGAACTTCTCGATCCTCGTCCGATCAGGAGGGCACGTTCAAGAGATCGCAGTCGTCGAAGGCGTGCCGGAGGAAGAGATCGGCCGGTATCTCGTTGACTCCTTGCGACCGGTGAGTATCGACCTGTCAGCCTTCAGGGGGCAGACCGTACAGGTGGTCGTTCGCCTGGCTGATTCCACCGGGGATAGGCGGGGAATCATCGGTCTTCCCCGCCTGCGTCCAGTCTCACACAGCGCCGACCGTCCCCCAGACATCCTGATGATCTGCTCCGACACACTGCGATGGGACACATCGGTCGGCCCCGTTGGCTCGCGGCTCATGCCGGCTCTCGGCCGGCTGCAAGGCGATGTGGTTTCGTATCGAGGCGCCTTCAGTACCTCGAGTTGGACAATGCCTTCGATCACGACGGTCTTGACCGGTCTGTATCCTCGTTTTCATGGGACTGGAGAGCGTTCTGCTGCCGTTGCCAGCGGTCCTCCTCCTGGCCATTTCAGCTTCGAGTCGACGGAGGGAACGGAGTTCTTGAGAACCTATCCGCGAGATCTCGAAAGCCTGCCGGAGAGACTTCTGGCGGCCGGCTACTCGACCAAGATGGTGGCGGGCAATCCGCTCTATTTTCTGTCAGGACTGGCGCGAGATGGTTTCGAAATGGCGGTGAGAGCCGGGATTTCTCCAGGCCCAAGAATCACCCAACTGGCCAAACGACTGCTCCTGTCATCGGACCCTGATGTACCGCTTTTCTTGCTGGTGCACTACATGGATCCGCACGAATGGGAAGACCGCTACGTCGACCTATTCGGCTCGGATGCCGACCCGAGCAACGATCCTGAAGGGGTGCGCGAGGCCTACACAAAGGCGGTGGCGAAGGGTGACAGAGCCATCGGCGCGCTGCTCAGAACCTGGGGTCGAAGCCGCGGCGATGAGACCCTGATCGTATTCTGGTCCGATCATGGTGAGCATCTGCTGGAGAACGATCTCCTCGGGCACGGCAACAGCATGAGCGATCTACTCTTGAAAGTGCCTCTGGTCGTGAGATATCCGCCCGAGGCTGGGCCGAACGCGGCGGCAGCGAAGAGATCGGTATCCCTCGCGGACCTGACTCCCACCATCCTCGACGTCGCCGGCGTGTCCTACGACGACGCCACCTTTTCCGGCGAGTCTCTCCTGCAGTCCCCGGCCTCCACCGAGAGGTTCCATTTCGCCGACTATCAACTCTACGGCCCGGAACTCGCGAGCATCCGTCGGGGAGACTACAAGCTGGTGATCGACCTCGAATCAGGGGACTCGGAGCTGTGGCAGTCTCGGGGCGCCGAGGAGCATCAAGAGGTCGAGAATGCCCGCCTCACGGAAGATCTGATGAAGGCCTATCAGGCCTACCTGTCAGCGGCGCGAACGGCCAGGCAAGATCTCGAGCTGCCAGATGCCGTGGACGACGACGAAGCTCTCGAGGCCCTCAAAGAGCTGGGGTATGTCCAGTGAGCAAAGGAAAGGCCGCCGACTCTGCGGAGTCGGCGGCCTTGATTGACTTCGCTGGCTAGCCTAGCCGACCGGTACGGTCTCCGGTTCTTCCAGCTCTGCCATTGGTGGCAGTTCCAGGTCGCTGGCTTCCTGGGCGTCGACGACCGCGATGGCGGCCATGTTCACTACATCTTTGGCTTCGCAGCCGTACTGCACCAGGTGAACCGGCAGGTTCATACCGGTGAGGATCGGGCCGATCGCTTCGGCCCCACCCAGTCGCTGGACCAACTTGAAGGCGACATTCGCCGACTGAATTTCTGGGAAGACGAGTACGTTGGCCCGGCGTTTCAGATTGCTGAAGGAGTAGAACTCCTCGATCAGCGCCGGTTCGACCGCGGTATCGGCCTGCATCTCACCGTCCACCATGAGGTCGGGCCGACGCAGGCGGATCAGCTCGGTGGCCTTCTGGACCTTCGTGACCTCTGGATGAGAGACGCTGCCGAAGTTGGAGAACGAGAGCATTGCGACGCGGGGTTCGACATGGAAGTGCTCGGCGACCTCGGCGCTGGCCAAGGCGATGTCGGCCAACTGCTCGGCGGTAGGATTGATGTTCACAGTCGGATCCGCGAAGAAATAGACCCTGTCCTTGACGATCATCATGAAGACGCTGGCAACGATCGATAGATCGGGCCGTGGCCCGATGACCTTGAGGAAAGTCCGGAGCGTCTCTGGGTAGTGACGACTGATGCCCCCCACCAGAGCATCGGCGTCGCCCAATCTCAGCATCATGGCTCCCCAGGCCATGGGATCGCGAAGTGCCTTGCGAGCGTCCGCTTTGGTGATGCCCTTGCGGTGGCGTAGGTCGAAGAGAGCCTCCGTATAGCGCTTCCAACGCTCGTTGTCGGCCGTCGGTTCTTCGATGACGACGTTGTCGAGATGGAGGTCCAGCTCCTCGATCCGTTCGCGGATACGCCTCTCGTTGCCGAGCAGGATGGGCTCCGCGAACCCCTCGTCGACGATGACCTGAGCCGCTCTGAGGATCTTTCGATCCGCCCCTTCTGGTAGGACCAGCCGCTTGGGTGCGATCTTGGCGCGGTTGATGATGATGCGCATCACGTGCTGGGCTTTGCCGAGACGCTTCTCGAGCTTCTCCTTGTACTCCTCGATGTCCACGGGATGCTGGGCCACGCCGCTGTCCATAGCGGCCTGAGCGACGGCTGCTGCCTCCCAGATCAGAACACGATGATCGAACGGCTTCGGAATCAGGTACTCCCGTCCGAAATGGAGAGTATCCACTCCATAGGCGTTCATTACCGAGTCGGGAACATCCTGCTTGGCGAGATCGGCCAGCGCCTTCGTTGCCGCCAGCTTCATCTCTTCGTTGATGGTCGTGGCACGCACATCCAGGGCACCTCTGAAAATGAAGGGGAAGCCCAGGACGTTGTTGACCTGATTCGGGTAGTCGGACCGACCGGTGGCCATGATCACATCCGAGCGTGCCGCTTTGGCGTCTTCGTAGGTGATCTCCGGATCTGGATTGGCCATGGCGAAGATGATCGGATTCTCCGCCATGCTGCGCACCATGTCCTGGCTGACCTGATCCGCCTTGGAGAGACCAACGAAGACGTCCGCGCCAGCGATGGCGTCGGCCAGAGACCTGGCGTCGGTGTCGTTCGCGAGCTTCTCCTTGTAAGGGTTCATACCTTCCTTCCGGCCCTTGTAGACCACCCCCTTGCTGTCGCAAAGGACGAGGTTCTTCGGGTTGACTCCGAGACTGACGTAGAAGTTGGCGCAGGCGATGCCGCTGGCCCCGGCGCCGTTGAACACGACGCGTGCCTTGCCGATGTCCTTGCCGACCAATTCCAGAGCATTCAGCAGCGCGGCGCCAGAGATGATCGCAGTGCCGTGCTGGTCGTCGTGGAAGACTGGAATCGAGAGTTTCTCCTTGAGAGCCTCCTCGATGGCGAAGCACTCGGGCGCCTTGATGTCTTCTAGATTGATGCCGCCGAAGGTGGGCTCCAGCAGCTCGCAGGCCTTGATGATCTCATCCGGATCGTGGCTGTCGATCTCGATGTCGAAGACATCCACGTCGGCGAACCTCTTGAACAGTACGCCTTTACCCTCCATGACCGGCTTGCCGGCAAGGGCTCCGATGTCGCCCAGCCCCAGAACCGCCGTACCGTTGGAGATCACCGCCACGAGATTACCCCTGCCGGTGTAGAGATACGCGTCTTCCGGCGTTTCGTGAATCCGGCGACAGGGCACAGCTACCCCTGGCGTATAGGCGAGGGACAGATCCCGTTGGGTGATACAGGGTTTGCTCGAGATGACCTCCAGCTTTCCGGGTCGCCCCTTCGAGTGGTAGTCGAGCGCTTCTTGATCACGGATCTTCATGACAATCGTCCTCCTAGGGTCTCTCCCTCAGTGGAGATCCCAGCCGTGACTGTGACACCTGAAGCCTGGCGCCGCAACGCCCCGATAAGGGAGTGTGAACCTACTCGATAGGGTAGGCATCAACTGACACTTTCGGCTGCCTCCGGATGAGGCTTGATGACGAGTGTCGAGGGCACGATGGTGAATCGCCTCGGTTCGGGTCTGGCTGGGTAGCAGCGGAGGGAGTCGGCGGGCCAGCATCGTCTTGCCGGCTCCTGGAGGGCCGATGAGGAGGATGCTGTGCCCACTGGTGGGTGAGTGGTCTTGTAACAACACACTGTGGGCGGGTGTGCTGCAGCCGCCGTGACAGCTGAGCTAGTGCGCCTGACTTTTTCTCGGAGTCAGTCCCGCGAGACAGGAGCGGAGGAGGCCGCTAGGCCCGTCCTGTCCGAAAATAGGATCGCGGAAGACGAAAAGAATGGGCCGTGTGGATTATCGGCCGATTATTGGCACCTTGCGAGATGGTGACATCGCCACGACTCCTGAGGCTCCGCTCGCACTCTCCCCAGTTGGGGACTCTGTACTTCGTCTTGTACTTGGGGTTGCCCCGGCTCGACTTTCGTGCCGCTATGGCGTCGCCCCCTCAGCCTCCATGATTGATCGGGATCCCGAGCCAATGCTAGCCTGAAGACTGACGCCGATTCATGCACCAACGCCTTGCAGCAGAAGCATATTAGTCGAATGGTGCTTTGAGGAGGAAACTACCATGGGTGAGAAAGCAGAGTCCTTCCGCCTCTCGAAAGAAAGATGTTGCCGAGCAGCGGCGTGGCTATTGCTGGTGGTTGTCGTCGGGGGCTGCCGGAGCGTCGGTTACAGCTTCAAGCTGAAGGGCGACGGCACCGCTCAAATTCTTGTCTCCGACAGCCAGATCGTCAATCACGTCCGTGCTCTATCTAGGGATGCCAATCAGCAATACTCCAACTACCTGCAACCGACATTCCATGGATCTACGAATTCTGAGCTCGTTCGCCGAGACCGGCGAGTCGACCCGGGCACACACGACCCGTTGCTTGTAGGCGATGCGATTTGTCGCCGACTCCGCCCGATCGCCAGTTTCATCCACTTGAGCGATGCTCAAATCAAGGAGGCGAGCGTCGACATCGAACCCTCGATTGCCCGGCTCTACCCGTCAGCCGATCGGGACAGGGAGGTCGAGCTCTACGGCTATGCCACCTTTCTGGCTACGATTCTCTCCATCAACACTCTCGAGCGGTCACAAGCGGATTCTGGGCCATGCCCCGCGCCGCTGCCGCCACAGTTCGCCATACATACCGGCGACGCGATCGACGCGAGTATGTTCTCCGAGGTCCTCCAGTTCCTCTCTATTGTCAACGAGCTGAAAATCCCGTTTCTCAATGTGGTGGGGAATCACGACGACGTCTTCTTTGGCACGCTCCCACCTGCCAAAATGAGCGGATTCAACGTTGTGTCCCCTTTCGTTCCCGTCCAGGGTCATCAAAGATTCGTCCGGTCGCACCATCCTGAAGCCTCGAGCACCGACATCAGCATTCCGCACTCGGCGCGTGACCAGCACGAGCCGACGAACTTCGGCCTGGCGCCAGATCAGACGACCACGGATTTCCCCCCGAGCGCTTTTCACGGCTTCGACCTCATTTGCGCGGAGCCGGCCCCGCTCGCGCTCTGCGATGAAGCCAAGGGTTACTACTCGTTCGACTACACCGTGCAGGCCAACGAATCCAGTCAACTCCGAACAATACGAGTGGTCGTCTTGAACACCTTTGAATCGTCCCCGCAGTCCCTGGTCGGCGTAATCAAGCAGCTCTCGAAAGGACGAATGGAAGACAAGCAGTTCGAGTGGCTGAAGGGCATTCTCGACGAGTCCGAAGAGGATCAGTCAGCAGTGATGGTCTTCGGTCATCATCCGTTTGCGAGCTTCACGGGTGGCGACGGTGATCGTCTCCGGGAGATGTTGACGCAAGCAGAGCCCGTCATCGCATACCTTGTGGGTCACAAGCACAAGCATGAAGTGCGTCGTCATGCTCGCGAGGGCCAGGACGTGCCGCTCTGGGAAATCCTTGGCGGGGTGAACATCGCGTACCCACAATTCGGCGTCCAGGTAGAGCTGTTGGAAGATGCCCAGAATTCCCATACCGGCTACCTTCGCCTGCGCTCGTTCGAAGAGCACTTGAGCGAGGCACCGGCGAGTTGCGAGGAGCTGAGCACGGACTCACCGCTGCCGTGTCAGGCGCGCGCAGGTCGCGAGGGGGCCAAGCGGGACGCAGGTGATGAATGGCAAGAGATCCGGACCCAGGCCATCAACGAGGCCAACGGCATGTTGGCGGTCCGACTGCGCTAGTGCGGTAGGAGGCAATAAGTATGTCTGATGATGAGCTCGAGGATGTCTTTCGCAACGCCTTCCGGCCTTATGTCGGCGCGTTTCTCGAAGATCCGCAGGTGGCCCGGCTCAGCTTTCTATTCGACAGCCGCTTCGTCAGAGCGACTCTGGTCATGGCGAAGGCGGACTGGGACCGTTTCGATCAGGATGTGAGCCTGCGGGCTGAGATCAGGAGATCTTTCAACAATCTGGTTCGAGAGTGGGATAACCGAACTCCGGCATTGAGATTCGTAGAAAGGTAGTGAGGGGCAGACGGGCCAGCGTAAGCAGCTGTTCCTATCGGAATCTCATCCGATAGGGACAGCCAAATCCAACCCCGTAGGGTGCAAGAAAGCGGCCGAAGCGGCTAGATCGTTGAGGCAAGGCCCAGTCTTGGCTGTGTCCAAACGGCGTAGTCTTGGGCGATGCCCCATGCTCTGCAGTTGCTCGTCCTCACCTTGGCCGGATGGCTGCACCGCCATCAAGAAGATCTGATCGACAATCTACGAAAGGAGAATCGCATCCTCCGGGAGCAGCTCGGCAGTCAGCCACTTCGTCTGACTGACGCCCAACGCCGCCGGCTTGCCGTGCGAGGCAAGCGGCTCGGACGGCGGGCATTGACTGAGGTGGCTAGCATCGTCACGCCCGACACGATTCTCCGCTAGTACCGGAGGCTGATCGCTAAGAAGTACGACGGCAGGGCGAGGAGGCGTCGAGGCCGGCCGATGACGCCGCGCGAGCTCGCCGAACTCGTGGTGAGGATGGCCGTAGAAAATCCGAGCTGGGGCTACACACGGATCCGCGGAGCGCTCGCCAACCTTGGACAC
>Ga0316187_10000065_pt1 | contig 59922 bp, 80 predicted proteins | sample CroRivburrow1_MG_FD_204927 | JGI IMG/M metagenome (GOLD analysis project Ga0316187, IMG submission 204927) | Coastal sediment microbial communities from Maine, United States - Cross River worm burrow 1 | ecosystem: Environmental > Aquatic > Marine > Coastal > Sediment | place: USA: Maine...
CTATACGCTTGAAAAGCTAACTTGGCCAATAGGTCATTTAGCCCAATTTGGTTGTTTATAGCAAAACCAAACTGATAGGATGCGGGAAGGTTCGTGTTAGTGTCTGTGAATGTTCCTGAGATGTCAATGTCAGCATGAACAGCACCATTACTATGCTCTTCTATTATATGATGTATTATTTCCGCAGGTTTCGTTATCAGAGCATTTGGTGTTCCTGTATAATGTCCTGCTCCATTATCTTCATAACCATCTACATCAACAATCAAATCCCCACCTATGGTGTCTGCTACAGAATTTCCCCCCAAAAGAACATCAGCTATTCTGTTACTTACTGCGGAAGTATCGGCGTTTACATTTGCCGCTGTGTTTACTGTATCCCTGTTGTACTCTACTTCTAACCAAACTTCATAAATCAATAATGAGTGGGCACCGGCTGATCCGTTACTTTCAATAGTTACCCCATTATCAGCTGTATCATTAAAATCAATCCAATCAAAGCTTCCAGAAGGAGCATACCAGCTTGTTGATTCTGTTTTTATCGAGGTTCCCACTTTTATACTTTTAGTTTCTTTCAAAGCTCCTTCCACATACAGCTTCATTTTTATGTCGAGTCCAGTTGTTACCCCATCGCCCACAGTTGAAACAACTCGAATCATCGATCTTATGTTATTAGGTGCGCCAGAGTGTGACTCAACCCCTAACTTAAAAGTATCAACCGAAAAAGTAGAGTATTGAACAAAAGCTGTAACCTCTGTAAATTTACTGTCTACTAGTGCCCATGGCCAATTAACGCTTGCTACACCCCCTGTTAAAGCAGTCACATCATACGTGTCAAAAAAATAAGAAATCCTAGTGTCTGCCGCATCTGTATGCTTGTGATTGGGTGACAAATAAGTGGGCTGTGTAGTGATAGGTTGATCTGGTTGTTGTGTGACAGCCACAGCAACAGCCCTTCTTATTGCAGGAATGTTTGTCAAATCAACTTTACTATATCCAGAAAAACTAACATACACTGTATAGTCACCACTATCTATAGCAACTGCTTCCTTGCTGCTCTTGCTACCAAAAGGCAATATTCGAGGATTAGTTATAGAATCAACTGGATGATTTGCCACCAAATATTCAAGTGTGATGTTGCTTTCATAAACTCTTTCCCCTTGTGCGAAATCAATACTGGTATCCGCCACAAGAGTAAAAACATTTCCAGACCTAGATGTATAATTAATTACAGTTTCACCTATCGTAAACTGTCCAGAACCCGAAGGAAAACCAGAACCATCCGTAAAAGTCAACGTGCTCTGTGGGGCTATTGCTTCAATAGCTAAAGTGCTTATTCCCCCTGCCACTATAGGGATTGTTTTGTGATTCTGTACTGCTCCATAGATCACAGGCAACATTACCCCTATTGCGTCCACATCAGCATTAGGAAATCTTGTTACAGATAAAAGCTCTCCAATTACTTTATTGAAATAAAAACTCTCATCCAAACATTCAAAAGAAACTTCGTACAAACCCCTTACTATATTCCCTGAAATTCTTCCTTTAAAAAACAACTGTTTTTCGCTTCCAGGAGTATCCAGAAACCACAAATAAATAGTAACTTCTCTTCCTAATTCTAAATCTGCGTGCACATTTCCTTCTTCCGCAAGTGTAATGTTTACCCCTGAAATTTTTACAGAATCCTCAATTACAGAAACAGAAGACCTTATCACTCCCCATGACAAAACCTTTGTCGTATAGACCACTCCATCCACATCTAAATCTTGATCCGAATAACGCAATGTTCCTGAAATAAAATCAATATTAATCAACATTCTGGGACGAGAGCCTATAGCAACATCTTTTTCTTCCAAAAAAGTATAAGTTCTCTCAAAAGCCCCTCTATCCCATTTCTTTTTTTGAGGACGAGAAACATCTATAATATCATCTTCTATAAAAGACCATATATTATCTGTTAGATCAAAGCCCAGATTTAAACCACTGGCGTCTGTAATTTGTAATCTGAAATCCCTTCCTCCGGAATCTTCATAAACAGGAGTTGCCACTATTGAATAAGCACCAGGGACAGTACCAGAATCCCCCGTATTATGTGTAGACAAAGAATCAAAAGACCCCGTATAGGGGATTCCCCCAGAAGTGACAGAAATATTATTAATCGCAACAAAGCGTCCTGTTGCGTTTATATTCTCTACCCCTTTATATGTACTGTGCACATTATTGTTGAAAAAGTACAAAATGTTAGAAGCTGAGTTTGCAGAATAATAAACCCCTCCACCAGCACCAGAAGCCCCAAAATCATAAAATAAACTATTATTCACCCTATAGACTTGATTGGTAAAACTTGTTGCTATGATAACAAGTCCTATTGCGTCTATTCCCCCTCCTGTTGTACCCTTCAGAATACAGTATCTAAGCCAAAGGTCAGCGTTACTCCCCCCCACATCATACTTGACAGCGTTTCCAGACGTATGGTTGGTGTAAAACTGAAGTCCTTCTACTCTTGTGTATTCTGTTTTTATGTGCAAACATATAGAGCTACTTCCCGAAGGAACACTTAAATTATATTTTCCAGAATTCCATATTCCTATGTGTCTTTCAGAAGATGGTGTTTTTATTAGTATGTAATTTGTTGGCCCTGTGTTCCACCCATCAAAGACAGCAGGAGCCGTGTCTGTCATGGAATAACACTCAGCTACAGAAATTTCATCAAGGGTGACTAAATTACGCTGCTCTCCTGCTTCAAAAGCAGAAAGAGAAGTATAATCCCCTCCTGATGGTTTAATTGTTTTTGTTACTGTGGTTGCCATATTACTTACTTTTTACAAAAGAAATAAAACTTCCAAAAGTGTCAAAAGAAAAAACACCATTTTCGTCAAAAGGTATTTCATCCAAGTTTACTTTAATGTCTCTTCTTTTTCCTTGTTTGGTGCTTTCCGCGAATAAAGAAGGAATACCCTGCTTTCCAGTCACTTTCAGAAGATAAAATTTGGGTAGTTTTTCTTCCAATCCCCATTTATGCCCATCTTCTTTTATAATAACAATGTCACCTCTTTCATAGCCCCCTACCGAACTTTCTTGTGCCTTTACAAGTATTTCCATAAAAATTAATAACTCCCAACTCTTATATCAAAATTAACTTGGTGTATTTCCGGTTTTATTTGAGAAAAAGCTATGGTGTCAAACCAAAACAGACAGTCGTCATACTGGACACTTAAATCATCAGTAAAGTCAAACGAGGCTGTTGCAAAATCCACGGTGGTAATAATGAAGTTCTGTAAAGCTGTTCTGTTGGCACTTTCTATTAAAGGCACACTGACTGTTAAATAAAGAGCAGCACTTAAACCCAAATCATAAACAATGGGGGTTCCACCAGGAGTGACAATTTTTGTTTGTATTTTTTCAAATGTTTTGACATTTGGAAAAGAACTCAATGGACTTATCACCAAAGTTGTTGTGGGAGTTGTTCTGTTTGGGTAGTAAAAAGTTGCCATCAAAAAAACCCCTTCTGATATCCTACAAGCTTTTTAAACTTACTTTGATCTTCAAATGGAATATTATTCCGTTGGGTTGATTCTACGTTTATGTTGAATTGTCGATTATCACTCTCGGCAGTTGTGTTGTTTACGGTGTTATTGTTGACATTATTTGTGTCGCTCCCTCCTTGAAAAGAGGTGCCTCCTGCTAATAAAGGGGGTGTTGTGTTTAATCCTAAAGAACCGGTTGAACTTCTTTCTAAACTTACACGTCTATTTAAACCGTCTAATTTTTCTTGAATGGCGTTTATTGCTGGAGAAGCATTATCCACTACATCAATAATTACTTCATTAAAAGTTAAGGCCGCTAACTGCTCTTCCAAATCTCTTATCTGTGCAATTACTTTGTTAATTACAAATTCCGTGGCTAACATAAATTTTGTAATTTCTTCGGAAGCTTCTTTAGACTTTTGAATAACTTCTTTAAAGTGGTCAGAAACCTTTTTCGTTGTTTCATCCCACAGTTCTTTTGCTCTTGTTATTCTCACAAAAGCCGAATCGCTTATAATCCCTATGCCTTCGGGTGGAAAACCTGTTTTAACACTCTCTTGCTCATCTGCTAACTTTTCCACTGTTTTTATGTACTCTTCTAATGCCTCAGCCTTCTTCTTTCCATTTAATTGAACAATTCTTGTAAATTCTTCATCGAGCATCCTTACAGTTTTTGTGTGATTTTCCCACGCACTTTTCTTTTTCTTTAATTCATCTGGTTGAAATTTTTCTACAATTTTTTCAATATCCGCTCTTGCTTTTCTAACATCTTTCTCAAAATCAAATAAATCTTTTATCGCATCTTTTTCTTTTTTTAAATTATCTGTTCTTAACTTATTTATTTCAGAATAAAAATCTCTGTAACTATCAAGCATAAGATTTTTTCCTTCTATGGCAGAAGTAATAATTTCTTTGCTTAATTTTTTTAACTCTACATCTGCCAATTTTTCTGGAAGTGTCTTTATGTCTTTCACAATAGCATCAAAAAGCTTTCGCCTTGTTTCAAAAACTGTGGCTAATTTTTTATTATACTCTTCTAAGCCTTTTACTCCCTTTTCAAGAGTCAGGTTATCTTTAGAAAAAACGTCACTCAAACTTTGTTTTTCAAGCTCAAGAACCCCTTTTTTATAGTCTCCAATAGAACTGACCATGCCTTTGATTAATGTTAGCTCTTTTTTTGATTCTCTTCTTAAAGTCTCTATGCCTTTTTCCTGTACCTCAATTAGGACACTGGTTGCTTTTTGCCTTTCTATTATTAGATTTATCCATTTTTTATTCGAAGTATCCCATACAACATCACCTTTTTCTACTGCCTTATTGAACTCTTCCATAGTGGTTAAACCAAGCCTTCCCAACTTTTTCATAAGGGTAAAGCGGCCTTTGACAAGGTCATCAGACATTTCTTTTTGCATTTGTGTGTTTTTTATAAGTTTTTGCTGAGAAAAAATTATATTGTCCACATAATTAGCAAAAGTGCCCGCATTTTTCCTTATGTCCCCCACTGTAAAATCTGTTATTAGTTTCACAGCCCTTTTGTTCATTTTAACAAAGGCTTTTCCTCTGTCGCTGATATTGCTCAATTCTCTCTCTCGTCTTTCTCTGCTTGATCTTTCAACACCCTCATGAAAGTTAGTCCAGGTTTTACTTAAAAAACCAAAAGTCTTTGCTGTGACTTCTCTTATTTTTTCGGAACTGCTTATAAAATCAAAGGTTACTTTAGCAATCCAGGCTATAACCCCTATTCCTGTCAAAGTAACAAGAGCAAATTTTAAATTAACAACCGCTGTTGAAAGCAGCCCTATACTTGCAATAGATTCCCCAACAGTAATAATAAAGTTTATTAAAGTTTGTCCACTGATTGCTATAAAAGCCAAATTTAAAGCAACAAGTCTTTCTGTTACAATCAAAAGGATTGTATATCCTTTCATGACCGCCCATATACCAATAATGGCTTTTCCATAATCCCATATAAACTTAAGACTTGTCCTTAATGTTTCATACACAGTAACTAGCGAATCGGATACATTTTTCCCCCATTCGTCTAATTTCCCGTCTTTTTGTAACAACTGAATCCTCATCAGCAGCAAACTTATATCTTCTACTGCCACTCTTAAAGCTTCCTGCCCAAACAAACCTAAAGCTAACTTTGCTTCTTTAAAGAGTCTATCAAGCTGAAAAACCTGCTTTGCTGTATTTTTCAGAGAATTTGTGTAACTTCCTTGTAAGTTTGCTAAATTTTCTAAAGTGGCACCGAAAACAGCCGCTTGTTTTTCTGCTAAGGACAACGCATCTGAAGAAACTCCATGTGCTTTGGCATAGTCAATTATGACTTTTTTTATATTCACAAAAACACCATGGGTTCGCAAAACCCTACTTTGTAGTGTCACGATACCATTAACAATACCCGACAATGTCTCACTTGTGGTTTTCCCTGAAATAACAGCCGCGTCTTGTGCACTTCGTGCTAATTCAGCCAAATTACTTATATCTAGTCCTGTTTTAGCAAATGTGCCTATTATTTTTAAAGTGTCTTCCGTTGTTATTCCCAAGGAAGATATCTGCACTTCTAATAATTTCAAAAATTCGGCACCTATCCCTACATTTTTTGCTAAATGATCTAATGAGTTTGAAAGAAGATCCACCTTCGCTCTCATCCAAATCATATCTGTGGTTGTTTCTTTTATAGTTCTGAGTGACAGATACGCAGCACTCAGTTTAAGAATCCAGAATATGGAATTCTTAAAAGAAGCCCTTCCTGCACCAAGCTCGCTTCTTAACCTAGAGTGTTCCTTATTAAACGAAACTATCCCAGATTTAATTCGCTTTAAAGCAGACTCGGCTTCCTTTTGTGCCACTTTTATTTGAATAACTAACTCATCAGTGATTGTTGCCATGTTTTTCTTTTACTTTTTTTATTAAGCTAATCTCTTTCTGTATCAAATGCATCACAGAAAGATAAAAGGAAGACTGGTCCATTACACCGCCTCCCCACAAGTAATGTCCCCGTTCATACTCGCAGTAAACAGACAAATAATAATATGAAATACTCTTCACCTGTTTTTTTGGACACAAACTCTGTTCTGTCATATTTGTTGTAAATATATCAGATAATCTTCCGTTTTCATCCATCATATAAGGCATAACTGCATGACCATTACACCCTTTGCATTTTTTTTGTTCTTCGGAGCAGGATTCACAATTAAAATCATCCAGCAAAGACACCCATACTCCGATTATTAGTTTTTTATTTCTTTCTCAGACAAAACAGAAGTTTTTAGTATTTCTTCTGCTAATTCCCCTCTCGCTTCGGGGGGGATACACGCCAAGACATTTTCTCTCGCTTCTCGTAAGGCCACTGTTGTTTTTATTTCTTCTTTAGTGGGCCATCCCACCTTCTCATCATTATCATTGAATAGATTTTCTATTCTGAGTAAACAACTCATAATTACAGAATCGGCCCTTTTGTTTGCTGATTCCGTCTCACAAGATGTTTCCACATTATCTTTGTTTTTTTCAACATCCCCTTTAAATTTCAATATGGTGTTTTTCCCATATTGAACATTTAAATTTGGCATTTTGTAAAACCAGACTGTTTGTTCCTCCTTCTCAAGTTCCCCATCTTCTTTCAAAACATATTCATATTCTTTATTAAATGTTCTTATTCTCATATTTTCCCCTTTTACGTCAGAGTGATAATTAGTTCGTCATCACCTGCATTTCTGTTTAAAGATGCGTCCACGCCCAACGTTCGTAGGATTCCACGCTCTGTGTGTGCAAGATTCGTATAACGCACTTTTGGAGCTGTAACGGTAATTATATTTCCAGCCGTACCTCCAATGGCCAAACTCAGTGCGCCTTCTGCTCCACTCTTCCATTTTCCAAAAAAGTCATAATCAGCAACCAATTCCATCTCAGGATCCATGCTCAAAACAGGCTTTCTTGCTCCAACCATCACCGATAAAGTACCTGATGATGCGACGATGGAATCTCGTAGAGATAACTCGTTTCCCAAATCTATAGAAACGTTACTCACAATAAAAACTTCGCTGTCCAACGTAAACGTGGCTCCTAAAACTATTGGAGGAATTGTCGTATCATACGTAAAACCAGAAGTAAAAAGACCCACATCAGCGACAGAAAATCCCGCTGTTGTAAATGTCCATGTGATTTTTGGTATCTGCCCTACTGTAAAATTCATAACAGCAGAACCCCTACACCCACGCATTATGTTTCGTGTTCCATCCATGTAGTTCCCTATGGTCAACGAAGGAATGCTGCTTGATATAGGACTATAAACTACACTAGTAGACCCTGTTATTGTTTCCTCAAAGCCACAGGCCAAAAGTAGTTTACCCCATTCAGGAGCGACATCAACTGTCCCACTCCCTTTAACCTCGGTGTCAAACGTAACTGTTCCACCATCTCTTCCTGATAGTGGATTGTAATTTGAAATGTCAAAAGTCATAAACTCTCTTTCCAACATTTCTATTGTAGGCGTAGACGAATGGTTTAACGCCCTTATCAAATCACCCACAACAAGCGTTTCCTGAACTCCTTCTACACTTTCAATTGCTGTTCCTAATTGGTTTCTTCTTGTAAGTAACATTTAATTACCTTTCTCTTTCGTTTCTTTTGCCTTTATTTCTATGACTTTCCCTTTTTCTGTGTACTTATAAAAAATTACAGCACCTTCCTTGTTTAACACTTTCTGAAAGGCTCTTTTTACATTACTTAAATCAATAGAAACCATGCCCCCCTCCTAATAAGTATCTTTTTCATGCACTTCTGCTTGAATGTGAAAGTCTTTCAACAACACACCACCTTGTTCATACACAGGACTATATACGTGTTTGCTTACGATAACATCTATGACAGTTCCACCAAGGGTATAATTCTGCTCAAAAAGAGTCTCAACTATACTCAGGTACCTAAATATCCTTTTATCCAATTGCTGTGAGTCGTCATCAACCACAGCACATAAGATACTTATGTTGTGCGTGAGCATCTTTACATCGCCAGTGTATCTTTCTATGTCTGTTTTATTCGCAGAAATAATTAGAGTGGGAAACGACTGAGGGCTTTCAAAATCCCCCATACCATAAGAATAAATGTTTTCTCTTCTGAAATAATCCAGCCGTATGTCGTCGTTGCTCACATTTTCTTCATCAATTTTTGTGTTTATGTTTGAATTAAAAAGTTCTTTTATGTTATTTAGTACAGCCTCTATCATTTTTCTACTTTTCCCCACAAATCTCTGTGTATTATTTTAGTCCAAGCCAACCTTTCTCTTTTTGGCAGAGCGATTACTTTTCTTTCAGGAAAAGATCGGTTTGGTGTGATCAGTATTTGGTGGAAAATGGAGTATGGTTGTTTTCTTCTGTTTTTTACTTTTGTTCCCAACGTCATACTGGTTGGTGTTGTTTTATTTATTGCATTCACGTTTCTTGGATTTGTTAAAGAATCTCTTAACTTTCCTGTAGCTTCTAATATGGGTTTTCCAGGATAATTTCTTTGTTTCCATTTAAAGTAACTTTCCCCTGTGGCTGACTTTCTATTTAAGGGTGCCCATCCCCCAGAACCCCACATTCCTTCTGTGTCAAATTGTTTTTTCTCTCCTTCATAAAATCTAACTTTTATTTTAGAAAAAGAAGAAGAGAAGTTTGTGAGTCCGGTTTCTAATCTTGTCAATCTTTTTCTTATTATCTTTTCACCTAATACTTCAAAACGTACTTCTATCATTTAAAAATTCATGTCTCTTTCTATCCATGGATCATTTGATATGTCGTCAGTATTATCTTGAGCATATGAGGTCAAATCCCCATATCTAACTCTAGGTAAATCACCAAAAATAGCATTATTTTCTTTAATGAACTTTATGCCCATAGCATAAAGCTCTTTTAAGACCTTTACATGTTCACTGCTTTTTTTTGAAACAGACAAAGAAGCTTCTTCTGCCAAAAAAGCCACTTTATAAGAAGAAACCAGTTTTATGTAATTTAACAAATCTTGTGGGGCTGTTATAGGGGTTGTGTAACCTAAACTTGAAATAACCAGATTTATTTCACTGGAAACATTTTCTATAAATCCCACGACCTGGTCTAGGGTTGGTTTACTGTCCTCATCATACACCCTAGAAGGATTCAAACTCTTTACGTCTCCTATTTCGCAGTAACCCATTTTTTTCACAACAGGGGGGAACAAACCCCCCTATCCCTTTCTTTTCACTTGTTCCCTATTTTCTTTTTCCCACCAGAAAAAACCTTATCTTCTGCTTCTTCCTTGGGATCTTCCTTTTCGTAAACTACAAGCATTTTCTCCTTCTTCAACACTTTTACCTGTTCTGAAGAAAACACACCTGTATGATGTGTCACCTTTTCAGACGGATGAAACACCCCACAACGCCAAAAGCCCAAGGAGGGCTTTGCTTCAATTACCAAAGACATCTATACTTTACCCCTTCCTTTTGTTTTATTTCAAAAATTCTTTTTATGTTGTACCATCACTCCCATAGGCAATATGGGGAAGCCCATAACCAACATTATATCTTGCCTCTGCCCCATACTTATACTTGCCCTCATCGAACACAATCTGAGATGAAGGATTCGTCATTGATACAGGGTGTATTGCTTCTCGCATTTGAAGAATAAAAGGTTTAAGTGGCTTTGTCACATCTAACAGATACCACTTAGTTGGACTGGCTTCCAATTCAGGAATTATCATGTAATCCGCTGTGCCCTTCCAGGTATTTGTGGCCCCTGATGCTTTTCTTTCATCAACAAGAACTGTCCGGAAATTTGTCTCCAATGATGGTGGCCCCACCAGTAAATTTCCGGATGTGTTCAAATAACGCCCTTCTTCTCCCGTTCGAGTCATCATGCTTTTTCTGGCCGCAGCATACGCCACCCCACCCGAATCAAAAGCAGCGGTTCCTTTGTTAGACCATGTACCGCCTAATCCGTTGGGGTGGTCGGTATCAAAAAAGTACTGGCCATCATAACAAGTGGTAGTAAATCCCAAAGCCATCAATTCCGACAACAGGATACCAGGATGCTGTGCAGCAGCATCCCCAAGCATACTTATAATAGGATCATACATACCAACATTATCATCTAGTATATCATCCCTATCTACCTCAATTGTACTTTCCCATCTTCTATTTACTATGGAATAGTTTGAACTGGCAATGTTCTTTACATCTTTACCATTCAACCACTCTTTCAAAGTGGGAACTTGCTGTAGCCACGCGTAATCTTCGGTCTTCGTTTTACTTGGTACAACTGTACTAAGCGTCTCATGAAACGTTTTCGTTTCATCTATTGCTTTGAAAAACTTAGCATTAAATCCTGTAAAAACAGAAGTCAACACTGACTTGTTTATAATCATCTCGTCTCCTTCTCCCCCTTTTTTGTTCTGATTCTACCTTCTTGAAATGTTCACGCCCACCTCTGTGGCCGAAACAAAATCAACAATCACTCCCACAAGCACATCATTTGTAGTAGTAGCGGCCAAAGCCACTGTCTGATTATCCACTGCATAAACCTGTTTGCCTATGTCAGCAATCGTCAGACCACTTGTGACGAAGTAATGTATCCCATTTGACCTAACCTCTATTCTCTTGGCTCCGTCTGCTCCCGCGTTGGCTACTTGTTCCTGAGCCACTCCCTGAAAAAATTCGGATGCTACATCCCCCGATTTTACAGCATACCCCGTAGCATCTGTGGAAACCATGGAACCCGCATACAATGTAGAAGACCCTTTCATTGAAAGATTCAAGATCCCTTCAGAAGAATATTTAGTTTTCTTGTCAGCCGTTATATCTGCCATCTTATTTCCTTTCCTTTTGCTTTATTCCTTTTTACTTATTTTATTCAAGCTTCGGCAATCTTTCCCTTAAGAAACTCTTCCTGAGTCAAATTGAGATCTTTCGCTATTTTTATATCCAACTCACTAAGCTGTATTGAACCACCCACATTTCCCTCTGCATTTTTCTCACTGAGGTCTATTACCTTTTCCATCGTATCTATAAGACTTCCTGTTCCTTCAGGATCTCTAAGATATTGTTTTTTCCAAACATCTTTACTCTTTGGTAGAATTTTTCCTTCCTTTATTGCACAAGAAATTACAGAATCACACTTATTAACAAGTATTTCTTTTTCTACTTTCTCTTTTTCAGAAAGAAGGCTTGCGTTCTCTCCCAGTAACTTAGTGTTTTCTTCTTTCACCTTACTTAGCTGGACTGTAGCTTCTACCAAATCTGATTTGTTCTTTTTGAACTCAGAAAGCTGAAATGTTTCTTTATTAGACATTTCTTTAAGCCTATTAACAACTTCCTCTTCTGTGGCACTTTCACTAAGCCCCATTATTTCACTCACTTTTTTCAATTCCATTTCGTTTCCCTCATTTCCTGGTTCTTCGACTTTTTCTTTATATTCTATTTCCACTTCTCTTAGTTTTCCAAATTCAAACCCTTCCCCCTTTCTTTCATAATTCACTTTATATAGTTTTGTTGCTGGATATCCACTGTCTTCTGCAATTAAAAAGCTATCAAAAATTTCACGAACATAAAAAGAATGTTCTCTCACAGGACTAACCGCAAAAGGATTTTTATAAATCTCCCGAAAAGAAGAAACCACCTCATTTCTTTTCTCATCCATGCTTTTTTCAGAAAGAAGAAATTTCTGATATGCCACTGAAACCTTTTCCGACAAGGCAATTGCTTCCATTCCCTCAACAAAAGGTCTGTTTGTGACTCCTATTGCCTTAATCATAGGCCCCATTCCTTCCCCTGTCTCTTTGTCTATTGCATTCAACGTAAATTCAGGAGAAATGTACTTAAATTCTTTATCCTCTATATACTTCTGCGCTCTTTTTGTCCAATTAGGAATAGCCCATAAGCCTTCCTTTCCCTTATTTAGTAATTTTACTGCCCATCCAGCGGCTTTTGTTTCTTCACCCTCTGCCCTTGATGAAGCGTGATCGTAATCAAACATGATTTCCGATTTAGAAAGATTGAAATTTTCTACAAATTTTTCAACAATCTCTTCTGTTATTTCAAACTCACCCTTTTTGTGAGCCACCCATTTGCCCAGTTTCAAAAGCTGCACAGGAGCAAAGCTTTTGTCATCTTTTAGTTCAACAGTTGTTTCTAGCTCATTTATGAAATAAAAAACATTTTCTTTCATTTTTCTTTCCTAATTATTCATTTATTATTTTTAACGTGTCACCTATTGTTAAGGCTGCCGGAAAAGCTTCTGTTGTGAAATTCTTTGTTGTTCCATTATAGGCTGTAATTAATCTCACAGCCCCCACATAATTCCCTGCAACAACCTGTACTAAAGAGTCCTTAAACACGTCATCTAAAGTTTCCGTTCTATCCGAACGAAATTCTGTAGCAGTAGGTGAGAATCCTGCTACAATTTCCATAGAAGGCGCACCAACAAACTCATTATTGAAAGCTTCTTCCTCTTTTACTATAAAATGTTCAAAAACAGGGGCTATTACATCAGGATCACTTAAAACCAGAGTGAAATTTCCATTTGTGTCTGTGTCTCCTGCGGTAAACGTTATGTTGTAATAACCCGCAACAACATGTGTCCATGTTCTTCCTGAAATATCAAATGATGAACCACTACCATTTTTTACAGCAACTGCCGAGTCCGCTGTTGCCAAAGTATAGGTTGTTATAGGCGTTACACCATCACCATAACTCACTAAAGGCCCTACTAATATAGTGACCCCTGAATTTGCCTTTAAAACTCTCATAATATCGTTTTTTTCCTTCTTACTAGTAGTTTACTAAGCCTATTGCTTGCTAAGGCTTGATACCTATATATCTGTGAATTCTTTGTTTGTACAAATTTCAATTTTACATTGCCTAAAGAAGATAGACTACCCCCACTCCAAGAAGCGTTATGCTCAAGTGAGTCCCCAGTAAAAGGTGTAAAGTCGGACACGTCAAACCCCGCAAACGGCGTGTCTGTAGCAGGGTCAAGCACGGCTATTTTAATATCACCCATGTTGCCCTGAGCATTTATTACTAAATTAGGTATTGGCCCTAATAGCTCTTTTGTTATGAAGTCCGAATCAGTCGTGATGTTAAAGTCGTCCGTTCCAGTATTATATGCTAATGTATCTGGCGTAGAGGGGTTTCCTATCTCCCCCGCTGTTAATGCACGCGCCCATATACCAACATCATCAATCCTGCCGTCCAGCAAGTTGGAGCCGCTCCCAGAAGAGCCAATAAATATATCGGCGTGACTTCCCCAGGTAAGATATGGCCGAGTTGTTAAATCCTTGACATAAGCCGAATTGGCTTCATTACTACCATTTATGTATAGCTTAACGTTTACGCCGTCCAATACACCAGCGAAATGATACCATGTACCTGATGTAAACGTTGTGGTACTAGACGCTGTCACAGCACTTAAATAATTTCCGTCTTGGGTAACAGAAAAATTTAATTTGTTCGCCGTTGTTATCTGCACTAAAAACCCATAATCATTAAGTACGTCCTGTTGGATTATGGTTTGCCATATGCCGAGGGAATCCAAGTAAAACCAACCCGCAACCGTGAATGTATTCACAACGGGGAATCCCCAGAGATTAGCAAAGGGTAGGGTGTAATACTGATTGCTGGCTCTTGTGAAGTGACTTGCGGTTGCCGCCGTTCCTGCGTGACCTGCAACAAATGTTGGTGCAGAAGTCGACGCGACTAAAACGTTACCATACCCGCTCCTGTCGGTAGCATCTGACATATCCCACAGGGCTATATTGCCACGCCACAATGAGTGGCACCTTGCTTTTATCCGTTGATACCCCCACTTCGCAAGGTACATTCTAAACGCGACGGATAGTGAGGCCGCATTCTGAGAATCATCAGAGCCAGAATAGAAGATATACGTACCTTCTTTCCCTGCCTCACTAATATGTACCGGCCCGTTACCTGAAAATAGCGACATGTCATCATCTACATCTTGCCTGCCTGCCTCAACGGTATGATGCTCCGTTGCCGCATCTTCAACGTAGGTGTACCCGTCACGAGTACTTACCAGGTCAATATCAAGGATACCCTCTCCTGTGGTCAAAAGCCACACTTGTAGGACACCTGATATTCGTTTGCTGTTGGGTAAGTATATTCCTTGTACCCCATGTATTTGGGGGTACTGTGGCGTATACACGCGTGCGCCTAAGTCCCCCCCTGATAGACCATCGATGCCGCCATCTGAGAAGGTATCTAACTCATAAGGCCCACCAATGGCCTTTGATGAGAATACTCCACAACGCCGCGCGACGTTACCCGCAACATCTTTTGAATATTGCGTCATTACCTTATAGGGCCTGTACGCGTCTTGTGGGTCTTTTATTATGCTGGTCAAAAAACAATCGCTTACCGTCGGAATAACCGGAGCGAGCGTCTCTAATGTCCAGAGTTTCGTTTCCGTTTTTTCCTGGAAGTTCACAATGTCCGTAGAAGGCCCTACAAGCCACCCCGAACCGGATATATTAGAGTCGGTGCCTATTTTGGCATCAGACCCAATATTGGCACCCATATAGTAATTACCACCATCCTCTATAAGCGATGGGGAGAACCTGCTGCGGGTAGGCGTAAACATATCTGCTCTCTGGGCAAGGTCTGTTACTCGAGCATCGGAAATAGCTGCGTCAAACACGGCCACATCGTTTATTCTTTCGTCATGCGGGAGTGACGCGCCATCAGAGGCAACCCCTATTGTAATCGCTGCTGTCGACGAAAGAATAGCTCCGTCGGTAAACGCTACAGGGGTTGCGTCTACGCCGTTATATTGTAGCCTTAGTAACCCCGCCGATACATCATACCTGCCGCAAATAGTATACCAGCCTGCCGCCATTGGGTATGTTGAGCCTACAAAAACTTGCCCGCTTATAGCTCCGAATACGGAGAAGATGATTTGGTTACTGGCGGTGATATAGACCGCCCATGAGCGCTGAGTACTCCTATCATCTTTACATACCAAGTAGCGGTTTGTAGCCGCCGCGGTGTTGTAGAACTTTAACACTACGGATAGGTTTCCAGTAATATCCAGGTTGGCCGCGGATGCATGCGTCCTAGATAGATAGCCACCACCGGAAAAATCAGCGGCCAAGTCCCTGATTAATGCCGGCTGATTTGTATCATGGTAGCCTCTCCCGCTTCCAGGACTGCCCGTAGCTGTTAAGTCATAGCTATTGCCGCTCCTGTCGACTCTGTTACCTGTGGTCTCATCCAAAAACCACATTCCTTGACAGTTGGTCATATCAGGCTCAGGTTCCGCAGCTATTATGTTGTTACTGCCCCCGTCGTTATTAGGTGTCTCCCCCAAAGTTCTTGTCATGTGCGGAATATTAACGCTCCTGCTTATGCCAAACACATTGCCGGTAGCTAAGTTGGGTTTCGTCCATGTGCCTTCTACGTCGGAGGCCGTAGCTATACAGACCTTATGATTTCTTGTGGCAACGGAGTCATCTTCCAACCCCACATAAAGTAGAGCGTGTTGGCCCTCACCCAAATTATGGTAAACAGGGAAAGATATTCTTTTTGCATCATGACTGCCCGCAGAGCCTAAGTCTAAAATAACCCCAAGCTTCTTTGGACGCATCTTATTCTGTACGTTGTTTGTTGCAGATTGTATGTCGAGACTATCAATAAAAATTTCATCTGTCTTGTTTGTAGGTGGGTACTGGTGGTCATCAGTAGCTAATACTGTGTTGGTTAGTATATCCTCTGTGGGGACGGTTATTCCAACGGCAATATCATCAATAGACATGTCCCCGCTCGAAGCATCACCAACGGTATATGTTGCGGTAGAGGAAAGTAGCGCACTGGTAGCCGCGGCTCTTCCTTCAATAAATTTTCCTATATGCAGCCGCGCTTCTACTTGGTCATAGGTGCAAATTATTGGGTACCATGAACCTGTTACAAGCACTAAACGACTGGACACGCTTGCAAATGCTGTTGTTCCATTAGCGGACAATTCAAAAACAAAGTCTGTTCCATCGTAATAAAGTCTGTAAGAGCTTTGGCCGCCTCCCCATTTTGAAATAATATTCTGGCTGGTTCCTGTCGTGGCAAGCTTCACCCAGGCCATGAGAAAAAGAGTATTTCCAAAACCGCCAATGTTTGAGGGCGAACCAATAAGGCTTAATGATGATGTTAGGCTGGAATTACTAAAAAGAGCCGCACTTGATACTGTTCCACTATGCCCGACAGTATTAACAACAGTTCCGTTTTCTGAAAGGTCATCATTATTTGTAGTCATATCAGCCCACACACCATCATCATCCAATTTATGTGCAGTCTTTATTCCTGAAATTACATCTAAAATATCCATAATTTAGAAATATTCTTTTTTTTCTATTGAATTTTTATTCCAAAACTTAACAAACTTTTCTATATCTATATAAGACAATATATAAGTTTCATCTATTTTTTTATACTCTTTTCTTTTATACCCTAATGGGTCATGTGCTACTTCTCCATTACGCACAATTACAGCATGCTTTTTTTTACTATCTTCTACGTGTGCATAAGTTCCAATAACAAAATAAGGGGTTTCAGAAACACAAACAAAAACCTCTATTTCTACCCCCACTTTTTCTTCCATCCACTTCTTACACTTTTTAAACCATATTCCCACTGGATATAAATTACAAAAATCAGGAATAGCTTCTAATTCGACTTCTAAAATAGAAGCGAGACAAGCTTGAAAACAATTTCCTTTTTCTTGATATTTAGTTTGATATATCTTTTTCATTCATTTCTCGCTATTGCTGCATTTGCCCACATAATGACGGTTTCAAGTTGTGTCAACGCTACGCTTTTTTCGCGTGAGTCTGGACATACTTCTTCTATTAAATATGCAAAGTCTTTTGCCTTCGCCCTAAGTTCTTCGTATTTAGATATTTGGTGCTCTTTTGGTGCGTGATAAGTAAACGCATTCTCTATTTTATCATTCATTTTTTCCCTCACTAACTAATTAAGTTTAGCAATTACCATATTGAGCAATTCAGAGAGCACTTCTTTTTTCTTTTCAAGTACACTAATCTTCTGCTCTATAGCCTCGATATCCCGCGTGACTTCTTTTATGATGTCCTTTTTCCGTGTTCTCATTCAGCACTGATTGCACCTTTCTTCCAAACGCCATATTTATCTCAGAGGAAATGTGGTTTCCTCTAAACTTGGACATTCTTGGTCTATAAGAAAACAAAGAGGAATTACAACATCCACAAGTTCTATTAAAGAAGTTGTTTCCTGTTCTTTCACAAGATCTCTTAAAAAAGAAGATATATTCTCTTTTTTATCATTCATTTTTTTATAACCTTTATTCGGTTAAAGTCGCTTTTATTTTAGAATCCGCATCTATGGGATTGCTTTGTTTCGTTTCTGACATCCACTCCTGTTTTTCCATATCATGCCCAAAAACAACATAAACAGGCCCAACCGAACAGGCAGAAAAAATTATTCCAAGAAAAAGGATAGCAAAAATTTCTGTAATTTTTCTAAACAAAAGCTCACCCCTCATATTCATGAAAACCATAATAAAAATCAACGGTTCCCGTATTTGCTCCCAAAACCAAAACACGAATCCAAACTTTTTCTCCTACTGCCATTCTCCTTGTGTGTATCGCCAAAGGAATTGTATCTGCCGTAGCAGACGCAGGACTTACAACCGCTTCTGAATATGTTCCCGCAGTTAATCCGGCTGCTCCTGTGTCCCCAAATGATACTTGTATAAAATGTACGGTTGTTCTTTCCGTGTCTGTTATAAGAATTCTATGAAAATCTAAATAGACATTTCCCGCTTCTTCGGGAGTATCATCAGACCCAACCACTTGTAACCAAGATCCCCATGAACTATCCCCCGCATCCATAACAAAAGGATTTACCCCTGAGCCGACTCTGTCGGCTCTATGTAACTCCCCATTAGGAGTCACAGCTAAACCATACCATCTTTCATTAGAATGAAAATGCCTTTCTATTTCTGCCACTTTATAAGCCAGGCTGCCTTCTGCTCCCTACAAACCATCAACAGGAGCTTCATCTATCTTTGATACCGTAGGTCTAGGTGAATGAAACACTAAATTTCCTCCATCTCAATAATATAAATATTTCCACTGGAAGATTTCGCTAGTGCTGCTACGTGGGTATACTCCATTTGTTTATGTAATTCCGTAAATCCTATAAATACAGGAATATCCCCCGGTGTTCCCCCCACAGGAGCAACAGCAACAACCGCCCCTGTTCCAAAACGCACCCAACAATCCACTTCTGCCTGAATTGCTACGTAATTAACCCCCGCTCCCAATGCAAGATTAACAGAGGTTGTCGCATTAATCCCCAATAAATGAGTCCTTTTGTCCTTTGGCACTGTCGATACGGCTATCACTCTCCCAAACCCTGGTCTGTCTATTGGAGGCATATAGTTTTTCCTTTATTCAAAAATAAGAGCTAATGTAAGCCTTTTTTTCTCAAAAACACCTATACACTACATCTTACTATACTTTTTGTAAAAAAACACGAACAAACAACCTGTCTTTAAACAACAGGCGTACTTTCATCCTTCATTGTATATATCGTTATGCACCTACACCTATTTTTTGTTCCAAAACACCTAAAATTCGGTGTTTTGTAATTAATATCTCCCACTTCATGTTGTGTACCATCTTTCGATACACACTCCACACAAACATTTTCATCTAAAATTGCTGAATAATTCGCATAGGCAACTTCATCTTTGAAACTTTCTTCATCTACATTTCGTCCCAACCCAAAAATTTCTAAAACAGAATGAAGAGAAGCTTTTTTTGCCTCAGAGTTTGTAAATTCCTGTAATCTGCTCAACACATGCTGTGTTTTCTGTTCCTTTGTAAGTCCTTGTAATCTAACTTCTAATTCAGCCAAAGATGCACTGTTTTTTGTTCTGGTCAACAATACCTCTGTTACAGCTTTTGCTTTATTTTTTATATATTCTAATGCTTCTTTTTCATCAACACTTCTTTTCTCAAAAACAGGAAGTAAATCTGGACGTTGTTTTAGTATCTCTTTCTTTACTTCCTGTTTTCCCTGTTTAAATAAGTCTAGTAATTCACCTTCTATTAAAGCAGAAAGTTCTTTTTCCCCTGTGAGCTCTGCTTTGCCAGTGTTTTCTACAATATCTTTTGCAAGCTTCTCTATTTTCCCTTTTTGAAATTTATCTATTATTTCATTGAGAGTTTTTTCAGCTTCTTTTGTCTTTTTATTTATTTCATTCAAAGAAATTGTTTGCTCATGAGGAAACAACTCCCTCCAAAAACCTGATTCTCTGTCCGAAAGTTTTTTTGTTTCTTCTTTCTGTTTCTGATCATCTGCCACAGGCACCCCAACACCTTCTTTTTCCTCATCAGAAACATTTCTGTCCACAGAACGTGCTTTGGGAAGATTCCCCACAGACCGCACATGCTTTTCCAACTCAACATCTGGTGTTATTATTCCATTCTGTACCAGGCTTACCAAAGAATCAGACAAATCTTTTAGTTTAATAAGAGAAATTTTGCTGGCATTTAAACTAGGATATCCCTTTACTTCAAAATTGTAATCAACCAACGGTCTTACAACTTGTTTATTCACCACATCTTCTATGTAATTTGCTGTGGCCTGTACTGAAAAAAGGAACATATCTTGGAAAGAACTTCCTAATGACCTTGACCCCGATCCTGTTGTTCCTAAGTTTATGAACTGTGCCAGTACGTTCTTCGCTATTTCTTCGTTATGGTGCTTTATTGATGGCATAATATCCGTTCCTACAGACGAGCCCCCCGTGGCAGTCATTTGCAGCAAACCCACCTTAAAACCAAAGGGGGTTATCACATACCCCTGCTGGTGTCCTCTTAGACCTTTCCCTAAATCTCTCGCCTTATCCATATCCCCAGGAGAAGCAAGCTCAGGTAGTTGTATTTCAGGAATACCAAGACCAAAACGCTCATGCTTCATGGCATCTATTCTATACAACTTGTCTTTTATGTACCAATGTTTATAAGCCGTTCTAAGAACAGAAACCCCCACAAAATTACTACCCTCCTGGGCATGAGTGAAACGCACTAAATTTTTAACAGGGATGTCATTCTCAATCATTTTGTTGTCTGAGTAAAATCTTTGGGTAACACTCAATAACTCATTTTTTGCATCCACATTCCACTTAAAAATGGATTTAGGAAGACGCGGTAACAAATTATTTATAACCCACTTTCCATCTTTTTCTTTGTACTCTTTTTCAAACAACATAAACCCAAAAGACAGAAACAACAAAGACTGTCTGAGAAAGTCTGTCCAACCTATTTTCATGTCTTCCAATAGATTTTTTGAAACAAAAGCACTGATCTCTTTATCTAAATTGGAATCAGAATAAGGCTCTAATTCCCAAGTGGCCTGTAACAAAGGCAAAAGAATTGCTAACAAAGTGGCATTTACCTGCGCGTCTGTTTTTCTCATTTTATCATAAACAACTAACCCCTCTTCCCCTTCAAGTGCAGGGTTAAATTCCTCTCCTGTGATAAAACCTGAAAAAATGGAAGTACCGGTTCCACCAAAAGTTTTTAGTATGGGTTTCTCTCTTTTCTCTCTTTTATTTCTTATAAACTTTTTTTGTGCCATCAGAATTGTTTTTCCATTAAGTTGTACATTTCAAGATCCTCTTCCTGCGTTTCAGGTACTTCCAAATTCTGCCTGAACATCATCTGAGAAGCTTGGGTAAACCCCTTACTCGCAGCATCAACCCAATCGTCATGTCCTCCATCAGGATAAAGAGACAATTCATCCAAAAAAGATTCCACATAATGTGTCCGAATCACACGACAAAGACCGTTTTCCGCTGCCGCACTTAAAACCCCCGCCTGAATACTTTTATTTATCTTACTCTTAATTCCTCTTACTATGTAGCCAGGAAGTACTTTTCTTTGGTAATTTTCCGTATTAGCTTTTCCACTCGCCCCAGGCTCTTCCTCAAAAAAAACAGGAATACTGACACCATCCAACTTAGCTACCGCTTGTACTTTTCTTTCCACATTTAAAGGAGTTTTTCGTAACCTCACATCCGGTTTGAAATAATATATTCCAGAATGAGATAGGTAAATTTTTACACCAGCCGTATAATCCGGATCTCTGTTCTTTTTACTCTTTTCTGTTGCCGCCAAATCATAAAAGCGACAAATATAAGCCGTATCTTTTTTACCAGGAGGGTTGTCCACTATCGGAAACCACGCTTCCTCAAACATACGCCCTTTTGCTTTTATATTCCAGTCACCCTCAGCCATTTGTTTCCGCAAAATAAGGTCTTCTATCCGATTTATCCTATCCCTGTAATCCTTAGTATCCAGTCCAGGATTATCTTCCACAGAAGCAGGAATAAATACTGTTTTTTTATCTCTTGTTCTTGGATTTATATATTTTTCATACACCCAAGAACCTCTTTCTACCTGCTCTCTCGTAGGAGGGTTACTTGTCGCCCTAAAACGAATAGGCAGAAATTTATGTTTCAATAAACGTCTCATCCTGAGACTAATCAAATAATTAATTTGGTTTTGTCGTAGCTGTACCAACTCATCTGCACCAATAAACTGATATGCTGGCCCCTGATAATTAAAATGATCCATAGGCCCATCCAAATATCCAAACCCCAAAGTAGAACCTGTACTAAAATGCCAAACTTTAGTATCCCCATCCCAACGCACCAAGTGTTTCAAGCTCTTAAACCACTCATGAGACTTTGTCAACAAACCCTCGGGCTTACTCAGATTAGAAGTAGTATCCCTCAACAAAAGAGCATTATACCCAGGGATATCCACCCATTGAAGCGCAGCCATCAACAAAGCACCACTCTTCCCACCCCCAGGCTGACCACCATAAAAAACTTCTTCCACATCATCACATAACAAAAAAGCCGTCTGCTTAGGTGACGGTAGATGATCCTTCGGAATAAACTGCCGTGTGTATTCGTTCGACAAAACACGCGGCAGTGTCGGCATCTTATAAATTTCAGACAGAGTATTCTTTTTACCCGTCTTATTCTTGATTGATCGTCTCAACTGCTTCACACGTAACCTCAATAGGGGCTTCTAAATCTTTTCTGGTTTGACTTAAAATTTTCAAAACTTCTTGCCAAGCACCTGTTTCTTTTTTCAACTTCTTAATAATTTCGTCATTCACGTAATTATCATCTATCGTGTGAACTTCTCTCTTTTCAGCCCACCTCTCAGGATCACGATTGGTCAGAAGTAGCTTAATAGCCGATAAGTCAGGAGGAATGTGTTTTTGCACAATCTTCTTACTGGCATATAACTTATCCTTACCAAAAAAAGTAGTTTCCTCTTTGTAGGTATATCCCAAAGCCCTTTTTAATAATTTCTTCTCTACCCTTTTTACAGTGAAATTATCAACCCCAATAGCTATAGAATCTTTAAAGGCAGGATATTTTTTTATCCAACAAGATATTACATTTTCAGAAACGCCAAACGTCTTGGCAAGCTCCTTCTTATTAGCTCCAAAATAAGTACACACATTGCGAGCAACAATGCTAAAAGACGGATTGTATAAAGTAGTCCCATGCTTATAATCATCAAGTTCCCTCAAAGACACCAACTGCATTTCTACGTCCGTGTTTCTGGTGCTTGCTCTATTTCTTCTTTTATTCTCTATTTTGCCCATGCCTATTAAAACCCCTTTTATTTTAAATAACATTAAAACAGCACTTTGTAAACCCCTTTGTTCATTCTGTTCTTTTGTTACCAGAGGCAAACACAGACACATAAATATTGCATGGGGGGTGTAACTGTAATCATTTTTTGGGTGATTTCTGAAAAGTTCAAAAATTGGGGAGGGGGTTTGCCATACCTCCATAGGGGGGGTACCTGATAAATAAAAACAAGATAATTTATTTTTTTAAACAAACCACCTTCCAACCACAAAGCAACACAACACCCTCTTACCTACCTTCGTATTCATTCTTAGCGTTCCTCTCCGCTTGTTCTACAGCACACAAATGTAATAACAATCCCCTGCCATGTTCAGAAAATTACAGCCCCTTAAAAACGCTGTATGTAATTTCAGTTTTTCTTTCCTTGAGCAGGAATTACAAATACAAAATTACAACTATTCTTATTACAGCTTTCTTCCCTTCTTTTATTCTGTAATTTCGTTTCTTATTCTCTTTCGTAATTTATCTTTGTAATTACTTTTTATTTCAGTATTAATGTGGGGCAAAAAATAGTACTTTTTTATCCACACCCCCCTTTTGTAATTTTACTTAATTGTTTTTTATTCAGACTTTGTGTGTTCTTTCTGTAATTACTTTAGTTTTTCGTTCTGTGGCTGCTCTCATATGCCAACTTGAACAAAAAAAATAGCTAAAAAAACGCATGTAATAATGCTATAAAAAAAGGGAACTCAATCCTTCGGGTTCCCCTTTGTTCTATACTGTTATGGGCTTTGGGAGTGGGTTGTAATTACAAGTGCTTTTTTGTTGTAAAATTACAGAATAATCCCCCTCCCAAACCTGTAATTAATCTCACCACCCTATTTCATCACAAATTACAACCAAACCCCTCACAAAACCACCCCTAAAACAGCCTGTAATTACACACGCTACACAGTCTACACAATCCCATACAAAACCCTACCTATCTATACATACTCCTATACCTACTCACTCTATTATATTACCTCTATATATACATACTTGCTTATACACACTTTGTTTGCTTTGTTTTTCTTTTTTCTCTTTCTTTTTCATATAGTTACATTTTTCTGTAATTTTCTCTATGTTTGTGCTTGACTCTTCCTATAATTAGTCCTACAATACACTTACAAAACAATTACAGATTAATTACATTCTCTTTTGGTTTCTGTTTTTTGCTTGGATTTTTCCACTGTAATTACAAAGCACTTTTTTAAGGTTTTTTCTCTTGAAATAAAATTATAAAAAAGTGCTTGACATTGTATACAATGTTTCGTATAATACAAATATAGGGTAGTTAATTACAGTTTATTTAAAAGGAATTTTAATTATGTGTTTTTCTTCCAGTGCTTTCATGGTTCGTGAAAAAGAAGTACAGGCTGTAATAAACAGCGGTGAATACAATTTTCTTTCCGGTTTAAGTGTCAGTGACATGACAACAGCGGAAGTAGATTTTTTACACCATCTTGTTTCCTCGGAGCTTATAGAAAAAGCAAATACTCTTGATATAGCCTTTTACGATTTGAAAGATATTTGTTTTGATTTTACCCCTGCAAACCGTTGTACAGAAAAGGACGTAAAAAACGTTATAAAATCTCTCTCAAACTATTTAAACAAGAAATTATAAAAAGGAGTTTTTCATGAAAAATCTCACGTTCTCTGTTGGTGTCCTAGAAAAAAACCTTGGTTCCTTTCTAAGGAAATGTGAAAAAATAAAGAGAATCTGTGTTTCTAAGTTGGGTGTGGCTTTTTCCATTGCTGAATCCTCCTGTGTAAAAAAAGTGTGCGTGTATCAATCCTCTTTTTTCACAAACTGCATTAGGTTACAGAATTATTATACGTACACGGTGTCTTGTTCTACCAACCTTCCTGTACAAAAAGACGTGTCTTTTATTGGCATGTCCGTTGTTTCTGATGGAGTGAAACAAGTGTTTACCCAAAAAAAATATAAAGAAGAATTTCTGCTAAGCAATGAAATTCCACGCTGCGATTGCTGCGGTGTAGATAGATACCGCACAAAACACTTCTTTTTTCTCCGAAATAACGTTTTGGAATGTATTGGTTCCTCTTGCGTTGAATCCTATTTTGGTATTGATTTGCGTGTTCTTTTGAGCATGATCAGTTTTGAAGATTCTTTTGAAGAGGAAGAAGAAAAAGAAAACCACAAAATAACTAGTGGTTTTTATCTAGTTGATGTTCTTGCAGTTGTGTTGTTCAAACTTCGTGGCGGAGATTGGACAAAAAACCTGGTGCAAAACTCCCTCGTGCCCCTTCTTTTTCCAACAACAAAGGGAGAGATTCAAGAAAAAGAAAATTTCCTGCGCTATATAAAAGAAAAAAGCGGCGAGCCTTTCTTGCAAAACGTCCTTTCTGATATAGAAAGAAAAGCGGTCAAATTTTCTCCTAAAACAGATTTCGATTACAACATGAAAGCGGTTTTACTGGATGATTCTAATAAAATCCGCGATTATGTTTCTAGCAAAGAAAACATGGTCGCGTACGCTCTGCATTTTTTTATGAAAAAGGAAAAAGCCCCTTCCAAAACAATACAAAAAGGGGACTTTGTTGGGGCTGTCGGCGACAAAATTACAATGAAGGCCACCATTGTAAACACAAAGATGATAGCAACGCCATATGGTGAAACAATGTTGGTTTCTTTTGTGGACACAAACAACAATAACCTCTCTTGGTTTAAAAGCTCTTTTTCGGAAGAGTTTAGCCAGCACGGGCAAGTTGTGACCATAAAGGCCGCCGTGAAAAAACACGATATATTTAACAAAAAAAGAGTGACCTACCTTACGCGCGTGAAAATTTGTGCTTAAACCAAGAAATTATAAAAAGGAGTAATAAGATGAAAGTAAAGATAACCGACAACCTTATAATGCTAAGTTTGAAGCTAACCGCAGCCCAACAAAGGGCTACGGAGAGAATTGTAACGCCTCAGAAAATAGCGGAAATTGTAAAAAAGACGGAAGAATACCTTGAGACTATCTGCCTACCTAAGAAACACTGGACTGGCACAGTTGTTGAGTATATAGAACGCGTGAACTGCGACAACTACGGGAAGAAAGGCTCGTACAGAGCCCCCAGTACGAAAGTTGTAATAGAGAAAGGGCGCACCTGTTGGTTCCTGACAGAATGCGAACGACTCCACTTCCCTACGGGGAAGACGAAAGATAAAGATGCGAACCTTTATCTAACAACAGAGGCAGAGGAATTCTTAAAAAGGAAGTATATAAGAAACATAGAAAGCGAATTTTTCGCAAGGGATTAACAGCTTGCGCCGACGGGTGGCAACACATGCCGCCCGATTATTACAACTATAACAATCACAGCAAAAAGGAATTACAGAATGGAACCCACAAAGATTTTTATACAAAGCTATAGAGGAAGCGTGTTTGATGGTAAATGGATAAGTCTCCCAATGGAGGAAGATGAGTTGAAAGATATTCTACACACCTACGATGAAAGGGAACTTTTTATTGCCGATAGCGAAGGGTTTCTTTCCTTTGATTTAAATGAAAGTGAAAACCTCGTTGAGTTAAATGAATTTCTCCTAAAATTGGAGAACTTGGACGAAGACAGCCAGCTAAAATGTAAGTTCCTACTAGAAACGCTCGTCGTACGCGACAGAGACGATGCCCTGGACAAGTATGAAGATGTCTTTTTTTACAAAGGCATGACCTTATTAGATGTAGCACGTGACATGGTAGACTCCGGTTTTTTTGGTGACGTGAACAAGGAAATTGAAAAATACATCGATTTTCCCGCAATTGCAAGAGACCTTGAAATGGAGGGTTATGTTGAGACCAAAGAAGGCGTGTTTTTTTGTAATTAAACACAAGAGGGATTGGGGAGAACCCGTACATGTTGGTTACAGGTTTAAGAAAATACCCCTAGTACCTTCTGCGATTTCGACGGACGAGGATATCAATTGTGTGTTGCGTAGAACACGAGAAATTGTAGAGTCCGCTAAGGACGCCGTCAAAAGGGCTAAGTCTCTGCCCATATATAAAGAGAAAACCCTTTTCTAAACGTCCTCGCAAATGGGTGGCACACGTTGCCACCCGATTATCACAGTAACAAAAAAGGAGCAACGTAATGGACATGAACACTCACATAAAAGGAAGAGACCTTAGAAAGGAAAACATGTCGGGCTTAAATTTACCTGACGTTTTCCTACAAGAGGCTAACATGACTAGCCTAAACCTTAACAGCACCAACTTCACAGGTGCTGACCTGAAAGGGGCTAATTTAGAAGGGGCTAATTTAGAAGGTGCGATAGAATAGTAGCGGTATATTCTGCCGCCCGATTTTTACACTAACCACAACAAAAAGGAGTATACGACATGAGCATTTTTGAATCTGAAAAAATAATGAGCATAATAGACAAAGGTAATTTAGAAGTCTTCGGAGTTCTACAGGGCCGTACTGGAAACAGCTCACCGGAAATACTGCGCCTCTTCATCAAGCGGGACATCTGCAATAGTGTTCATTATGACGAAAGGATACTGCTGGAGGGATTCACTCTCTGTAGTGAATGGGGTGAAAGCCTCTTCTGTAGTTCATCGGCAAATCCCTACAGGTTCGTTGACTTTTGGTTGCGTCCAGGAGACGCAGGTTGTTCCGTGTTGCAGCAAGCACGCGGGATCGTAAAGTCAGCCAAAGCCGCCGTAAAAGCGGTTAGGGCGTTGCCAGTATACAAAGAAAAAATGCTTTTCTGAAAGGATACACAATCGGGCGGTACATTCTACCGCCCGATTATTGCAACAACAACCGCGACAACAAGGAGTAATGGAATGACAAAAGAAAAAACAAAACAGGAACTAAAAAGGATTTCAACAGTGTTTGACTTAGACACTGAGAAACTCACACATGCCGAACGTACTTTTATTTCCACAATAAGCTGGAATAACCTTTGTGAGTGGGATTACATCCTATTACGGCTCCTGTTTGAAACTAGGATTTCACATTTTCTACCTCTTATGGCAGAGAACAATTACGATTTTTTGTTTTTTTGTGTTGCCTTTCCTTTTCACAAAAAAATAAAAAATGTGACCAAAAATGTAATAAAAAACAGGATAAAAGAACATATTAAATCGAGGATTACAAGTGATGCGATTTTGAAAAGAATCGACATTGTTCTTTCCTAGTCCCAAAAAACAAGAAATTACAAATGTGACAATAAAAACATTGCGCGAGGTAGGCTGGATACTGGATTGTGGCCCTAATTACAGAGGCTACATCATAGAAGAAATATGCTGCAACAAAAGGATAGCACACAACACTATTTTGTTGCAAAAAGCGTGCCATAAAAAGAATTTTTTGGTTTTACACCATACTCCGAAAAAAATTTTTTTTGAGCCAATAAAAGCCCTAAGAGGGGCAAAGAGTCCCAAAAAATTTTGTGTTCCTTAACTTCTGAAAAAATTTTAATTCCAAACAGAAATTTCTAAACTACAAAAGACACGAAAAATTAACAATAACTTATTTTTAGTTACAAAATCTTTATTCCCCCATCTTTTAATTTCGTGTGGGGGTAATGTTGAAATTTCTTAATTAGGGTAATAAAACACATGTCAAAAACAATTCTTTTTTTAGTGGATGTCGTTACTACAAAAAAATTCCCTCATTGTAAAGGATTTTTACAAAAAAACCAATTTTGAAAAAAACTGGAGAAAAGAATATTTTCCTGAAATAACAGAAACGCAAGATGTTTGGTGTTTTTCAGTTGAAGAAGGGACATTTAACGAAATCATGTACATGTCCTCTCTCCAAGGACCACACGGAGTGAAAATTTTTCTTTTTCCTAAAAAAGGAACAAGTAAAAAAGAAATAAATAAAGCCAAAAAAATAGCAAAAGAAGAACGGGATGTTGTTTCTTTTTGCACAACATACTTAACTGAATAAAAAGGAATTAACAAATGGATAAAGAAGTGCAAGCGGCATATAACAAACTTTTAAAAACCTATGGAAAAAAACAAGCAATCCCCTGTGATAGCGTGAGAAGATGTAGTATAGAATATAACCCTGTCTATAAAGAATATAGTGTTCTAGAAGTTATCACAAAAAAAGGGACAATGAAGTACCCTTTAAGACACCAACTCATACAAAAAAAGAATTTCTTTCAATTTGTCAAATATTATGCTCCTTGACTAAGGATACTGAAATGAATTACAACACTTCAACAAAAAAAGAAAGAGAAAATTTAAATAACACTTTTAAACAACTTTCTCTTTCTTTTTCAGAAATTTCACTAGAAGAAAGAAATTTCTTAATGAAACTTTCCTTAAATGAAATATCATATTGGGAAAAAGAAACACTATATATTTTGTTAAAATTGAAAATAACCCCCTTTTTGAAATATCTTTCAAAAGAAAAAAGTCCCAAAAAAATATTAGAAGAGATAAGCTACAAAAGAAAGTACTCATTTGATGAACCAAGGTTCATCAAAATGTTAAAGAATTTATTTATAAAATCAAACATAAAGACAGAAGACCTTATGACAATGATCATAAAATCCAAACTTTATGATTAAATTGAAGGGAGCTAATTAATGGAAGAAAAACCAAGAACTGAAATACACACTCTTTATGAACAGATCAAACATATAGGAAAATGTTTTTTGTTCATTTTTACCACCATCACAGTTATAACTATTATTTGGTACCCATGAATAGACTTGAAAAAGACCAAAAATCTGTCGTTCTGAGTGTTCGTTTTCCCGAAAAAACGTACGATTTCTTAAAAGAATTATCCGATAAAAGAGGGGAAAGAATTTCAAGAACGATAAGGTTCTTGGTTGAACGTAATTTTATAAAAAAGAAAAATAATAATGCTTAGCCTAAAGGATATAATGTGTAAAGGGTTCTATTACACATTATATCCTTACCAAAAAAGAGGTGTGGCATTACTAGATAAGCACATCAATAAAAATGGAGGGGCACTCCTGAGTGATGATATGGGCTTGGGCAAAACAGCCCAAGTTCTTGCGTGGCTTAATCACTCAGGAAATATCAAAAAAACTGTTATTATCGTCGTTCCTTCCCATCTAAAGGAGACTTGGCGAATGGAACTTTTTAAAACCACTAAAAGAAAGGGATTTGTTTTAGAGGGACAAACCCCATACAAACTTGAAAAAAACAAAATCTACATAATTAACTATGAGATTTTTTCTTTCTGGTTCATGGAACTGGAAAGATTAAAAGCAAAAGTTCTAATTTGGGACGAATGCCACTATGTTTCAAATGAAAAAGCTCAAAGAACAGGGATATTAAAGCTCTTAGCAGAAAAAATCCCTTGTAAGATAGCCTTAAGTGGGACTCCGTTTAAAAACAGTCCCATGGAACTCTTTACCACTCTAAACATCATATGCCCAAAAATGTTTTATAATAAATACAGTTTTGGGCATACTTATTGTTACGCAGAAAAAAATAAGTTTGGCCTAACTTTCAAAGGAGCAAAAAACTCCAAAAAACTACATAAAATTTTAAAAACAAATCTTATGATTAGACGAAAAAAAGAAAAGGTTTTAAAAGAGCTTCCATTAAAAACAAGAATTATCGTTTCTGTTCCGTTGAAAAACAGAAAAAGATATGAAAAAGCTGAATCTGATTTTATCAATTGGCTAAGGGAAGAAGAAGGAACGTTAGCCGCTTCCCGTGCAAAAAAAGCCTTAAGTTTGGTCAAAATAACCAAACTAAAAAAATTGATAATAGAGGAAAAAATGGAAGCCATTATTAATTGGGTGTCTGACTTTCTGCATAATACAGACAAAAAACTTGTAATTTTTGCAGAAAACACCTTTGCTTTAGACGCACTGCACAAAAAATTTTCCAAAACTTCCATCGTATATGATGGAAAAACAAAGAAAGAGAACAAAAAACAAGCCCCCACTATTTTTGAACAAAACAAAAATATTCGTTTATTTTTAGGCAATCTTAGAAGCTGTTCTACTGGCCTAACTCTGACAAAAGCATCAGACACACTAACAATTCAATTGGGTTGGAACTCTGTTATACATGATCAAGCAGAAGATCGTGTACACAGAATAGGACAAAAAGAAAAAGTTTTTTCTTACTATTGTGTAGGCACAAACACAATAGAAACTAAACTTTTAAAATTGATCGAACAAAAAAGAAACGACACATCAAAAATAATGGACGGAAAAAAAGTAAAAGAAAAAGAAAATCTCCTAAATTTATTTCTTAAGGAAATGTTAAAAGATGTTTGACGTTTTTTCTTTCTTATCCGAATTCTCTATTCAACACATTAACACGGGAAAAAATGTTAGCTCTGGATGGATAGGCATAAACTGTCCTTTTTGTTCTGACTCAGGCTTTCACGGAGGCTTTAATGTTAGAACGGGAGGGTTTAATTGCTGGAAGTGTGGACATCATAGCTTAATTGAGGTCATTTCTCAATTAACATTTTCTAACAACCCCTATGAAATAATAAAAAAACATCAAAGTGGAGTCTCCGAAAAAAAAATTTTTTTTGAGCCAATAAAAGCCCTAAGAGGGGCAAAGAGTCCCAAAAATTTTAGTAGCAAACTTTCTTTGCCTCCTGAATCGGAAAATCTTCTTTCCAGACATAAAAGTTATTTGGAAAAAAGAAATTTCGATCCGGAAAAATTGGAAAGATTTTGGAAATTAAAAGGCACAAGAAATTTAGGAGCTTATAAGTTCAGGATAATAGCTCCCATTTTTTATAAAGAGCAGCTTGTATCATATCAAGGAAGGGATATCACAGAAAAATCCCCTTTAAGGTATAAGGCTTGTAAAAAAATTAATGAACTGGTACCACACAAGCACGTGCTGTATGGTTTTGATCACATAATAAGAAATACAGTAATTGTTGTGGAGGGCATAACAGACGTTTGGCGACTAGGATATGGTGCCGTTGCCACTTTCGGCACGTCCTTTACACTAAAACAAGTAAAACTGTTAAAAGAATTCAAACGAGTTCAGGTTTTATTTGATTCTGGAAAAGAGGCTCAGATCAAAGCAAAAAAATTAGTGTCATTGCTTTCTCCTTTTACAGAGGTAAATCTTTTTGAAATGGAAAAGGGCGATCCTGGCTCTCTTTCTGAAAAAGAAAGTATGTATGTCAAAAAACAGCTTTTGAAACGTTAGAAAAGAAAAATCATAAAAAAAGCTTTCTCTCCCCCTATAGGAATAGTATTGACTCTTCCGTGAAGGGATTTATTACAAAAGAAAAACACAAAGGAATACAAGACTGAGTGTTTTACTGTTATTTTAAAAGTCAGGGCGGACAAACGATGAAAAACAAACTACAAAGTTTATTAAATATTAGTCAGGAAATTTCTGTAAAAAAAATTCTGATGGTAAAACTAGGAATTTCTCCCGCATTTGTTTTGACAGATATTTTGAAAAAAGCTAAAAACAAAAAAATGGTCAAATTTAATTTCAATTCATGGCATCCAATCCCAATCGAAAATGAAATAAATTTTTTGTGTGAGGCAGGAATTATCAAAAAAATTAAAAAAACAAAAAAAGACGGGGTAAATGAAAAAAATTTCTGGATAAAAATACAATATAAAAAATTATCCGAAATTTTTTTAGAAAAAAACCCCCCCATACCCCCCTTTATTTCAGATTATAGTGGTGGGGACACACTATATACTATAAATAGTATAGTGTCCCCCCACCTATTTAATAATATAAATGATAAAGTAATAAATGCTAATAATACACTTCTGAATAAAAAAAGAATTCCTGTCTTATTAAAAAACAAAAACAATAAAAAAAACATTTCTGTCAAAAAATCAAAATATCTAGAAATTTGGAATAAATTTCCAAATGTGCCCAAACATAAAAAACCTGAAACAAAAATTTATAAAAAAGCAAACGTAAATATCATACTGCTCAAAAAAGGATTATTCTCAAAAAATAAAGTTTTTTCTGAATCACTTAAAAAAGTTACGGGCAAAAAAGTTTTTACTAAGAAATGGAAAGATACAGAAATAATTAAGGTTTTTGATTCTCTGAATAAATTATACACAGAAGGCTATTGGCCAAGAAATAAAAAACACCTACCTAAAAACTTACCTGATTTATTGTACAACCCAATGTCAGGTTTTAGTTGTTTTTTTTATTATTACATAAATCCTCCTGAACTATTACAAAGTAAAGTAACCTCACCTTTTCCTGAAATTACAGAAATATTCTGTAATTTAATTACAAATAAAAGTGAAATAAAAGTAAAAAAACTAGTAATCAATTTGAATGAAATAAAAACTTTTTACGAGGAAATAATTACAAATGAAAAAGTTTTGTACTTTTTCCCTTCGTTTTACTTGTTTTGCAAAGAATTTTCTGTTTTTTTGAAACAAGATTGGATTAAAAATATCAATGAGTTAACAATAAAGAAGGGTTCCCCTTTATGGAATATTTTTATTAAGAAATTACAAGAAGAAAAAAACCTAATTTTTTGAAATTTTTTCTTGCTTTTTGTTTATTTTTTAATATAATTATTTATAAAGAAATTTCAAAAAATAATTTTATCGTTGATTGGGTAGAAAGGGTTACATTGAAAATAAAAAAAGTTGAAATAAAAAAGAACAAATTAGAGGAAACTATCATTTATCAACTGATAAATAATGATAGTTTTCTAAAAGAATGTGTGGCTTTTATTGACCCTAGTTTTTACACAAACGTTTATTTGAAAAAAATAATAGAACAGATAAGAATGTATTGGGATAAATACAAAAAAGCTCCAAAAAAAGATATTTTTGATCTTTTTAAGGATTACTCCGAATATTTAGAGGAGGATGAAAAAGATTTAATCTTGTGTTATTTACACAAAATTACAAAAAAGAAAAAAGTAGTAAATAACAAGTATCTAGTGGATAAAGCCACAACATACTTTAAAGAAAAAAGGATAGAACTGTTAAAAGAAAGGATGGAAAATGCTTCCGCTGAACAGGCAGAAGCCCTAATAAGTGGTTATAGAAAAATAACCAAAGATTCAATGGAAGTTATTTCTTTGTTTGATGAAAAAAGAGTAAGAAGTGCTTTTGAAAAAAAGGATGAGGAAAATTCATTTACTTTGACAGGGGATGTTGGACGTTTAATTGGTCCTATGTCAAAAGGTGAGGTTTACGCTTTTATGGGGAGACAAAAGAGTGGTAAATCATGGTTTTTTTTAGAACTGGCTGTAGGTTTAGTTTTACAAAAATTTAACACATTATTTATAAGTTTTGAAATGGATGAGGAAAAGACCCTGTTGAGGCTGGCCTCTTTTCTAAAAGGAAGACCAGTTAAAAAAGTAGAAGATGAGAAAAAACACACAAACATAATGCTCCCTGTGTTTGACTGTTTATTAAACCAGACAAATACATGTACCAGACAGGAAAGAACGTGTAACGTAGGACTATTTAATGAAAAAGGACAGCAATATTCTTTTGGCTATCACCCAAAAGAATATGTTACATGCACAGCGTGTAAAGACACTGTTTTCTTCAAACCGTCTTCATGGTTTATTCTGAAAAGAAAAAAATATCTGATGAAAGATGAAGCAATCAAATATTTCAAAAAGTTTAAAAATCATTATGGAAGAGGCCGTTTAGATTTTAAACAGTTCTCTTCTTTTACGACAATGGAACAAGTGAAAACTTTTCTTTCCAACGTGAGGTATTATCACGACATCAGCTATGATGCCATTTTAATTGATTATGGAAATAAAATGGCAGGGGATAAGAAATTACCGATGCCTTACCAAAAAAGAGAGATTTGGGAAGGTTGTAAAAGTCTAGCAGAAAAACAAGGAGTTATTGTAATAAACGCTTCTCAAGTATCCCCCACAAAAAAAGAAGGAGATGTTTCAGGAAAAGATTGGGCTGACTCTTCCGCAGCACAAGATATCTGCTCAACCGCTTGGTGTTTGAATCAAACGGTTGACGAGAAGGAAATGAGGCGCATGAGGTTACGTGTCATAGCCAAAAGACACGGAGTTTTTAATGAATCGGATGAAGCCCTTGTGCTTCAAGAATTCAGCATAGGAAGGGCGTTGCTTAATTCATACGTTCCTTCTTTTCATAGAAATAAAAAAAGAAAAGGAGAGTGATAAATGAGGGCAAATCTACTTGGAGTCAAACTTACAGACGAAGGTTGTTTTTCATATAATTTAGTAATTTCAGAATCTGAAAAGCAAGCGGAGTTTTGTGAAAAAACAAAGGAAGAGGTTTTAATAAAGATAAAAGAGAGCGGAGTACAAACAGTAACCGTTGAATGTGATTTTTTCACATCAGAAGTAACGGAATTTATCACTTGTTTAGTGAGACACCATAAAGTAATCTTAATAACAGTGGGAGAACTTCCCGAATATGTTAAGGTGCTCTTAAAGTATAATCACAAAAACATTAGAATAATAACGGTTGTTTGCTATCCTAAGAACAACACCCAGATAGAATTACTAAGAGAAAGGGATTCTATCCATTTGTATGTAACAGAATACGAAGAAAAAATCATGTTTCGTGGAATTTCAGACCAAATAAGAAGAATAAGAGAGCAGAACGAAAACGTCACAATTGCTTTTTTGAGTGATCTTTTAATAAAAGGTTCTTTTTCTCCTTTTTTAGAAGAATTGTTGAGAAAAGAAAAATTAAAAAATGTAAAGTGTTTTTATATGAATATGTTGCCAAAAAATTTCATGAAATTTTAATGAAATGAAATGAAATGACTAGTAAAAGAAAAATTATCAAAAAATATTCGATTTTTTACATATGTGTTTCTTCCCTTTTTGTAATTTTTCTGTATAATAAAACAAAGGGGCTTTCACAAACAAATTTGGGAGTGTTTTTAAAGGAGGAATTATATGTAATAAAAGATAAAGTGTGTTTTTTTTGAAATATGTAAAAAAATAAAGAAAGGAAAGAAATGGCAACAAAGTCAAATAAGAGGGAACTAAGTTCCCTAGCGAAAGAACTTAACGAAAACTTTGACCTTGAAGAGGACATTGATCTAAAGTCGGATGATCTAACTGAAGACGTGGAAAACGTCTTGGAGCTTTTGGGAAAAGACGATATAGAAGAATTGTCCGAAAAAGGAAAGAAGGTTCTCGAAAAGCATTTTTCTCACATTGTCTTTGAAAGTGACAGTGAAGAGGATGAGAACGATGACGAAGAAGAGAGTGAAGAAGGTGCGTCAGAAGAAGAAACAGAGGATGATGAAGAGAGCGACAGTGAAGAGGAAGAAAACAATGACGACGAAGAGAGTGAGGAAGATGACGGGGATGATGAAGTAGAAGAAGATAATGGAGATGATGAAGATGAAGAAGTGGCCGAGAAAGTCACTTTAGAAGAAGTGGTTTTGGAGTTTATTGAGAAGGTAGAAAGACTTCTACCAAGAAAAAATACAAAAAAGAAAGAGAAAAAAGAAAAAATAAAGTACCCCAAAGTGGGGGACTCCATTGAGAAAATAATGAGAGAGTTTGCAGTAGGAGAAGAGAACTCCTTAGTCGTTGATGAGATTTTGGACCGTCTCACAAAAATCCGTCCAGACAAGAAAAGAAAAAGCATGAAGGGTACCATCCGCGTACACCTTCAAGGCAAGTTGGAAAAAGAAAGAAACATCCCCATTAGAAAAGGGGAGAATGGTTTTTATATAGAAGTAGAAGAAGTAAAAAAGAAGGGAAAAAATACAAAAAAGAAGAAGAAAAAATAAAAAGTTTCTTAAAAAATAGAGGGGGATGAAAACTCCCCCTCATCTTACATCTTCCAACCCTCCAAAAAAACAGGAGTATATTACAATGCTCTGTTCATGCAAAATACAGAAAGAATTTACGTTAAAGATAAAAAACGTGTCTTTAAACAGGGAACAGGTCATTGAGCTGTGTGACATTCTCATAATGCTGCAATCTTCCTGGTATCAGAAAGAGAATGGCTCTCCAACTGAATTAGAACTGGTTGACTTAAACAGTGAAGATTCCTTCACATACCACATAAAACACCAAAATGACGAACAATAGGCATTTTATGGAAAAAATAAAAACCAGTAAATTACTTTTTTTGTTGAATTCAATAAGAAACAACAAAAGTGTTAATTTTGTTGTTTTTACAAAAAAAGAAATACAATCAATAAGCCATGATGGATGTTTTGTTATGTCCACACAAAACATTCTTAAAATAGAAGGAATTTACCCTTCTGAGGAATTACACACTTTTCTACAAAAAACAAAAGAAGAGTTTTTGTATTATTCCACAGAAGAAGGAACATTAGTTTTTAAAGGAAGGAGGACAAAGACCAAACTTTATTCTCTGGAAGAAGGAACACAGCCTTTTTTAAGAAAAAAAGTTCTTTGGCACGACTTACCAGAAAATTTCAATGAAGCAGTTTCCCTTATGGGAAAAAACACAAAACAGAACCCAAACGAGGTTCTAAATTATTTTTCTATTTTTGGTAAAAATATCTTATTCTGTGATGGGATAAGAGCAAGCATAGCTAAACTTACGGAAGAAATTGCAGAAAAGATTCTTCTTCCAAAAGAAGCTATTCCACATCTCAAAAGAATGGAGCCTAATAAGTTTGGCATAGGTTCTAATTGGCTCCTTTTTAAAAAAAGAAAAAATATTCTCAGCATCAGAAAAACAAACATTACTTATCCAAGCAAAGAAGTGCTTGGCCTATTCAAAATTATAAAAAAAACACAAATTTCTTTCCCGGAAGAAATAAAAGAAACGTTGGATGTTTCTAAAGTGTTTCTTTCTTCTCTGTTTGTGCAGGATTATGAAATCACATGTCGTTTTAGAGAAAATGAATGCACCTTCATAGGAGAGGGCATAGCAGGAAGTCATACGGAAAAAGTGGTATGCTCCTACTCTGGCCCAACGCTAGAGTTAAAAATAAATCCTGATTTTTTATGGAACTTATTGAGTTATAAAAATAAAAAAATATATTTTACGAAAATAAATGATGAAGAAGGCAAACTTCTTTTTCTATCAAAAAACAGTAAACATCTTCTTTCAGTGAGTTTGTGAATGAAAGGTTTTTTTGAAAAAATAGGAGTTAAAGAAGAATTTAATAAAATGACCGCTTCCTCTAAAAAACAAATTGATTCCTGTGAGGTGTGTGGTCTTTATAAATCTTGTAATGTTTCCCAAACAGGCTTATATGGAAAAGGAAAAAAAGAAATCCTTTTTATAACTACTTTCCCAAAAGAAGAGTCTATTTATATACTGGAAGAAGCCTTAGAAGCCTTGGACATTGTTTTAAAAAAAGATTGTTGGGTTTGTCCCTCCATACAATGTCATCCAGAAAGGGAACCTTCTCTTAAAGAAGTAACTTGCTGTCAAAAAAGAATAAATAAAATAATAAAAAAAATAAAACCTAAAAAAATAATTCCATTAGGAAAATACCCCATAAACAGTTTGCTCTTGAAGCGGATGAATAGAATAGGTGAGGAACATAAATGGGTGGGTTTTTCTATTCCTGATTATAAATATAATTGTTGGGTTTTTCCGAACTATTCTTTAGAGACAATGTACAACTATGATCTTGACGAAACATATAGAAATGATAAAAATGTTTTACATAAACTGTTCAGGGGCAGTTTAAAAAAAGCCATTAAATGGAAAAAACCACTACCAGAAAAAGAAGACATTGAGAAAAAAGTAACAATTTTAACAAAAAAGCAGGACGTTATTTCCTGCCTTAAGAGGATAAAAAAAGACGCAAAAGAAATTGCTTTTGATTATGAAACAACGGGGTTGAAACCTTATAAAAAAGGACATAAGATTGTCTGCATGAGCATTGCCGTTTCTTCTCAAGAAGTGTTTTCTTTTCCTGTTTATAAAGACACTGTTTTTTTAAAACTTTTAAAGGAAGTATTAACAGATAAAAGTATTAAAAAAATAGCACAAAATGTTAAGTTTGAAGATATCTGGACAAGAGTTATTCTGGGATATAAACCTAAAGGTTGGGTATGGGATACCATGGTCAATGCTCATATAATAGACAATCGTACAGGCATCACAGGCTTGAAGTTCCAAGCATACATTAGATATGGAATTCTTGGATATGACCAAGAAGTAGAAAGATATATAAAAGGCACTAAAGAAGGGGAAAATGAAAAAGATGGAAACAGGATTAATCTGATTGAAAATGCTCCGTTAAAAAAGCTCCTTCTTTATTGTGGATTAGACAGTCTCTTGGAATTTCGTCTTTATGAAGACCAGAAAAAAGAAATAAAAAATCTAAATCATTCCTTTTTTCTTAAAGCAACCAAAGCTTTTTCTGATATTCAAAAAAATGGAATATATGTTGACAAAAAACATTATATAAAAGAAAAAATAAAAGTAAAAAAAGAAATAACAGCCTTAAAAACAAAAATAAGAAACTCCGAAGAACTTAAAAAAATAGAAAAGTTTAAAAGAAAAAGAAGTAATTTAGAAATAAAAAATGTTGTTAGTGACGATCAACTAAGAACATACCTGTTCAAAATTTTAAAAAAAGAGTGTGTAGAAAGAACAGAAAAAGGACTTGAGGCAGTGAGTGAGCCTGTTTTGCACAGATATGAAAACATATCCTTTATTAAGAATATTCTACAAATAAGGAAATTGAATAAACTCAGATCTACCTACATAGAAAGTTTTTTGAGAGAAGAGGTTAAAGGAAAAATACACCCTTTCTTCGATTTGAATAGGGCTGTCTCTTTCCGATCCAACTCATCAAACCCAAACTTTCAAAATATTCCTGTAAGGGATGAAACAGCCGGAAGGATAGCAAGAAAAGGGATTATAGCAAGACCAGGGGAAATACTTCTTGAGTCGGATTATTCAGGCTTAGAAGTGGTTATTGGTGCTTGTCATCATAAAGATAAGAATATGATTAAATATCTACTTGACCCGAAGTCAGATATGCATAGGGACACAGCAAAAGATATTTTTCTGTGCGAACAAGATGAAATTAGTAAAATGTGTAGGTTTTACACAAAAAACGGTTTCGTTTTCCCTCAGTTCTATGGATCGTATTACAAAGAGTGCGCAAAGAATATGTGGGAGACAATTACAAACGAACGAGTACAATTAGAGTCGGGTGTTTTTGTTCTGGAGCATTTCTTTGAAAAAGGAATCATTTGTTACGAAGATTTCGAAGAGCACTTAAAATCTGTTGAAGATATTTTATGGAATAAGCGGTTTTATGGATATAAAAAATGGAAAGAAGATTTTTATGAAGAATATTGTAAAAAAGGGTATTTTTACTTAAAAACAGGTTTTAAGTGTTCTGGTTTTATGAAAAAAAATCAAGTGGTGAATTACCCAATACAAGGAAGTGCTTTCCATTGCCTTCTTTGGAGTCTCGTAGAGGCAAATAAGATTTTTAAAAGAGATAAATGTTTAGGGGCAAGTATTGCTGCCCAAATACATGATTCTCTGTTTGTGAGAACAAAAGAAGAAAAACTAAAAGAAGTTGTGGGAACAATAAAAAGAGTTTCCTGTGTAGAGTTACCTAAAGCATTTGAATGGATAACACTTCCTTTAAATGTTGAAATTAAAGTGGGTAAAAATTGGCACGAAACCACTAAATTAGAAATTGATTGAGTAAGGAGAAGTAAGGAGCGAGTATAGCCCCCTAGGGGATCTTATTTCGTGAGGATTTGTAATTTTACATATATCATAAAGGAGACACCGAAATGATAATTTACAAAGCGGTCAAGAAGAATAGGGAGACCCAGGATAATACAAAATGGGCGATAGAATACTTAAATAACAGCCTTACCAAAGGTGCTACATATGCTGGTGCTTCTTCTGCTGCTACTACGCCTACGGCCACTGCTGCGGCTGATGCTGTATTTGTTGTTGTTTATGAGGAATTATTAAACAACGCGGTGGGGCGTGTTACGCGCCCCATCGTAGGGAGAGACTAAAAATGATGCTTTATAAAGTAGTTGATGAGAAAATGGAGACTCGTAACCACACAAAATGGGAGATAGGGGTGATGCGTAAAAAACCCATTATAGACAACCCAAGGATTTGTTCAAAGGATGTGTTCCACGCATATGAACACCTCAACCTCGCCCTGGTTTTTATGCACGTCCATCTTAAAATTAAATCTCCGAAAATTCTTAAATGTGAAGGGGAGATAATAATTAAAAAGAGCAATAAGGTGGGCGTTTTTGAACTAACTCCCATAGAAGAGATACCACTACCAGAGTGGCACACAGGTAATGACAAAAGAAAAATACTAAGTCTATCTTCGATTTATTGGGCAACAGAGGTGTTGCCTATTTTCGAAAAACGTTATCCAGACGACAATGGACCAAGGATAGCGATAGAGTCAACGGTAAAGTGTGTAAATAACAACTTTACTAAAACTGCTGATGCTGATGCTGCTGCTGATGCTGCTGATGCTGCTTATGCTTATGCTGCTGAAGTTGCTGATGCTGATGCTGATGCTTATGCTGCTGATGCTGATGCTGCTTATGCTGCTTATGCTGCTTATGCTGCTGCTTATGCTGCTGCTGCTGCTTATGCTGCTGCTGCTGCTTATGCTTATGCTTATGCTAAGGCTGCTACTTATGCGGCCCTCGCGGATGATAAAATTAACTTAAATAAACTGCTAAACCAAGCCATTGCAGTAGTAGCGGGTGGGGGAAAAATATCACCGAAGTTTAGATGAAGGAGTAATCAAAATGATAGATACAAGGCGTGTGGAGGATGACATGACCTCCATGATGTCACAAGGGCATCTAAGAGCTGTTCACGACCACGTATACACACGAATACCGTTACTGCACTGGCTTGGGAAAAAGGGCAGAAAAACAGTAGTCTTTGATGGGGAGAAAAGGACTACTGAGACTTTGCCTGTAACTAAGTCTAGTGACTTAGTGTTGCCAGTATCACCTAGCGCTAAACCACACTTAATAGCTGAATTTCCACATAAGAGCGTGTGTGGCGCGATAACAGTTAACATTACAGAATATTTACAGTACCCGACGTACTTAAAGATGCTCATTGACAATAAAGTCAATAAACTAAAAGTGGCTATGTGTAACACATTAGGTGCCATGCTCTTTGGTGACGGCACAGGTAACAAGGGTAAGGACATAATGGGTTTGGCCGGTATCGTGGCTGATGACCCAACAACTGGCAGTCTCGGAGGTATCGACAGGAGCACTAACCCTTGGTGGCGAAATGAAACTTTGGAAGGCGGTAAATTAGGTGCACCCTTTGACACGTTACTACGAAAAATGACGAGGATGTACGATGCGTGCTCCGAAGGGAGCGACCACCCTGATTTAATTATCTGTGACCAGGCTACCTATGAGGCCTATGAGGGTCTAACACCTACATATGGCCGCTTTGTTGATGCGGATATGGCAAGGGCAGGATTTGAGAACCTTAAATTCAAAGGAGCTGTCGTAGTCTTTGACCCTGCGTGTCCATCTGACGCAAATCACGGGAAAATGTACTTTTTGAACAGCAAATACCTCTCATGGACCGTAGACACGGAAGCAAACTTTGCCATGACACTTTTTAAGTTATATGGTTTCACACATTTCGTGTCAAAGGTCTTACTTATAGGCAACCTGATAACCTCAAATTGCGCTAAGCATGGCGTGATTTATGACATTGATTTAAAGTAGGTGCTTCTAAAGGAGACGATATGTTTAAAACGCCCCAAGTCTTAGACCTTTTCAGTGGCATAGGTGGGTTTTCTTTAGGTCTTGAAAGAGCCGGATTCAAAACAGTAGCCTTTTGCGAAATAGATAAGAAAGCCCGACAAGTTCTGAAGAAACATTGGCCGACAATCCCCATTTACCAAAACATCAAGGAGCTAACTTGTGAAAAACTTAAAAAAGATGGAATCACAAACATTGAAATCATCTGCGGAGGTTTTCCCTGCCAAGACATCTCCAATCTTGGCCAAGGAGCAGGCATCAAAGGAGAACGCTCAGGGTTATGGTCGGAAATGTGCCGAGTTATTAGCGAGATACGACCGCAATTCGCAATCGTGGAAAATGTGGCGGCTTTGCGAAGACGGGGACTGTCAAGAGTTCTCGGAGACTTGGCCGAGATCGGGTACGACACAGAATGGCACTGCATACCGGCTTCCGCCGTTGGTGCGCCTCATCAGAGGGATAGACTCTGGATTATTGCCTACCCCCACGGCAAGCTGCGGTTTCCACTTAACATTTACCCAAGAGCAGATAAGAAAAGTGTACAAACGGTCATGTGGAAGAACTTTTTCTTTGTCCGTAGCGGAACTAATGATTTTAAATTTCGGCAAGAAGATCAATCCTATCTTTGTGGAGGAAATAATGGGCTATCCGCAAGGATGGACAGACTTAAGCAGTTAGGTAACGCTGTCGTACCACAAATCCCTGAGTTAATTGGCAGGGCTGTTTTGGAGGCAAGCAAAAAACAGCTTAAAAAAGGAGTCTATAATAAAACATGACACAAACAGAATTCAACAGTCTGCTACTGCTACCGCTGCATTATAAAGTAGCAATAGCACTAAGCAAAATAAGAGAGTGGTACGAACTGCATAACGGTATGGTATACGTGGCCTTTTCCGGCGGGAAGGATTCCACCGTTCTCCTACACCTTGTCCGTTCTCTGTATCCCGAAGTTCCGGCAGTATTCAGCGACACGGGCCTTGAGTTTCCAGAATTACGGAGTTTTGTTAGGGACACGCCCAATGTGGTGCTCGTGAAACCGAAACTTTCATTCAGGGAGGTAATAGAACAGTATGGTTGACCTGTGCCTTCCAAGGACATAGCGAGAAAAGTACGGCAGTTGTCCAGAACGCAATCGGCATACCTTGCCTGCCGGACTTTCTACGGGAGGGACTGCAATCCTCAAGGAACCAAACGATGTAATGTTGAGTGCGCAGAACGAAATAAAACGACAACTTGCGCCAAGGATAATGCAAAGCTCCCTAACAAGTGGCGGTTCTTATTAGACGCTCCTTTTCCCATATCTGACGCATGCTGCGACAAGTTGAAGAAGTATCCAGGGAAGCAGTATCAAAAGGAAACAGGCAGGGTTCCATTTATAGGGATAAGAGCGGACGAGTCCTCTCTCAGAACAAAGTATTATAAGGAGCAGGGATGTAATTTTATGGGAAGAGAGCCGAAGTCCAAGCCGCTGTCACTGTGGCGGGAAGAGGATATATGGGCTTATATCCAACAGAGCAACCTTCCCTACGCAACCATATATGACAAGGGGTATAAGACCACAGGCTGCGTTTTCTGCGGCTTCGGAGCGTATCAGGAACAGAAGAAAACCGGCACTAACCAATTTATTTTATTGAAGCAATCCCATCCTAAATTGTGGCGGTACTGCATAAAAAACTTAGGAATGAGTGAGGTATTGGACTACGTAGGGATAAAATATAAATAAACGCATTACCTAAAACTAAAGGAGATTATTATGTGCGCTTTTTTCTCGTTTTGTACTACCCCAGAGGGTGTTTACCTCTATTTCAATGCTAAAGAAAGAAAAGAATTAAAAAAACACAATTCTAATAACCACTCCTCTGACTCGCATACGTCGATAGCCCATAGATACGGGTATATCGGAGCGTATGAGGACACACTAACGAAGTGGGAATACAACCCACTGACGAAGGAGCTAAAACTTGATACTAAAGGAGAGACCCCGCCATGTAAGAGGGATGTCTTAGCGTATTTACACAAGTTGGATTTCCAGCAGATGGCACCTGAATTGATTATGAAGAAAATTATCAATCCTTTTGCGATAGCACCGCCTAAGGAAATAACACCAGAGATAATAGCTCTCGTGCACGAGTGGGCTTCTGCGGCGGATTCTGTGTGGGATGTCTTGTGGGACACCTTGGATGCTTCTGTAGACGCTAATATATGGAGTACGGTGGTAAATGAGGTGTGGGCTGTGTCGTGGGGCGACATGGATGATTCCCTGATATATCCCATGAGGGCGTCCATGCTGGATTCTGTGAGAGGGTACACGACTTCTTTCTTCAAAATAGAATATGAAACGGATTTCTCGTCGATAATAAAGTTGTGGGAGATGGGGCTGGTTCCGTACAACGACGGCTCCCGCTGGTATCTGCATAGCCAAAATGGGGTTGTGTGGGAAAAGAAAATATAAGATATACAACTTTTTGGATAGAGGTTTTGTAATGAAAAAGGAGTTCAGTTTGGGGGCTATACTAACGTTAACATGCGGGTGTAACTTCTTAGGGCTGTATGACGACGAGAAAATAGAATGTTTTATCTTGGGAATAGGTGAGTACAAACACATGTTGAGTTATTGTGAGCCAGGTTGTTTTGTAAAAAAGAAATTCTCTCAATTGGATATTTGTAAGAATAAACTCTTAAATGATTTATATCAGACGCTAATCTATAAAGCAACCTCCCAGAGAGACAAAAGCAAAAACATATCGCTTGTAAAAAAGTTTATATATGACGTTGGAGAGGTGTATGGACATAAACACTTTGTAGGGCAAATGCCTCTGAGCAAAAGGAAAAGAGCCCGCATAAGGAAAACAGCTAATGGATGCGTAGCCATAGTGCTCGGCTATGTAGGAATATAGTATGAATAAACACAAGGGGGAATATGATGATATTTGAATTTTTAAAAAGCATTCCGTTAGAAATGATGCTGTTTGCAGGGATGCTGGCAGCAGCCGTCACGTGGGTAACTGTGCTCCTTATAGTAATATGGTGGGACATTCGGGAGGATAAAAACTGAGTAAACGACTCTCCCTTATAGGATTTTATTTTGGTGAGAGTGCCACAAGGAAACAGTTCCAATGATTTATTTGATTTTTCTGTCAAATGGAGCAAGAAATTGGAGAAAAAAGAAAATGTGTCTTCATGTACCCCGATTCCGAACTAAAAAAACACTTTGTAATAAAAAATACATAAAACAAAAACCAACAAAGAATTCTGTGTTGTGCTTAAAGTGTGTGGTTATACATGCTATGTTAGATAAAAATTTTATGGAGGTTTTTGATGATTTTTATTCAAAAACTAACACAAGATTGACATTTCGTCATTAAATTAGTGAGTGTTTTAAATAGATTTCTTGCAACAACTCTTTAGAAAATAAAGGAAAAACAAAGGTGGCAGGATTAGATATAATATATAGACCCAATTGTTTCGAACAAATAGTTGGGCACGACGAAACAAAAAATTCTTTAGAAAAATTATTAGGAAAAAAAAACAAACCTCAAACCTTTCTGTTTCATGGCCCTTCGGGTTGTGGAAAAACAACTTTTGCTAGAATTATAGGTTCAATCTTAGAATGCAATCCAATAGATTTCCATGAAATAAATGCTTCTGTGGACAGAGGAATTGATTCTATAAGAGATATTGTTAAAAAAGCTAAATACTATCCTGTTTTAGGTAAAGTCAGCATATACTTGTTGGACGAAGCACACCAGATTACGGGTGCAGCCCAAAACGCATTACTAAAAATATTAGAGGATGTTCCAAAACACGCCGTTTTTATTTTATGCACAACAGAGGTGAATAAAATAATTCCCACAGTTAGAAGTAGGTGTGTTATCTACGACATACCCCCTTTAACTAAAAAAGAAACTTTTTTCTTATTGGACACTGTCTCAAAAAAAGAAAAAGAGACTGTTCTACAGAAAGAAATTAAATTAAAAATTTATGAAATGTCGGAAGGGATGCCAAGAGCCTCTCTAAAGTTATTAGAAAAGATTATAGACATTAAACACACCAAAGAAAGCTTAAGTTTATTAAGGATAGACCAAGAAAAGGAAGGAGAAATCATTGATTTAGCCAGAATACTTGTTCATTCTGGAAAAACATGGAGAGATGTTTGTGCCGTTTTGTGTTCTTTAAAAAAGGAAGACCCTGAAAAAATAAGAAGAGTTATTCTTTCTTATTGTTCCTCTATTCTTCTAAACGGTAGCAGGCAGGAAAAGGCTTCTGTGATTATGAATAATTTTTCAGAACCTTTTTATGACACAGGTTTTCCAGGAGTAGTTTTGGCTTGTTACGAGTCGTTATTTGTTTAAAGGAGTTTTTTATGATAGAGATTAAAGTTTTTTTTGAAAAAACCATACCAACAGTAGAGTATGGTAATACAAAAGTAAATGTAGAGTACAGAAGCACAACAAAAGAGGGGGTAAATGGAAAAGGAATAGAAGAAGAAACAGAACGTTTGTTTTCTATTGCCAAAAGATTTGTTAACAAAAAAGAACGCATGATAACAAAAGGATATTCTTAAAATTACTAAGAAAGGGATTTATAATGGATGTAAGTGTTTTTGAAAAAGATTCTAGCATTAATCCAAACAGACTGGATGAAGAGTGTTTGAAAATGGCGGGGTTGTTTGCAAAATACTCTGGAAACGTAAGTTTTTTAAACAAGAAAAAAATGGTGGCAAAAGAAAATCTAAATTTTATAGAATCTTCTTTAAAAAGAAAAATTCGGAAAAATCCAAAAAAATATGGAATTAATGGATCTCCCACCAATGAGATAGTGAAGGAGGTGTGTCAAACAAAAAACAGCTATAGAGAAGCATACGACGCCCTAATACAATCTACTTGGGAAGTAGATGAGGCGAACACACTTTTAGGGACAATCGAAACAAAAAAATACCAGTTGAATAATTTAATTCAATTGTTTCTCTCTGAATATTATATAAACTCAGGGAAAAAAAGAAAAGAAAGGAGGGTTAAGTAAGAACAAAGTGTTGTGTTTTTTTGTTAATAAATAAAAAGGAAAACCATGATGGCAAAGAAAAATAAAAAGAATGAAAAAAGGAAAATGAAAGAAAGATTGCGAAAAAGAGTAGAAGAAGCAATTAAAAAAAGTAAAGGAGGTACACGGTACTTCACAAAAGAGGCAGAGACCTTTGTGATAAAAAAAGGTGTTAGACACTTAATTGACATCATTCCTTTTATTAATGCGAAGGGAGAAGAAGAGTATAAAAAGGATTTTTGGGTACATAGAAATATAGGCCCAGAAAACAAGACCATTGTTTGCCTAAAAACAATTGGAAAGAAATGTCCGATTTGTGAAAAAGTGGATGATGATAATTATGCAGAAATAGGGGCCAAGCCCCGAACACTATACAACGTTATAGAATGCAATGACAAAAAAAGAGAAATCAAGGTGTGGGACATCAGCTACCACATGTTTGAAAGGCTGATGATGGAAGAAATAGAAGAGCAAAGAGAAGAGGGAAACGATTTCCTCGCTTTTGCCGATCTAGAAGATGGCGCATCCATCTCATTTAAAGGTAAAGAAAAAACCTTTAAAGGGGGGAAGTTCGTCACCCCAAACAAGATTGAATTTCAAGAAAGAGATGAAGCTTATGATGAAGAAATTCTGGAAGAAGTGCATAATTTGGATGAAATTTTAGAAATTTTGCCCTATAAAAAAATAAAAACCCTCTTTAGGTTTGAAGAAGGTGATGAAGAGGACGAAAAGGAACCAGAGGACGACGACGAAGAAGAAAACGATAATGAGGAAGATGGGGAAGAAGAGGAAGAAGACATAGACGAATGCCCCTATGAACATGAAATGGGCAAGTCTTTCAAAAAGGAAGAAGATTGTTCTGATTGTGAAGAAGACTTTGAAGAGTTCTTCTCTTCCTGTAAAAAAATGAAAAAGGAAATGTCTAAAAATGTAAAAAAGAAAAAGAAGTAATAAAGGTTCAGCATGACATGAAAAGATTAATAAATAATAAGGAGGTTAAGAAGGAGAGAATTAAGTTCTCTCCTTCGGGAACAACTTTAATGGATCTTTCCATTAAAAAAGGACTGCCCTTTGGAAGAATAATAACTCTTGCTGGTGATTATTCAACAGGGAAAAGCTTTCTTGCCAGCGATTTTATTGCCGCTGGTAGGAAAAAATATGGGAAAAATTTCAGATGGTTCTATGATGATGTAGAAGCTGGACACAACTTTTCAGAAAATCTTTTTGGGTTTAGTTTAATTCCTTCCGATCAAGAATCCAGCTCCACTCTGGAGCACTTTATCACTAACATAAAGGATAAAGTTAAGAAATTAAAAAAAGGACAAAAATTTATTTATGTTCTTGACTCACTTGATGCTCTACCGACAAAAAAAGAAAGAGAGGGGTTTGACGAAGAAAAAGATTCCAGTTCCGGATACAATTTAGACAAACAAAAAAAGTTAAGTGCCTTCTTTCGTGTAATAAGCGATATTATCGCACAGAAAAACTTTATTCTGGTTATTGTTTCTCAACTAAGGGAAAACATAGGAGGGGGTTTATTCTCCCCTAAATACAAAAAGTCAGGGGGGAAAGCACCAGACTATTATAGCAGTGTTACTTTTTGGTTGTACAAATCGGAAGTATTGCTAAAAAAAAACAAAGCGGTTGGGGTGTCGATAAAAGTAAAAAACACAAAAAACAAAATAGGGCCACCCTTTAGGGATGTTTTCCTTAATCTGTTTTTTGAATATGGAATTGATAACATTAGTTCCAACATAGACTATTTGTTTGGGTTGAAATCCTCTAATGGAAAAATAAGCAAAAAAAAATCCGAAAAAATAAAATGGGAAGGAAAAAATTTCAAAAGAGAGGAACTTATTTTGTTTGTTGAGGATAACAACCAAGAAGACCTTTTAGAAAAAAAAGTAAAAGAGAGGTGGGAAAGAGAAGAGAAAGAAAGTTCCACGCAAAGAAAGAGCAAATATGAGTAAGAAAGGAAAAAACAAAGGAAGTCGATTTGAAAGAGAGATTTGTAAAAGCCTCTCTTTATGGATAAGTGAGGGAAGAAAAAAAGATTTATTTTGGAGGTCTGCCATGTCAGGTGGCAGAGCCACCGTTTTTCAAAAGAAAGGAGAGTTATTAAAAAATCAAAGTGGGGATATTTCCTCTATATCACAAGAAGGAATGTGTTTAACAAACGCTCTTTATATAGAATGTAAGTTTTATAAAAATTTACAACTAAGTTCTTTTTTTTTAAACAGAAAAGGAAATCTATACAAATTTTGGAAAGAGACAATCAGACAAGCGAATATTTATAAAAAGATTCCTTTTCTGATTGCTAAACAAAACAACCAAAAGACAATACTTTTGACAACACAAAAAATAAATAAATTTCTACACGTGAAAGTACGATTTAGAAAAATATTAATAAACAGCAACACGTTGATTTTTGTTTTTGAAGACATTTTGAAAAACACAACTTTTAAATAAGGAAAATAAAAAGATGAATAAAGCAGAAATTGAATTCACTACAAATAGAGTGGAAAGAATAAAAAAAGAGAAAAAAAAGGAAGTAACAAGCCTTTACACAAAAAAAGGCAAATCACTTTCAAATTTACAAAAAACCCAACTTATTTATAAAGGAGAAGTCAAACTTATTTCGGAAGAGGTGGTAATAGACAGAATAATCAGAAACAGTTACTCGCAAAACCTAGCTTTTTGGAATTGTTTTGATTTTTCATATTTAGAAGCAAAAGATGTTTTGGATGAAGAGAAGATAGAAGTGCTTCACGCTCAAATAGAAAAAGACGCAAACCAACTTTTGGAAAAAATAATTATTGGTAAGTGTGAGACACTTTCTCTTTTGTCTGCTTTTGAAGGAACTGTTTATAAATAAAAAAAGGAATTTAGTAGTGCTTAATGCAGAAAGACAACTAACAAAAAACTTTAAATTATCGGAGTTTGCTGTTTCTGCAAACCATCCCAATCTTATAAAAGACACGCTTCTTAGTGAAAAAGAAGTCACCAAACTTTATTTTTTATCTAAAACCATTCTTGAACCTACAAGAGAATTTTCAAATCATGGTTATGCTTGTTGGGGAGGGTTAATCATAACGTCAGGAAAAAGAACAAAGGTGTTAAACAAAAAAGAAGGGGGAAGTATCAGTTCAGATCACCTATTTGAGGGCTATTCCTGTGCTTGCGATTTTTACTTAAGCTTGTGTAATGAGGAGCTTATTAAAGTTTATGATTACATGAAAAGACAAGTACCTTCTTTTGGACAATTAATCTATTACCCAAAAAAAGGTATTATCCATGTTTCTCTACCTACAGAGAAACATCAAGGAGAATCTTGGATAGAAAACTAGAACATTAGAAAGGTAAAAAAGGTAAAAATGTACAAAACAATTCAAGGTACGTTTCCAATACAATATGAAGAGTGTTCCTTCAAATATCGTTTGGTGCAAACAGGAAGTATTTTTACAAGTTGTCTTCCTCCTTCGAAAAAAATAAAAAGCGAGTTTGTTAAATTTGAAAAAGCGATTCCCCCCCGAGAAGGACTTTTAACGATAAGTTCCGGTTTTTGTTGGGACGGGCCAAGTGGCCCCACAATAGACACTGACACTTTCATGTTGGGGGCTTTAGCCCATGATGCTTTATATTACCTAATCAGGGAAGGTAAGCTTCCTATGTCCTACAGAAAGCTTGCCGATAAAGAGCTTTTCTTGCTCTGTAGAGCTCGTGGTATGAGTGCGTTTAGGGCTTCTTACGTTTATCAAGCTGTTCGTCTCTTTGGAAGAAGCAGCGCGATAAAAAAGAACACGTAAGATGATAAAAAAAATAGAAATAAAAAACTTTCTAAGTCATGCCGAAACAAAACTTGTTCTTAATCCAGGAGTTAACGTTATTGTCGGAAGTGGAGGTTCCGGCAAAAGCTCAATAGTCAGAGCTTTGTTTTGGTGTATCTTTAACAAACCCGTGGGAGATTCTTTTATTTCTTGGGGAGAAAAGGAAGCAAAAATAAAACTAACCGTAAAAGAGGGAATTGTTATAAGAAAAAAATCCTCTTCTTTTAATGGATACGTTGTTAAAAAGGGAAGGTCTCTTTTTAACATGAGAGCAATAGGAACAACCGTTCCTAACGAAGTAAACGCGGTTCTTAACATGAAAGAACTGAATGTTCAACAACAAGACGACTCCCCCTACTTTATAGGGGAGTCGTCCAAAATAGGGGAAAAGCTGGCAGAAGCCGCTAATCTAACAATAATTCCTAAATCTCTGATACACATTAAAAGAGAAATAAATGAAACAAAAAAAGAAATTAGTTTTTTAAAAAATGAACTTGCTATTAATCAAAATAAATTAAAAAAATATAAGGGAATTAACACCCTTTCTCTGACAGCAAAACAAATAAATAAAAGGAAAGAAGAACTAAAAAAGAAAAAAGAAAAAGTAGAAAAAATAGAAAAAATAATTTTAAAAAGAGAGTGTCTGAAAAAAGAAAACACAAGAAGAAAGAGTTTGGTTCAACACAAAGAATCCATTATTCTTCTGGATAAAAGAAACTGTGAATTTAAAAAGACAAAAAAAAGGAAAGAAAAGCTTTTACACATAACAAAAGATTACAAAAAAATACTGCCTTTTTTGGATAAACTAAAAAGTTTCAAACAAGACAAAACTAAGGTAAATCTTTTAGTAGAAAAATTAAAAGAAAAGAACAAAAAACAAGAAAAATTAAAAGAAATACACTATCTGATTAAAAAAATAAAAGAATACACACAAGAAAAAGATTATTTAATTTCTAAAATAAACGCTGCAAAAGACACCTTCAACAAGAAAATGCCTAAAATTTGCCCATTATGTGGAAGAGGGGAAAAATGAAAAAACGAATAAACAATAAAAAAAACACACAAATTTCTTTCGAAGTAGAAGAAGTGATTATTTACAAAAATATAACGAATTGTTATAACATTGAATTTATAACCAATCTGCCCTATAAAGGAAACACACACTCAAATAAACAGAAAAATAAACAAGTAGTGACAACTACTGTTTGGTCTGATAATCCCGACCAATATATTAAAAATGAATTAAAACTAAATGTCCCTGTAAAAAGAAAAAAAAGAAGACCTGTTTTTTAACTAGGAATTATTTCAATGAAAAAAAAGAATAAAGAAAGACCTGATGCCATACTAACGGGCGACATCCATTTAAGAGAAACTTCCCCTGTTTGTAGAACCGACAATTTTTTTAAAACACAAGAAAAAAAATTACAATTTATAAAAAACCTACAAAACGAGAATGAACAAATTCCTGTTTTAGATTCAGGAGATATTTTTGATTCTCCTAAACCATCTAACTATCTTGTAGGATGGGCCTTGGAACACTTACCAAGTCCTTTTATCTCTGTTTGTGGGAATCATGACATCCCCAATCATGATTTGAAACTCCTTAGTAAATCGGGGGTAAATGTCTTAAACAAAGCAAAAACAGGACAAACAGTTATTTCTAAGCTGGCATACGAGGATATTACTTTTAGATGTAGGGAAGACAGTTCTATTTTAATAAAAGTAAGTGGTATTCCTTGGGAAAAAAAAGAAAAACTGGATAAAAAGATAAAAAAAGATGAAAAAATAAAAAGAGTGCTACTTACCCACTGTCCCACCTATAAAAAAAAGGTCTTATGGAAAGGAATGAAGGCCATAAAAGCGGATATTCTTTTACAGAAATTACATTTATTTGATTTAGTAGTAACAGGACATATCCATTTGCCCTATTCTCTTAAAACGAATAAAAATGTTTTGGTAAACCCCGGCTCTTTGACTAGAACCACCATAGCACAACTGGAACACACACCAAGAGTTTACTTCTGGTATGCAAAAAGTAACAGAATAAAAAAAGTTTTTTTACCTATTGAAAAGAATGTTATGGATTTAGAAATAATAGACGACAAAGAAAAAGAAGAGCTTTTAAATCAGTTTATGGAGGAAATGACTAATAAATCACAAATAGGTATTGATTTTGAAGAAAACGTGTCGCATTTTCTGTCAAAAAACAAAATAAATAAAAAAACAAAAAGCATAGTGAAGGAGATTTTATGGAAAGTGGGTTAATAGAAAGTGAGTTGATGGAACTAAAAGCAAAAATTGAACAAATGGAAAAAAGGTTAAACGAAAGCAGGGGAGTGGAGCGGGCATTATTAGACCAATTAAAAACATTAAACATTTCTTCTTTTAAAGAGGCTGAAACAATACTGTGGGAATTAGAAAAAACAATAAAAAAGGAAGAAAAAAAATTACAGGAAGAATTAGAAGAACTTATGGATAAATTTTATGAGAATTAATGATATAATAAGAGAATTACAAACTAGATTAGGACAAAAAAAAGAAATACAAAAAGACATCATTGTAAAAAAAAAGAAAATAAAAGAATTACAAACTGTACTTTTGCATCAGGAAGAAGCACAAAAAATATTAATTGATGTGAGTAACAAAACACAAGAAAAATTAAATTATAATTTGAGTGAGCTTACTTCCTTGTGTTTAAACACAGTAATGAAAGAAGATTACAAATTTAAGTTTAATTTTGAATCTAAACGGGGAAAGGTGGAAGGGGTTCCCTTTTTCGTGAAAGGTCAGCGTTTAGTCAAGCCTTGTTTTGATGGAGGAAGCCCTAAGGATATAGCTTCTTTTTCTTTGCGTATTTCTTCTTGGAAGTTACTGATAAAAAAAACAAGAAATACTTTCATTTTGGATGAACCATTCAAAAATGTGAGTAAAGACCTACAGCCTCAACTTTGTAAAATCATACAAAGAATTAGTAAAGATTTTGGGATACAGTTTATCATTGTGTCACACAACGAAGAACTGATTAAAAGTGCTGATAAAATATTTGTCTGCACAAAGAAAAAAGGTATTACTGATTGTAAATAATTTTTAAGAAAGAAATAAAGAAAAAATAAAAACGTGTAATTTTAGAATTAGAACGTTAAAAACAAAAAAAGGAATTAAAGGAGTTTATTACAAAAAATGAATAAAGGTCAAATCTTCTATAAGACCTCAGATCTTTTTGAAAACATCCAGAAAATAAGAATAGAGGGAAAGGAAAACAAAAGAATAAGATATACTGTTTTAAAAGATGGAAAAAATTCACTCATATTTTCCAGATCAGAAACAGAACTTACAAAAGAAATACACAGCTCAATGAAAAAAGCACTCTCTTTTTTAGTGCCTCAAAAAATAAAAGAAGAATAAATTAAATGAGATGGTTTAGAGTAGACCCTTTTTTAAATGTTATTTCAGTTACCTTTGTCAAAGAAACAAAAACCCTAATTTTTACCAAACCCATTGGGGGAAATAAAGAAAAAAAATACAAAAAGAGTGGTATTTTTTATAAATTTTTTTCTAACAAACAAGAAGCTTTTCTTTTTTGTAGAGAAAAATCCGAATCCAAAATAAACTTTGAAAAAAATAAAATAAAAAGAATCAAAAAAGAAATTAAAGAACTTTTTCGGTTTTACAAAAAATGCAAAAAAATTAAAAAAAAGGAAAACTTCTTTTTTAAAGTGTGTTCTTTTGAATTGTTCTTTATTGAAATAACACTGAGTGAAAAAACAGATAAAGGGTATTGTCGACTATTTAAAGAAAAAAAAGATTTTTTGCATTTTATTAGAAAAAAAACAAGAAAACAGTTATTTTTTTACAAAAGAAAAATTAAAGAAAGTGAATCAACTATTCAAAAGTATGACTTTTTCATTATGAGAGGGGAAGAGAATGACAAAAAAAATTAATCTAATGCTAGAAAACAAAGAAAATAAAAAAATAAAGGTCATAAGGGTCTTTGATAAGAAAAACAGACTTAATCTTAGACACACTGTTACTAAAAAACAAGATTCTATTCACATAGAAGCTATAAAAGTAAACACAAAAAGAACGTCTTCTATTATAGTAAACTATACAATAGAAGACGTGCCAAAAGAACAAGATTTTTATTTAGTCTTTTGTCCCTCTTGTGGTAATTTCCAAAAGGAATGGCTTACTTTAAACCCTTTGATTGGAGTGTCTTTGAATAAAGCCACACAAGGCCCTCCCTTGTTTGTTTGTAGTTGTGGAGTGGTTTTTATTGCTCAAAGTGTGTTGGAGCAAATCAATAGACAAAGAAAGACATCTATTGTTTTACCCTCAAATATTGTAAGATAAAAAAGGAACTTACCACACAAAAGTAGCGGAAAACACTTCTACCACCTCTATCATATGGAGAAAAAGAAACATGTTAGAACATAAGAAAAAAATTTGTTCTGCAAAATGTTCTGATTGTAATCAAACAACCTGTGTTTTTTGTCCTGTTTGTAATATGCCTTTTTCTATATGGAAACAATTACAAGAATGTCCAGGCGAATTCGTAACAGAAGAACAAAAAATATTAATAGAATTAAACGAACTTAATTTTATAGATGGGAAATGGGTTTACACAAACAACACACAAACAAATAAACAAAAAATAAGACCCGTTTTTTGGAAAATAAACAGTGAGTATGGCAAGATTGGAAAAACACCTAACATACAAAAAAAACCACACGCTTTGTTGGACATAAAAGATCTCGTTTTTGATACAGAAGAAAAGGCGAAAGAATTTCTATTAGCTTTTCTTGAAGCAAAAAAAGAAACGTTTAAGTGTTTTTTAAAGCATGGAGAATACATAAACAGTAAAACAATTCTTGCTTTAGAAGATGAATTACTTGAGCTTAAAAAGGTATAAATTAATTTATTTTAAAAGGCAACAGAACACACAACAACTAATTCCCTTATTCCCACTTTTTATTCATCTTTATTAGAAGTTGGACACAGACAAAAGGAGCCACAATGCACAAAACACTTAAAATATCAGAAGTTTTTTCTAAGACACCAGGCCCCCGATACATTTTAGAAGGAAATTTTTCAGGGGAATTGTTTAGAAAAAAACACCTATTTCCAGAAATAAAAGATTCAATAGAAAAAAAAACTAAACTCGTTGTTGATTTAGATGGAACAAATGGCTACGGTTCATCTTTCTTGGAAGAAGCGTTCAGAGGATTGGTTAGAGAAGAAGGCTTAGCTGTGCATGAGGTATTGAATGTCTTAGTTATAAAGTCGGACGAGGAAGAACATTTAGAAAATGAGGTTTTTGTATACATCAAAAAGGAAGAAGGGCAAAAAGTGGATGAATGCTTAAAAGACAAACAACATGATTTATTATTTGGAGTACGAAGATCGGTTCTATATCACAACAGGAGATATCATTTTTTTGAAAAAACAAATAATTATATTGAATGTCTACAATATTTTCTCATATTAGTTTTTTTTACAAAAAAAGAATTATCCCTTTTTTGTTTTATTTTTTATGTAATGACAGACCAAACAAAAAACCAAATGTTTAGAAAAACAACTCTACATTCCGGCCTCGTCAAGCGTTTTATAGCTCTCGAAAAAAAAATAGTCAAAGTCGGCGATAACATAGACGACGACACACTAAATAACTTTACTACCGAACGCCTAGACATAGAAGCAAATGAACCCCCTATTCTAAGAGGTCTGGACTGCATTTGTCATAATCAACTTATGCGATCTATGGGGTATGATAAAAAAGACTTTGTTACTATAAGGTGGTATCAACGCTTAGTAAGTCAGTTTATTGATATTCAATCACATTCTATTTAAACAGGAAAAATACTTGACCTGTTTAAAAGGAGTGTGTTATATTTAAAGAAGGTTCAACACAACCGTTCCACAGAGGGGGCAGGGACACATTTTTTTGGAAGAGGGTGTGTCCTTGTTCTTACTCTTTAGCGTATTTGGATAAAGTAAGAATAATTTCAGTAGACAGTTTATCTATTTTGCTAAACAAAAGTCTATGGTCTTCCCTGTTTTCTTCAAACCTCTTAGTAACATCTTCCTTTAATCCTGTCAGTAAACTACAGGAAGCGCAGTTACCTGATTTTCTTCCAACCAAAACACCACCAACCAAAGCAACAAAACCAACTGCGATTGTGAACAACGATTCAAGATTTTGTAACATTCCTATCCTCACTATTTTTCTACGACTGTGAAACTTATATAACTATTACTTGGAACATTGTGTGGCCCGACAGAATCAACAAAAACCAGTTCCCCCTTATATCTTTCTTTCTCTGAAAAGTCAGTTGTAAGAGGCCGTAATTGTATTTCACATGTAGAAGCATTAGTTATAAAAAGTTTTTGGGGGTTGTCTAGATCACTAAAGTTTTTAGAAACTCCCAAATCATTCACTAGTTCTAATCTGACTTCTGACACTCCTGTTATGTTGATTGGAGTAACACCATCACTCTCCACTCCTTGAAAGTTTAAGTAGTCAACACTCCCTACTTTCACAATAACATTTCCCAAATCGCTCATTTCTCTAACCTACAAATTTTAGATGAGTTTTTTTATTTAAAAATCTTACTTTGGTTTTATACAAATCAAGAACTATTTGTCCCAAATTCCCCTGACTTGAAACAACGGTAAAAGAAAAACCATTAACCAAAATAAAGTCCTGTTCTGCCGCTGCCACACTTGAAACTACAACATAAGAAGCGGCATCCAACAGAACAAAATCCTGATTAAATCCTCCCTCACTTGATGTGATGACGAAAGAAGAACCGTCTACCAAATCAAAATCTTGTGTTGTGTCAGCTTCACTCGAAGCTATCACAAAAGAAGAAGCATCCAGCAAAACGAGATTCGGATTATAGGCTCCTTCACTCGACACAATCGTATGGGAGCTGCCATCTAATAAAACAAAGTCTTGTCCTTTTATGTGAGTATATAATAAAATATAACTCATAACTTATACCCTGTTTATTCTTTCTTCTATGTTTTGAATTTGAATACTAAAACCATCGGTCTTAGTAACGTCTCCATTAAAGCCTTTCCACGAAACAACAGGACTTGTACTTGGTATACCTGTATCCTTATAAATAATCGCTCCAGGTGTGGGGCCTATAGGCCCTCCTGCCGCCGTAAAGCTAATATCATTAAACGAAACGAAGGCTCTATTATTGACATCATCTTTGGCGATAGTTTTACCAGAAAGAACAATCCCCCCTGTGGAATAACCATTTCCAGCCGGCAGCTCATTTGCAGAAATAACAGATAAAAAAGAGTGAGCGACTAAATCAAAAGTGAATCCCATATTCATTAATATTATACGGTATGTACCCGCTGCAAAAAACGCGTTTATATATTCCAACTTCATTTGGTTGGATGTTTCATTTGCCATTGTAGCCCCCTGCTAATATTTGACCAACTTCAAATGTAGTTGTGTCGGTGGAATAAACTCAAACTCCAATAATTCATATGTTACACTTGTTTCTCCTAGTCCAGGGGCAGTTAGTGTTATTTCATCCCCTATGTTTAAATCTATGTGTTTTAAGTAGGATGGGAAGGTCACTATTGTTCTGACATCACCCCGTAACAAGGATAGCTTCCCTATTAAATCCAAGGCCATTGTTGCCGAATTCACAGCAAAAAACAAATAAACTTTCTCCCTTGTGCCAAAAGAAGAAATTGTGCTTTTTGAATTTTTTGAATAAGCTTCTTTAGACTCCCAATCTCCCAAAGAATAATCCAAAAAATATTTCATTATAATTGGATCTTGAATTTCCTCAAGAGAAGATTCAGAAAAATTAACCATAATTTGATTATTAACCAAAACACTGTCTGTGTTTGTGTTTATCACAGTTGCGCTTCCCGTTGTGTCTTTATATATTCTTAGTTTATAAAGACCCCTCTCATAGTATATTCTACTATACGCTTGAAAAGCTAACTTGGCCAATAGGTCATTTAGCCCAATTTGGTTGTTTATAGCAAAACCAAACTGATAGGATGCGGGAAGATTCGTGTTAGTGTCTGTGAATGTTCCTGAGATGTCAATGTCAGCATGAACAGCACCATTACTATGCTCTTCTATTATATGATGTATTATTTCCGCAGGTTTCGTTATCAGAGCATTTGGTGTTCCTG
>Ga0316187_10000066_pt1 | contig 59679 bp, 89 predicted proteins | sample CroRivburrow1_MG_FD_204927 | JGI IMG/M metagenome (GOLD analysis project Ga0316187, IMG submission 204927) | Coastal sediment microbial communities from Maine, United States - Cross River worm burrow 1 | ecosystem: Environmental > Aquatic > Marine > Coastal > Sediment | place: USA: Maine...
AAGTGAAAATGAAAAAAATGCATTAAATGCGATAGTGGATGCTATTCCAACAATAATAACACAAGCGCCGCAAAAAATTACACAAGCGGTGTCCTTAATTTTAAATAAAGAGACTCAATGGGTAGAAGAAGAGCTAAATGTTGAAGTGGTAATCGAGGTCTTAGCACCTTTTTTGTTATATTACTTCCAAATGATGTCTTTGAAAGTAAAAATACCAAAAGCACAGACACAAAAATAACAATAAGCGAGTACATCACATTTTTTTGTGTTAAATTCGGATGGACTGTGCATCAAGTGATTGAGCACTCACGAATAGAATTAAACATGTTATTGAGTGTATTGGATAATAACAAAAAACAACAAGACACACATGATCCCACAATAGTTGATGAACTAGAATCATACAATATAAAAAAACTTAAAGAAACAAGCCCACTTAAGTAGGTACAATATGATTATAATGCCTTCCTTCAAATTTAAAATGTCGGAAGGTTTTTTTATAGGATAATTCGATGTTAAAAAGATTTATATTCACTGCATTTGTGATTTTCATGAGTGCACATAGTGCATTGTGCGCCACAAAAATAGGCAGTGTTATATACATAAATGAAAATGTTATTCAAATAGATTGTTCTAATGTGGTAGATAACGGTGTAGGCATGGAGTTTATTGATGCAGTAACACCTGAAAATTCTGTTTTTGGAAAAATGCGTTTCCGTGCAGAATATGCTACACATAATGCAGCTTGGACTGAATGGATGTCTTATGCTAAATTGAAAAAAGTAGTTTTAGCAGAAGTTGTCCCAAACAAGCAGTTTAAAATAACTGGTGAATTTTGTGACATTTTAAATAATTGCCAAGGTGAAAATGCACAAACAACAGATGAGTACTTAATTTTAGATGATGCTGCACCTACAGGTGGTGTAAAAATTGTAATTACTGTAGTTATAGGTTCGCAATAAAATGGCAACACGTGATCTACTCGTAAGGATTGTTGTAGATTTAAACAAATTTACACAAGGTATAGGCAACGCGAGTAAACATGTAAAAGACTTTACAAATCAAACAGCAGATTTTTCAAAAAAGCACACTGCTGATATAAAAAAGGCGGGTATTGCTTTAACTGCGTTCGCAGGTACCGCTGCGTTTGCTCTGAAAAAGGCGTCTGGCGTTGCTTTAGATTATGAAGAACAGATGGCACGTGTAGAAACCATGCTGCGCGATAATGTCAACACTGCAACTAACGAAGTCGTTGATACTATGGCTAACTTTGACGTAAAAGTTAAAAGTATGGCCACGGAATTTGGACAGTCAACTAAAACATTATCTGATGGCTTATATAATGCATTATCCGCAGGAAATGACGCAACGGAAAGTATAGAGTTACTTGAAGAAGCTGCGAAAATAGCCGCGGGCCAATTCACAGAAACAGGTACGGTTATCGAAGTACTGTTAACTACTATGGAAGCATACGGAGACGAAATAAGCGATGTCACACACGTTTCAGATATGCTTTCAAATACTGTATTTCTAGCACGAACAGAAATGGGCGCGTTAGCGCAACAGGCAGGCAATTTCATACCCATAGGCAAACAACTTGGCATACCACTAAATGATTTACTCGCACTATTCGCACAGCTTACATTATCTTTAGGGAGTACTGAGCGGGCTACCACCACGCTCAGTGGGATAATGAACACTTTTACAAAACCGCAGGAACAAGCTAAAAAGGCATTTGCAGAGCTTACCCAAGAAGCACTAGGATACAGCGCGGAACTATCAATAAACACAGTTAAACAACTGGGTTTTGGAAATATTTTAAAATTAATAAGTGGTGCTAGTGTAGAGCACGCATCAGCACTATTTGGATCACAAGAAGCGTTAAAAGGTCTCGACGTTTTAATGTCAAAGAGTAACGAGACTATGCAAAAAAGCGCGCAAATATTGAATGACAGGGGTACAGCGCAAAATCACTTTAATAATGCACAAGATAAAACGTTTTTTAAAATACAACAAACAGAACAGAAAATAAAAGTCGCATTAATTGATACTTTTAGTAATTCTCTCCCAATAATTGAAGCCTTTACAATGCTACTGGGAGATATGGCGGCATGGTTTAGTAAGTTGTCTCCTGCAACAAAACGCTTCATCGCATCCATTTCCGTTGGTAGTGTGGCTGTAGCAGCAGTATCCGCAGGATTATTAAGCATAACACTATTGTTACCTAAACTTGTAGCAGGCTTTGCTGTAGTTAAAGGTGCTGTAATCGCTTTGAATGCGCACGTGTTTCTGCTCGCGGGTAGTGTTAAAGCACTGTTGGCTGTGGGGCTTTTAAAGTGGTTGGGCGCGGTAGCCGCTGCTTTCGCCGTTGGTTGGGGTATTGGAAAATTACTTACGCAGTTCGATGCGTTAAACCGCGCCATACAAACTACTATCGAATACTGGACAAAACTAATAGGCTTAGACTTCTCAAAACCTGCTGCGGATGTCGCAGGTTTGTCAAAAAGGCTTGATGAAATTAACAAAAAGTACGGTATTCAAGCTAAAAGTGCCGAAGAGGCTCTAAAAATTATTAAAGAGCGTAATGCTGCAACTAGAGAAGCACTCGAATCTGACAAACCCATAGACAGCACTAGCCTTATAGAACGTGTTAAGAAATTAAAGGCGACAGAACAGAAAGTATTGTCTAAAGAGGAAAAGAAAAACCAGGACGAAATATTAAAGTTAAAAAGACAATTAGCTATAGAGAGCTTGGAAGTAGCGGGTAAGGAGAAAGATGCGAAATTACTCGTGCTTTTACGGGAATTTGAAGAGCGAAAAAAAGTGCTAGGTGATGACTTGGAGCTTGAGCGTTGGTATCAAAACAGCCGTAATGCCATAGAGAAAGAGTATGCTGACAAAAAGGCAGAAAAAAGGCAAGAGCAATTAGTAGAATTGGAACAAGAGTATGTGCGCGGTTTAAATTTAGAAAAAAGCCTTATTGAAAATATAGGCTTTTCTTGGGCAGGATATTACGATTGGAAAAAACAGCGCATTGAAGATGACTTCTTAGAAACACTAGATAACACTGACAATAAAGAAGCTGCAGAGCGTGTATACCAAAACAATCTTAAAAAACTGGATATTAAGAAGCAAGAACACGCCGAAAGTGTCAAAGAAAAAGAGCTTGATGCACTCATAAAACATTTAGAAAGCCTTACAGAAGCCAATGAAGATTACTATAAAACCATAAGCGAAATAGCACAACGCACAGGGCAAACAAGAACAGAAGTTATAAATATGCACGTTGAAAATGTGAAACAAAACTTCAACAGTGCGCTCGAAGGCATGCACGCCGCATCGGAAGAATTTGTTAACGAAGAAGTTAATCTGTATCAAATGAGTCATGAAATTATCCAAGATGGTTATACAAGCATGATTGATGGTATGTCAGATTTACTATCGGAATTTATTGAAGGAGCCATTAGGGGCAATGTGAGCATGCGTGATAGTTTTAATGCAATTACGCAAGATATGGCACGATCTTTTATACAGGCCGTCTCTCGGATGATTGTAAAGGCGCTTATATTAAAAGCCATCCAAGGCATGACGGGTACAGGTGCCATTCCGCTAGGCGCAGAAAAAGGAGGTCTAATACCCGCATTAGGCTATCAAAGTGGTGGTTCAGTATTGGGTGCAAGCGGCCCTGGGGATAATGTGCGTGCTAATTTAAAAGGTGGGGAGTTTGTAGTACGTAAAGAAGCTGTAAATTCCAGTACGCTTAAGCAGCTTGCACGTATTAACAAAACAGGACGTACACAAACCAACACACCTCAGGTACAAACTGGAGATATTGTCAATTTTATTGACCCTTCGTTGTTTCAGAATTATATTGCAAAAAATCCAGACGCTATAACAAATGTTGTTTCAGCGGATGCAGCAGGTGGCGGACGCGTACGTTCAAGTTTAAGAAAAACGTTATAAGATTTTAAAGAAAGTTAGCTATGGGTGCATCTGACATTTTTATATGGGAACCTGATTTTAATGCTATAACATCAGGCATAACACATAAAACACTTGTGACTACCTTTGAGTCCGGCAAGGAACAGCGCCGCACTAAATGGGCTAAACCTAAATATGCTGCAAATTTAACATTTTTGCGCTACTTACAGCAACGTGGTGTTATTGGTGATATTTGGGCTTTTGTAGAAGCCAGGCAAGGTAAGTACGATTATTTTTGGTTGCCTTCTTTTAAACATGATACTTTTTTAATGGCAGACTATACAGGCGGGACTACGGTTTATGTGGAACGTACAGATAGGTTTTCTGCCGTATCGGAAGCGCATGGTAACTATATTTACATTAATGATGGTACAAATCACGAAATAAAGCAAGTGAGTTCGTTGGCCAGTAGCCCTGAGCGCATCATCCTTGTTGGGGCACTCACGAACTCTTACATAGTCAATAGTGCCAAAGGGCAGAAAGTTTGGGTGCAGATTGCGTATAAGGTACGTTTAGCCGCGGATAGTTATAGTGAGGACAATACTGCTGATTTTGTTCATTCTACAGGATTAACTTTTGTTGAGGTATTTTAATGGGACGAACTATACCGGCAGCTTTAGCATCTGTAATTTTAGATGAACAAAACGCACCATTAGAGCTATATGAAATCTATCTGGATGATCAAACTTATTATTATGTTAATGCTGAACAGGACATAGTTTTAGGTGTACAAACATATACAGCGATAGGAATAAGCCGCACGCGCATCAGTACAACAATAGATTCAAAAGTTGATGAGATTAGTGTGCAGCTTGATAATGTTGACAAAGGCTTCACACAACTAATACAATCTAAAGAATTGCAAGGCAAACGGATCATTGTTAAAAAGGCGTTTAGAGGGTACTTAGGTAGTGCTGTAAATATTATTGTCCTTTTTGACGGGCGCATTGACATGCTTGCAATAGACCAGCAAAAAGTGCAAGCACGGATAGTAAGCTGGTTAAATGCCGTAACAAAAAAATACCCCGGAAGGATGTTTCAGGCACAATGTAATCATAAGTTTGGTGACACATGGTGTACTATAGATAAGGATGCCGTAGCCAATAAAGTGACAGGAACTGCGGATGCTGGTACCACAACAACACTAATAGACGCAGCATTGACACAAGCAGGTGATTACTGGAAAGATGGAGTTATAAAAATAACCGGTGGGACAAATATAGGATTATCACGTCAAGTGCGCGTCTTTGACGCGGTAACAGATACTCTAACTTTCCGGTTAGGGTTTCCTGTAGCTATAGATGACACATCACAATACACGCTTTATCGCGGATGTAACAAAACCCAAAATATATGTGTAAATACATATAACAATTGGCAACATTATGGTGGATACACAACAATTCCAAAAAAACCACTTGTATAAAAATAAGACTGATTTTAAAAATGCGTTTTTAGAAGAGAGCAAAACGTGGTTAAACACGCCTTTCAGGCATATGGGCAGAACAAAAAGAGGCGTTGACTGTCAAGGACTTATTATTGCAATATTTACGAATTTAAACTTTTATTTCCCAAAAAAAGCACATGTTTTGTATTCTTTTAATTGGCAATTAGGAGATCCAAAAAAATGTGCTTTAACGCTTAAAGAATATTGTGAGCGTGTACGGGATTCTGAAAGGTGCATGAGCGATATATGCGCATTTAAAGTACAGCACACAGCAGAAAATCACGTGGGTATCTGGCTGAATAAACATGAATTTATCCATTCTTCAATCGTCGTTAACAGGTCTGTACAAATATCGGATATTCGACAGCGGTTTTGGCAGAATAATTATTTAGGAACCCATAGGTTAAAATTTATGGTGGAGGCATTTAAAACGTGGGCGGTGGCACAATAGGACAGTATGTAGGCGCGGGCGTTGGGCTTGTTGTTGGATTTTGGATGGGCGGCCCCGCAGGTGCTATGTATGGCGCTATGTTAGGATATGGTATTGGCGGTATGATAGATGCTCCACAAGTGCCTGAGCAAGAAATAGACACACGTGATTTGCAATTTAATACCTTTCAAAGGAATCTCCCTGTTCCTATAGTATACGGGAGAAGCCGAGTATATGGCAATCTGATGTGGATAGGAAATGCACGATCAGAAGTTCATAAGGAGGGCGGTACGGGAGGCAAAGGCGGTGCGCCTGCGGGCGGCGGGTCAAAATGGGTGGAGTATTTTGCAGATTTTGCTGTAGCTTTATCAGAAGGGCCTATCTCATCAATAATACAAGTTTTTTTAGAAGATACCGATATTACTGAAGATGAGGGCACAAATTGGATAGGATATACAGGCACTTCTGATCAAAGTGCCAATTATTTAGTACAAAACGCCATATCTGACAACCCGCCTGTATGGGCAGATACTGCCTATGTCATATGGTCTGGTTCTCTAGGTCAAATGAATAGGTTACCCATGGTTTCTGCCATTATTCATGCAATTGCCGGCGGTGTGCCTATAACATGGGAGCTAGGGGGCACTTGGGAGGATTATTTGGCTGCACCATATAACAGCAGTACAGCTATAAATTCATATCCAGGTGTGAATGTCGCTGGTGACGAGATTGTAATTTCGTATTCATTTGTTGATGGTGAAATGCACTTATTCTGGTGGCGTGAAAGCACTGGGCAATGGCATGATAAAGGAAGCCCAGATTATTATAATACGTACCTAGACGACAATCAGTCCGCATGGGTGTCTTGGGCAGACTATTGGTGGTGGCCTTGTACGCAAAGTTTAACTCCATGGGGTAATGGTTTAGTCCGCGCAGATTCGGATTTAGATGCATTTGTATTTTTAGAAACGCCCAGCAGCAAGAAAGTAGAATGGTTGGTAGTAGGAGATATTGATTACCTGTTAGGCCCACCCTTAGAATCCGGAGCTAACGAGCGTCTTTTTGTCGGCACTTTAGGAGGTTCAATTTATTATCTGCAAGGAACGACCTACTTTTTACTTGCAACTATAGGTTCTGATCATTATGGCGGAAATATTATACACTTTAGTGATATATCATGGCGTATAGTAGTTTTAAATAGGTCAGGCGCTACGTACAATATATATATTTCAGATTCAAAAGACCCTACTAATTTTACAGCGCACGCTTTCCCGCAAGGTAATTTTTCAATATGCGCTTTCCAACCCGCAGGGCCTTTTTTGGGGGAATTTTGGTTCATCGCAGGTAAGACAGCAGATAGTGGTAAGTACTGGTTATATTCGTGTGATGTGGATGGTAATATCACTGAGCATGTACGTGTACTAGACACGGTGGACAGTAACAGGCGTGTTACGGGAATTTTTGTGCGCGGCGGCAAGCTATGGTTATCTGTTAATTTCCCTACGCAAGGAGGGTATCTGGCAGGTTGGTATAATGCTGTAACAAATACTATAACGTGGTTAAACACACCTTCTTATGAATGGACGCACGGTAAGGGTTCTTTAGTTTATGACACTAACTACTTAAGAGCAATTCAAGCGGATGTTAGTAGTACTAACAGGGATGTGCGTTTAAGTTTTACGCAAGTAGGTTTTGAAAATTCACCAGCGGCGGCCATTTGGGATTTTTTAACAAATACACGTTATGGGATGGGTATACCTACAGACAAACTTGATCAAACGTCTTTTGAAGAAGTACATACTTATTGCACAGAAATTTTAGCGGACGGCTCAGAACGTTACAATTTGGATATAGTTCTTGGATCACATAAATCTGCACTTGATCATCTAGTCATGATGTTACAGTCTTTTGGGGGCTTTCTAGTATGGTCAGAAGGCGTTATCAAATTAAGAGTTGATAAGGCAGAATCCAGCATTGCAGCGATAACAGAAGACGAAATAATCACAGATACTTTTCAATACACCGTACCATCTTTAAACGATATTCCTAACAGAATAAAAGTAGATATTAGGGATCGTGATGATGAGTTTAGACATAATATACTTTTTGCTAACGATGAATACGACCAAGAAGCAACCGACGAGATACGTGAAATTTTAGTTCAATTACATGGCGTTTCCAGGAAAGGTCAGGCGTCACGTTTAGCACAATACTATCTTGACAATGCTATAACTAATAAAATAATAGTGACTTTTAGAGTAAGTATAAAAAATATTGCTTTTGAAGTTGGTGATGTCATAGATGTTACTCATTCATTGCCCGGGTGGACTCAAAAACTATTTAGAATATTAGAAATTTCTGAACAAGAAGATGAAGAACTAGCTTTAGTTTGCCGAGAGTACAACACGGATATTTACCATGATGAAGGTGTGGCTACACAAGCTAATACTGATTCATATATACCATCTCTTTTTGACCCTCCAGAGCATGTTGTACATCTCGATGCTTATGAAAAACCCGATGTTCCAGAAATAAAAATATCTTTTGGACTACCAGATGATCCCCGTTGGTGGGCCGGCGCACAAATTTTTAAAAGCGTTGGTAGCAACTTAGATTATGAATTTGTAGGAGATGCTTTTGTTATCTCAGAAGTTGGCTTACTTGAAAATGTTATAGACGAAAATTCCACAACAATATATATTAAAAGAATTTATGGTGCGTTTCCTGATAATGGAACACTTATTATTGAAGATGAGGAACTAAATTACACGAGTTTTGTAGATGATGATGATGACACAGGCTATTTTACCAGATGCACGCGTGGGCAAAATAACTCCTTAGCAACTACGCATGCACAGGATGTTGTTATAACACTGCGAGAGGACACATTTGTTTATGGTTATGATACTATGAATGAATTATTCCAAACAATATATTTTAAAGCGTTATCCGTTTCTCCTAAAGGTGTGGCCGCGACTCCTGTGGATGCTGCACCGGAAGTTACAATTGTGCCAATAGGTAAATACAGAAAGTTAAATCCTGTGGATGGTTTAGAAATAAATAACCAGGGTGCTGCAACAACTTTATTGGATAATGTGGATTGCAAAATTGATTGGAAAGGGACTAACCGCTATATAGGTTATGGGAAGATGCCTTATGGCCAGCATGCTCTTGGTTATGGCGGTGGCGGTGTTGAAACAGATTTTGTAAATTATCAATTAGAAATAAGTGTTGCAGGAGAAACTTTACGCAGAATTAATACCACGAGCGAAACATGGACATATACAGCAGACATGCGTGCGGAAGACGGCACGGATGTAAGTGCTAATTTTACAATAAATGTCCGACAGAAATCTCCCTGGAACCTGTCTGATGATAAATTATTAATAGTTAATAGTTAAAATGCTAAATTTAAAAAATGTTGCTAAAACGGCTGTGCTGCAACTAGAAGTAGATACACTAATTGAAAAGGGAAATGCTCATGCAGTGCGTGTTCATGAAAGAATCAAGCTGCTCAGAGAGCGCACGCTTAAAGATACACATGCGTTAAATAAGATACAAGTTGTTGATTTAGGCGTTGTCAGAAAAAATGTCAAAATTGCAGAAGTTATGCTCACAAAAAGCCTTGAAAAATTAAGTAAAGAATATGTATCTAAAGAGCTTTTGCAACACATAGATTTGTGTTTGAAAACGTGTGCTGATTATAGACGTACAATCACACAAGGCATCAAAATGGATGTAGCACGTTTACGTCTGCTGGATAAGATATACAAGCGTAATATAAAAATTCTGAAATTGAAAAATTCCAAATACCTTAAGCGCGTATTACAGATGATACGACAAAAACAAAAACAACAATTAAGCCTGCCAAGTTTTACGTACAATTCATAATTCTCAATGTTTTACAAATATGTTTCGAGTTTAGCAAGGTGCATGTCACTGAACACATGAAGTGGCCAGCGGCATGCACACTTTTTATACTTAGACACCTCTTCTTTTAAGCTCTTCAATTAGCTCATCATTTGAAAAAGTAGCTAATGGGTTTTTCTTGCAAGCTAACTCTTCTTCAATTACTGGCCAGAGTTGGATCGCCCAATCCCTCCCAGCGTCATTGATTTTCTTTAGAATTTTCAAGTTGGAGCCGTGTATAGAAAATAAGGTTACATTATTCGTATGATTTTTTCTTGAGCCGCCTTTATCAACATCCAGATACAACCCGTCGTTAAAGGAGTTTAACCCCTCATGGATGGTTTTAAAGTCTCCTATAAGACTGTATCCGTTGTTTTTTGTTTTGTCTAAACCCGTTATTTGTTTACTCCACCCACCATTGTAACGGGCGGCACCTATTTCTTTCAAAATATCTATGACCATCTTCTTAGCTCCATTTTTCAAATTTTAAAATTAGTAATTTCACAACGTATGTAAGTGTATAATGCAACCAGTATGCCAGAACGCAATGCTTTAAACAATAGGCTTTTAGCAACAACACATGAATTAAGTGTACCATAAGGTACACTTAATGAACATAAACGTACTTTGTATTTTTTATGGAATATAGTAAAAAAAGCATGCGGAACTGTAAGAGTACCTTATAGTACTGCCAAGCACGTTAACGTAACAAAGAACTGCTTATTTAGAAGAGTATTATCTTAAGTGTTTGTAACTACCACCATTTTATATTCAGTGAATGTAGGCATGCGTATTGCACTAAGCATAATTGTAATAATATGCGTAAAAGAACTCGACATGAGGGTGTATGACATGACTACAAAATTGCGTGAAGAAATAATGAATGATAAGACTTTATCTCCACAAGAGCGTGCGTATTATCTTGAAGAAGATGGATGGGGAAACCCTATATGTGATGGAGACCCTGCGTGGTGTGGTCGTATAAACTATTGTAGACTTGTGGAAGATTGCATGGATGAAGCGTTACAAGATGAGTTTTAAACTTATAAGGAGCATAAAAGTATGGAAAAATGGTATTTCACGTTCGGCTGTGGTCAAAAATTTGCATATAGTTATGTAGTTATTCATGCAGTGAACTTCGAGCACGCACGCGCATGCATGTTCAAAAACTACAATACACACTGGTGTGGTCAGTATTTGGAAGAACAATGGAATAGTCCTAGAAATTTGTGTAAAAATTACACACTTTTGAAGGAAATAAAAAGTTATGAGTAATGTTAAAGGCCACGTTATAAGCCATCTTTTACGTAAATAACATAGTAAAGGTACAGATGCTAATATGTTACAATACGTAGTATTGTAACATATTAGTTTAAGGAGCGCAATATGATAATAAAAAAAGAAGTTATAGAAGGCATTAAAGCAGTTTACGAGTTGTTTAGAAGCACAGGATATGCAGATTACTACATGGAGAAACCTATAAATGTGGCATACCGTGCAAAAAAATTGGGTTACTTAGATACACATAGATGGGTTTTACAGAATAAAAAACTTTATTTGCAAATTTTTGTGCACAAAACAAAAAAGATAAAAAAAGTGCAAGATAGCAAAAGTTTGGAAAAGTGTACACAAAAAGATGCAACGTACGAATGTGATGCGTTCCCTTTACTTAATGCTATATTTACTTTTAAAAACGAAATATTTACTTTTAGCATGCTAGAAGTAAGGTATGCCAAGGATACAGGAAAGCATCTTTTGTATATTTCAACTTTAGAAATGTTAAACGACTTTATAACGGGAGGTTTTTTGGAATCTTTTAAGGACATTTCAGGAACTGTGTGCTACCGACGTCCTATAATAAAAGAGGTTTTAAAAACTTGGAAAAAACGTAAAAAAAGAAAGCGATATAAGAGTTACTAACATTAAGTTATATGTTATGATACTACGTATCATAACATATAAGATGCACAAATGCAACTAATTGTTACAAATAACAGGAGGACATTATGCATACTTTTTACATACTCATCATATTAAGCTTATTAGTAGTTTCTATAAAATTATTAAATGATGTAAATAAAGACATGTTCACGAAATTAAAGTCTAAAGACTGGCTTCTGCGAGAACGTTGGAGCGGTGGTACTATTTTAACTAAAAAAATGCGTAAGGCACGTAAAAGTAAAAAACCTTTTGGAGTGCTTTTTATCGATGTTGATGACTTTAAAAAAGTCAACGACATGTATGGGCATGTGTATGGTGATAAGGTATTACTTCAAGTTGCCCATGCGCTTCTGCACCATACCAGACAAACACCTATGGCATTGCTTAAGAGTGTGCATAGCGTGAAACGTAAAAGAGTTACATACTGCACATCAGTCATAGCAACATTTAAGTATGCATTTAGATGTAAACGTTGGTTGCAGAACATTTTAAATCTGCGTTTGTGGCGTGGTGATCGTCTAGTTAGATATGGTGGGGACGAGTTTCTATGTTTGTTCGATAATGTGGATGCAAATGTATTAATACAAGTCGGCTGGCGCATTAGTAAACAGCTAAAAAACCTTGGAATTTCCGTGTCTATTGGGGGGACATTATTTAAAGTAACGGATAGTGTACATCAAGCGCGCTTGCTAAATGCTGCGGATAAGGCTATGTATGTGGCAAAAGAAAAAAGAAGTAAGGTGGTAATTTTGTAAGGGTAGCGGAGCGACTACCCTTACAAGGGCTACAGGAGTAACCAAAAGCTAGACTTCTCGCACAGAAGGTTTTATAACAAGAAGTCTGCATGACACTCTGTAGTTTGTGTGTCAGGCTTATTAATATTGTAACATGCTAAAATGGTGTTGCAAGTGTTATTGGAAAATTAAGTTAAAAAAAAATTATTTTTATAGCATTTTAAGCTTAATTTCTAGTTTGGAATAAATATCCACAGCTTGTGGATAAGTGGGAAAAGTTGCGCGGTAGCGCAAGCTTTCCCTTAATTAATTTTAACAGTAACAACTAATAATTAATTATTATATTATTATATTATTATTATTATATTAATATAATAATTTGCAATAATTGTGCCAAAAAACTTGGAAGACTATTTTTATATTATTTTTTTATTTACTTAGTTGCTTTTTTAGTACGCTTACTTATAATATTTAAAAAGCGTAGGAGCATTCATGATTATAAAAATTTTTAACACAATTTGTACTGTCACAGGAATTCTGGCAGAAGAAAGAGCAGCACTGGACGTTGTAACTTCTGGTTTTGCTAAAGGTTACTTTTTTACACCTCTTTACAAAAAACACAAGTGGGATGGTAAAGTCCACTTATTCAAAAAGAACACATTCCCTACAGGTTTACTAGATCGCGTGTTAACTCATTGTGCTGCACAAGGGTACATGTTTGAGTTGCAAGATATGCGTGTGATCCCCCCGACAAAAAAGCTAGTTATAAATTTATTTGATGTAGAATTACGTGATTACCAAAAAGCCTGCGTAGATGTTTGTACGGACTCGTTACCGAGAGGCATAATACATTTAGCTACGAATGCGGGCAAAACGGAAATAGGGATTGCTATTGCGCAGCGACTGAATTTAAAAACTCTGTGGTTATCTGATAGCTTGTCCATAGTGGATCAAACTATAAAACGTTTTGAAGCACGTTTGGGTGAGCCTATCGGCAGAATCGCATCAGGCGTGTGGTCACCCCAAAAAATTACAGTTGCATCCATAGACACTTTATGGTCGCGCTTGAACTTATACAAATCAGTTATTTATTATACTTGCATGTACTGTAAACGTAAGTGTGCTGTAAAATCTCAAAAAGTTGGTTACAAATACACTTGTAAGTACTGCGATAATACTTCTAATGTGCAGAAAGTCAGTAAAGTGCGTGAGCTAAAAAGGGATGCTTTCGCACGCGCAAAACAAAATAGGACGTTAGAATATTTTAAGGGCATTGATGTTGTAATATCTGATGAATGTAGTCACGTACCAGCACGTACGTGGTATTCTGTTCTGATGAACATACACGCTTATTATCGTTTTGGTTTATCTGCGACTCCTTTTGATAAGAAAACCGCTTCAGATTTACAGTTGATTGGCGCTTTGGGGCCTGTAATTTATGAAGTTGGGAATAAACAACTGATCTCTAAGAAAATATCGGCTCTGCCTACTTTCGACATTGTTGAGATAACACACCCTAAAAATCCTGATTTTATGGATGTTAGCTGGCAGCTTGCAGAAAGTGACGGGATTATAAATAATCATTACAGAAATAAAGTTATAGTTAATAAGGTCCGAAATGCATGCCAAAGGGGTAAGGGAGTGTTAGTGCTTTTTTGTAAAATACGCCACGGTATGTTATTGAAGGATGCATTACAAAAAGTAGACGGTTGTCGTGTGGCCATGCTTACAGGCGCATGTAATCTTGCAGAGAGGGATGAGATAGTCCGTGCATTTCAACAGGGTGGAATAAACGTAATCTTGGCATCTACTATTTTTGATGAAGGGATCAGTATAAATGAAATAGATGTTTTGTTACTCGCAGGTGGTGGTAAGAGTAACCAGAAGGCCATCCAACGCGTAGGGCGTGGGTTACGTATGAATGATACTGGTACTGTGCAAATTGTGGATTTTATGGATGTATCAAACAAATATTTATTACGCCATTCGGAGCAACGGATAACGGCGTATAAATCAGCAGGGCTTATGCCTAAAAATTAACTTTACAGGAGTAACTCGGAGCTATGGAACACGGAGCATATTCGGAGATAATTACACCTACCGTTATTTTAAATTTATTTTCTGCTATAAAGGCGGATTATACAGGTATTCCTTACAGTTCAATTAAAAATTCTGCAAAAAATATAAGTCTCGCCATAAAAATAATGCAAGTGGCCAAAAAGGTGAATGTACCTGTTAGTGTGTATATGGAAGCGCAGTTTGCGATTGACAATGCACGTATTGATCCCGCTTATGTACAATTGAATCACTTATTAAGCGTTAACGCGCAAGACCGCGCCACACGCCACTATCACCAAATCTACACGGAGGATCATGCACAGCGTAACGCAGTGACTTTTACAGCCGATGATCTAAATGCGTATTGGGAGAATACCATTAGCAGCATTGGTAGCAAAACAGGCGCATGTGTGCAGCACATACGCGCACACCTGCTTGCATCAGGGCTGTTGCGTACTACAGGTGGTGTATGAAAAGCACTACGGAGCAACTACCCGCAGAATTTCAAATGCAGATAATTATTTGCATATTAGCATCAAAAGAATTTTTATCGGAAATAATAGATTTATTAAAAGTGGAATATTTCGATGTTTCTTACCTCCAACAAATCGCAAGTGTTATGTTAGATTTATTTACGCAAGGCCACCCTATAGATAAATTTACGGTGAAGACTTTGGCATTGGAGAAAGCGCCCGTTAAAGACCGTGACATTATAATTACTATTTTAGATCAAGCTGTTGTTTCTGATAAAAACGTGGGTTTTGTAAAAGATAAGTTTGTGGAGTTTGCTACGCATCAGGAGCTAAAGTTGGCAATAGCAAAAAGCACAGTACTATTAAATCAATGGAAGCACACAGAGATTAGAGATGTAATGGGTGCATTGTCAGCTAAATTGTCACCAAATGTGTTTCAGGACTATTTTGCAACATCTAAGAAGCGTGCTTTGGATAGGACTACAGCAGGTGAGAGCGTGTACACGAAAACACTAATTCCAGCTTTAGATAATGTAATTCAAGGGCTTTTTAGAGAGCAACTAGGTGTATGGTTAGGCCGTCCAGGTGGTGGGAAGAGTGTGGCATTAAGGCATTGCGCCAAGGCCGCAGCGCTGCTTGGACAGACGGTTCTTTACTACACGCTGGAACTGTCCAGTGCTATATCTATGGATTGCTTTGACGCATCTATCACAGGGATTACCATGCGTGATTTACGCGATAGTACGAGTGATGTAATTAAATTAATGGAGGATTATAGTGAAACATACACAGGAGATATTTTTGTTGCTCAGTACCCTGCGCGTGAGCTAAATGCTACGATAATAAAAGGGCACTGCCAGAGATTTGCGGCATTGGGGAGGGCGCCACACGTAATTGTGGTTGATTATGGCGATTTAATGTCCTCAGCCAAGGTTTATACTAGCAGATATGATGAATTGGAGGCTGTTTATGAAGAGTTGCGTGGTGTAGCACAAACTTACAAAATAGCTGTATTTACTGCTAGTCAGGCCAATCGTGCATCGCTTGCGAAGGAGGTCATTACTATGGCGGATATCGCGGATAGTTGGGGGAAATGTAAAGTTGCGGATTGGATTGTTGCGCTTTGTCAAACCCCTGCGGAGCGCGCGGATAATAGAGGTAGATTTTTTACAGCAAAAAATAGAAATGGCCCTGAGGGGGTTAGTGTGCCATTTTTTTGTGATTTTTCCAGATCATTGTTTTTGACCTTTCCAGAAGGTAGATAAAATGTATGTGCAACATAAAAATACGTATAAACTCGATCTTACAAAATTTGATGTGATTGCGTATTTACACAATAAGGGCATGCAAGCGAATCCGAGAACACATGCTGCGGATATGGATGTGGCTTTTAACTGTTTTTTTTGTGGCGATAAGGCTCCAAATAAATACCACTTATCAGTCAATAAATATTCCACCATGTTTAATTGCTGGCTATGCAGCCGTAGTGGTAATGCATGGACATTTTTAAGGCATTTTGGGGATAGACTTTACAATGTACGCGAATACATAAGAGACGCACAGTTTTTTGAAGAGCATGCTCATGCAAAACCCAAGAAATCTTGGTATGGAGAACTGCCGGAATTTTTTACGCCTATAGGTGAGTTAAAAGTTCTGCCTACTTACTTGGTAAAAAAGGGTTTTGATAGGCGTAAATTAGAGAAATACCGTGTAGGTTACTGTGATCTTGGTGTTATGGCTAAACGTGTTATATTTCCGATTTATTGTGGTGGTAGATTAATTAGTTTTATCGGGAAGAGCATTTGCAAGGGCGTCAAACCATATAATCCAGAGGGTGTAAGGTTTAGCGAGCTTTTGTATAATTATGATGTTGCGAAGCTGCATGACACTTGTGTTATTGTTGAGGGCGTCACTGACGCCATCGCTATAGGATCAAACGCTGTGGCACTTTTTGGGAAAAGTATGTCCACAGCACAGTTAAATTTAATATTAAAGGCACGTTTTAGTAAGGTTGTTGTGTGCCTGGATGATGATGCGCATAGTGCTACTTTGCGTATAGCTGCAAAGTTAGCGCTCTTTGTTAACACATGTGTTGTGCTTTTGAAAAATGGTGATCCCTGTGATCACAAAAATATAAATGACATTTTATACACGCAGGCCAAAGCTTACAGTGGGGATTTATGCAGTACATAATTGGAACACGCAGTACTATTATGTTCTTTGAGGTACTGATCAACATACTATTATGCGCGTATTTTGTACGTTTTAAAGGGATGAAGGCATTGGCACATATATTGCTTTACATACGCTTACAAACAAATAACAGGAGGACGTTATGAGCGAAGAATATAATTTTGTAGTAAATGAGCAACCATTAAGAATAAGTAATACATCTGGCCAGGACGTAGTTGATCCTACTAGAAAGGTGTTGGTGAGAGATGATGACATGGGTGTGTTGGGTGTTGTTGGGCGAAACTATCAGGTTATTTCCCACACTGATGTTATTGATGGTGTTGATGCAGTGCTTGATGAAAAGGGTTGGAATTTTGAGAAGATTGTGTACACGTTTGACGGGGGATCACTTATGCGTGCTTCTTATAAGTTCCCCGATATGAAATTTAATGTAACACCTGATACCCAATTAGGGGATTATGTAGGTTTTGGCATAGACATCGTGAACGGGATTGGCGGGCGTGCTGCTGTACGGTTGGAGATACAGCTATTACGGCTAGTTTGTTTGAATGGGATGAAAGTATCTGATAAATTTTACAACATATATGGCAGGCATACGGCCTCTTTTGAACTAATTGGTTTCAGAGACAACGTTGTTTTAGCACATGAGCATGCGGCACAGCGTGTTATTCCCTTTTACAACGATCTGAGCAAAACCGAAATAACAGAGGAACGATCTGATATCTTGATAAATGGCATTGTGCAAACTGGGCATAACTATGTGCCCAAATCGTACGAGGATGCAGTCAGGAGCCAATTAAAAGATAGTGACACATTAACTCTTTGGGCGTTATATAATGCATTTACATATGCAATTACTCGGCAAAGTTTTGAAGAGGGGAAAGTTCAGCGCTCCCGAAAGTTGCTGCAGATAGTCGATAGGTATTTCAGGGCACGGCACGCAGCTTTATAGCTCTGGTAATATGGGGGACTTACGTCCCCCATACGTTTTTTTAATCACTTTTAGAGGATGACATCCACCACGTATGTTGTGCAGATGCGATTTACTTTACATAAAAGAAGAAGGGAAAGTTATGGATGATGTAACAGCGAGTTGGCGTGAAATAGTCGTCGATCCAGGAAATAGGTACAGGAGCACAACGATAGAAGCAACGTATAAAACCAGCGTAATAAATGGTGAATGCGCTGAGATGGCTTTTGCGCGTGCATGGCTTATAGTTCGGAAACAGCTTGATATGCAGCGTACTGTGGCACATAAGATTTTTACAGAGACATAAGATGCACACGTATGAATGTATAACTTGGTATGACATTCCTGCTTACGTGGGGTTGTATGAGATTAGCGAGTACGGAGCCATATGGAGTACCCGTAGGAATAAGCAATTAAGAACGTACATGAACAGACCTGATGGGTATAAGACTGTTTGCTTATCCGTCGGTGGTAAATGTAAGTGGTTTTGTATACATAGATTAGTTTTGTGCTCTTCTGAAGGCATTAAGTATAACGCAAAGAGATTACATGGTAAACAGTGTAACCATAAGGATGGTGATAAACTGAACACTCATGTTAGTAATTTGGAGTGGGTTACTGCAAGGGAGAATGCGTTACACTCAAGGAGAGTCTTGGGTAAGTGTTGTGGTGAAAAGTCAAACTCAAATAAACTTAAAAATGCTGACGTACTTGAAATATTGGCTAAGTTGCGCGCAGGAATAGTGTCCGCAGGGACTATCGCGAAAGAGTACAATATTTCAGATGCTGCGGTGTCTTCGATAAAGCATGGGCGCACGTGGCAGAGTGTCACAGGGATATTACATAATAAAAAACGGGTACCCCGACATAAAAAAATTACAAATCTTTCTGGCAAAAGAACAACCAAGTTAACGCTGGAGCAGGTTGTAGCAATTAAATTAGAATTAGCGCGGGGATTGAGTTGTACAGTCCTGGGTCGGAAATATAATGTTAGTAGGCAGACTATCGGAGCCATTAAACGGGGTGCAACTTGGAGGCATGTGTAATTGGGTAAATTAGTTTCATGTAAATGTGGTACGCAGTTCGATCCTACATGGGCAGCATATGATGAGTGCCCCACGTGTCGTGCGCACCATGTCGCCCGTTTTTTATCTGAGCGTCAACGCTGTGGTAAATGTGATCTATCACGTAATTGTCTCACGAATTGCATGCGCGGCGTTGGTGCCACGCATGCAGATGTCATGATTATAGGGGAAGCGCCAGGATACCGTGAAGACAGAAAGGGTGCGCCGTTTCTTGGTGATGCAGGTGCTTGTCTGAATGATTTAATTAAATCTGCTGGTTGGAAGAGGAGTGAAATTTTTATCACAAACGTGTGTAAGTGCCGCCCACCTAATAACGCTACGCCTAAAGTATCACATATTAAAGCGTGCATGCCATATTTAGAAAATGAAATAAACAGCGTTAATCCCAAGCTTATCGTGGCGTTGGGTAATGTTGCCATGCGCGCTGTACTAAACACGACAGGTATAATGCGTGCACATGGAGATGTTCAATGGTCAGATACGTACAATACTTGGGTGTTACCTTGTTTGCATCCTGCGTATCTTTTAAGAACACCTACATACACGGATATAACTAAGCAAGAGTTAAAATTAGGTGCATACGTAGCAGTACATAATAGACTACCTCCCAAAGACGAGGTTAAATATGAGTACACAGATGGTTTGTCAGATGCTATAAAAATGCTTGAGCTTGTGGGCAAGAGTGAAAAAATATCTTTTGATATTGAGGCTTATGGATTAAATCCGTGGAAATGTAAGGGTATTTGCAGTTTTGCATTCACTATCAGCGAGCACACAGGATTTGGGATAGATATAAGAAAATGGGATACGAGCACTTTGCTAAAGTTTAAACCATTTTTGGCGGATATTTTAAGTAAGAAGCACTTAAAAATAATACACAATTTTGAGTATGAATATAAAATGTTGCGCAGGTTCTTTGGGATAATTATTGCGCCTAAAGTTTTTGATACGGTTGTAGCACATCATTTGTGTTATGAAGAGTATCCACATGATTTGGAAACATTGGCTACACTGCACTGTAATATGCCAAATCATAAACAGGAATTTGTGACATTAACAAATAATTACGCGGATATGGACATTCCGACTACTGAGGAGTTACTAGGTTATAACTGCGCCGACACTGACGCAACGTACAGGCTATACAATGTGTTAGTTCCTTGGATGCGTAAAGAAGGTGTAGTCAAACTATTTGATGAGATTACTATGCCTTTGTGCCACGTTTTGGCAGAAGTAACGTACACGGGCGTGCACATAGACACTGTAAAATTGCACCAGGTTGCTGCAAAGTACGCAGACATTATCACCAATGGAAAACGTGCAATTGCGTTACTTACGGATGATTTAAAGTTTAATCCACTATCACCTAAGCAAGTGAGTGGATATTTTTACGAAAATAAAGGCTACAACTCTCTAAAGTGTTCAAAAACAACCCAGGAACCTTCGGCGGATAAAGAGTCGTTAGAACACATTGTAAGCACTTATAATGATCCTGTGGCACGGTTAATTTTGGAGGTTAGAAAGTACGTTAAGCTAAAAAGCACTTATTTAGACGGAGGAAAAACAAGCGGCGGGCTTTTGCAGTATGTAGACGGAGAATCCAGAATACATACACAATATCTGGTGCACGGAACGACAACGGGGAGGCCATCGAGTAAGGCGCCAAATTTACAGAATCAAAGCAGATCAGACGATATTCGTGGCTTGTTTACAGCAACAGCAGGGACTTACTTGCTGGATGCTGATTACTCTCAATTAGAGTTACGTATAGCAGCGTATTACTCAAAAGACCCACATCTACTAAGCGCGTACATACTTGGCTTAGATTTGCATTCTATAGTTGCTACTGATTGTTTAGGCGCAGACCCGCAGAATGTTGATAAAGATTTAAGAACAGCAGCAAAAGCGATAAATTTTGGAATTATTTATGGCATGGGGCCGAAAGGATTAGCCGCGGACATTACAACTAAACGTGGGCGCATATGCACTGAAGATGAAGCGGCTCAGTATATACACGCGTATTTTGAGCGTTATGAAAAATTGCGTGATTTTGTGGAAGCAATAAAAAATACCGTGTTGGCAGGCCAGGCGCTTGTAACAATATACGGGAATAAGCGCAGATTTACTAATATCAAGCACATGTTAAAGGAGCCTCATAAGTATAGCATGGCATTAAGTGAAGCCGTACGCACGGGGCAGAACTTTCCTATACAGGGGACAGCAGGGCATACATTATCTGACGCGACCGTGCGTGTAGACGCCGCTATAAAGGCGAGTAAAATGCCAATGTCCATCGTATTAACAGTACATGACGAATTACTGTTTGAAGTGCGTGAGGACGTACCACACGCGGAAGCTACTCAATTGGTTAGAGAAAACATGGAGAATCCAGAAATTTTTGGAGGGCTGCTACCATTCCCTGTGGACATCGAAATAACACGCGCATGGAAACAGAAAGATTAGTTTTTAGTTGCAATGGGTTAAATAATTATTAACATGTATTATAGCTATTTATAGGAGGTAACATAGTGTCTGACATTGGAGATATAAAAGATTTAGAAAAAGAACTGGCTTTTTCTAAAGAAACGATATCGGATGATTTAATTAAACAGCCATCGACATGGTATTACTATGCGTCATTGTATGATCGATTAATGCATGAGTTGAACACGGCCCAATTGCGCTTGGAGGTATACGCCGCCGAATTGAGCGCAAAAATTGAAACTACATATAAGGAGGAGACTAAACCGCAGCCAGATGCGAAAGGCCGTGCTAAATTTTCACAGGCGGGTTGTGATTCCAGAATCAAGTTGGGGATTCCACGGGATCCAACTTGGTTGCAGTTATCGCAAGCTATTGCTATTTTAAAATATCGTGCAAAATTGGCATATTCTGCTAAGGGTGCCCTAACACAAAAGGGGGATATGTTAAGAGCGTATGTATCTATACTTCGGCAAGAGTATGATAATTCAGCAATTCCGAAATAGGAGGAGGTTTTTTTATGAATAAAAAAAGTGTTACGCCTGAGCATGATCCTTGGGCTATTGATGAGGAGTATGAAGGTAAAGTTTTAGCAGACATCAGGGCTGCTCAAACATTTTTCATGTACCTTAAAGGGGGCGACAACGAAGTACGTATACTTCCGAGATCGAGTGTAGATGTGCGTACGTGGCATATGCCTTATTTCATGCATTTCGGTGTCTCTGCCGATAATTCACCGTTGTATTGTCCGCATGCCAACTGGGGGGTACAGTGCCATGTTTGCGATCAAATTGCTATATTACGCGAATCTGATGATGAACGCGAGCACAAGAAGGCTGATACCATCAAGCTGGTTAAACGCGAGTTCGTGAACGCGGTTGATATGAAAAGATTGGACGCAGGTGTGCAGTTACTACAGTTACCTGTAAGCGTTTTGGAGCTTATATTGTCTTTTATTTTTAATCCTAAATGGGGCAACATACTCCACCCGCAAACGGGCCGTATAATAACAATTTCTAAATCAGGATCAGGGATGAAAACGAAGTACGGGGTACAACCTGATCCTGTGCCCACTGCATTACAGGACATGAAATGGCTAACATCAATGCAGAAGTTGCAGGAAGTAGTTCCTCGTGTGAGTTATGCCACGTCACGTGAGGTGTACACGGGCGAGCAGGAAGAAATGGGTAAAACACACAATGGTAGCACACAGGATGACACAACTAACCAGGGACATACAGCAGATGCGGAGGACAGTTCAGAAGGTTTTAACAGGAAGTCGGACAGTGCACATCATACTTGTCCTAAGGGCACTTTCGGTAAATTTACCGCAGCAGACCCTAAGTGTTTAACGTGTGATACAGGAATTATGAATGCATGTATAAATTCTTTGAGGCAGGTGTAATGAGTACACCTGCCTCAAAGGTATCTAAATTAATTACTGATATGGAAAAGCTTTTCGGGTCTGGTAGCCTTATGGCTCCTGGACTAGAAAGTATTAAACCTGTGGATGTTGTGTCCACGGGTTCTGTCAAATTGGATATGATCACGGGGGTATATGGAATACCAAGGGGTCGCGTAGTCGAAATTTTTGGCCCGGAGGCCGGGGGTAAAACTACATTGGCGTTACATATTATTGCGGAGGCACAGAGTGCCGACTCGAAAGGTGTGTGCGCGTTTATAGATGCAGAGCACGCTTTAAGTTTTGACTATGCGAAGGCTGTGGGTTGTAACTTGGATCGTTTGCTGCTCTCACAGCCCGATTCGGGCGAACAAGCCTTGAATATATGCGAGGCGTTAGTAAAGACGGGTGACTTAGATGTAATCGTTATTGATTCTGTGGCAGCGTTGGTACCAGAAGCTGAGCTTGCGGGAGAAGTAGGTGATGTTCATGTTGCACCGCAAGCCAGGATGATGTCGCAGGCACTTAGAAAGTTGACAGGCTGTGTAGCAAAAACTAAAACTGTAGTGATATTCATAAACCAAATTAGGGAAAAGATAGGGATAAAATTTGGGAATAAAGAAAACACTACTGGTGGGAGAGCTTTGAAGTTTTATTCTTCCATGAGGTTAGATGTCCGAAGAATAGCTTCTGTAAAATCGGGTTCAGACATTATAGGTAATAAAGTTAGAGTTAAAGTAGCTAAGAATAAGCTGGCTTTACCTTTTAGGGAGTGTGAAACCACGATTATATTTGGAATGGGGATTAATTTAGCAGAAGAAGTAGCAGAGTTAGGCTTAGATTATGCTGTGTATGTAAAAGAGGGCAAAGGCGAGGATGCACAATTCTTTTTCTGTACCGACAAGCAAGATAAGCATGCTATTGGTAAAAATGTAAAGGAAATCACACGTTTTTTCACATATCACACTCTTTGCTTAAAGAGTGCACGAGCACGCATTTACAAAAATTGTAAGGATAAAATAAAAAAGACCACGACAGAAACAGACATTTATGGAGCGCTTGTTGCAAAGGGTCTCATAGTTGAGAAAGGCGGGGGTTGGTCGGTTTATGATGGTGAAAAGTTTTTAAAAAAGCAATTCACAACGTTTTTGGATGTGCACCCGCAGTTGCGGGACATGCAATGATGGAGTGCGGGGCATTAAAATTATGATTAAAGCCAGAAAATATAAGATAATATACGCAGACCCACCGTGGCCTTATCGTGATAAGTGCCATAGTGGCAAGCGTGGTGTCACTTACAAGTACCCAACTATGGATGTAGTTTCGATAAAAAACATGCGTGTGCCTTTTATTACGGAGAACAACTGTGCTTTGTTTTTGTGGTGTACGTCACCTCAATTACCTGTAGGATTAGATGTGATGAGCGCTTGGGGTTTTGAATTTAAATGCATAGCGTTCACATGGGTCAAACTGAACAAAAATCCGGTTTACGCTCAAGACATATTAGGGGAGTCGATCAGAGACAAATATTTTCCCAGTAACGTTATTACAGTGGGTGGCGAAAATACTATTGTTAAAAAATTGAATGTGTACTCTGATTTTATGGGAATGGGCAACTACACTCGTGCTAATGCAGAGTTTGTTTTGTTAGGCATGCGTGGCAAGATCAAGCGCGTTTCACGTAGTGTGCGTTCTACGGTTATGACAAGTCTAGAGACGCATAGCAAGAAGCCCGATATTGTTCGTGAAAGGATAGTTGAACTTTTTGGTGATATACCCAGAATTGAGCTTTTTGCAAGGCAGCAAACTCAGGGGTGGGATGTCTGGGGTGATATGGTTGAGAATAGTTTAGAATTAGAGGGTGTCGTTTAATTTAAAAAAAAAAATAAGGAGCAGCATATGTCATATAAGGTGGAATTAACATACTTTAGATCAGGAGGTAAGTGCTATACAGGCGGTGAATACATTTCAGAAAAAAAGGAAATGTACGAAATTTTTGCAGAAGTGCGCACGCTTAATGCGAATAGGCAACTCCCAGGATTGACAGAAGTGCATGATCCTGCATATTTTATAACAGTTAATGTACCGGATCATGTAAATAACCATTCAGCATTGATATTCAATAAAGAAGAAGTGGTTATGCGTTGGATGAAGGAGGCGCATTTTGTTTAGATTTGTGGCATTTTCAGATTTGCATGCACACAACTGGAAAGATTTTTGTCATCTTGACGGCACAACTGGGCTGAATTCGAGATTGCTGGATGCTGTACATTGTATAGTTCAGATACGCGAATATTGCATATCACATGATATAAGCACTGTTGTTTTTTTAGGGGATATGTTTGAAACAAAAGGTGTCGTGCCATTTTCAGTTTTTAATCCCATCTACGCTGAATTGACGTTATTTAAAACAGTGGGGATACATTTAATTATGCTTGTAGGTAATCATGATTTGACTACCAGAGCGTGTGAGATACATGCTATGCAAGCATTCAAAACATTCGCCACTGTTGTAGACAAACCCACATTAATTAAAAACGCCGAAAAGTCTGCTTTTTTGGCAGCACCATTCACTTATGATATAAACATTTTTAATCAGTATTTAGAGATACTACAGGCTAAAGGAGAGGCAGCGGTTGGCTACGATCTAGTTCGGTTACTTCATTGTGATTGTGCTAAAGCAAAAGTTGAAAGCGGTTTTATTGTGTATCACGATATAAAACCGGATATTTTTAAGTTTGCTGATTATTGCATTACGCTGATGGGGCATTACCATATGCATCAGTGGGTGCACAGTAAGGCTTGCTACGTGGGGTCTACACAATCTTGCCATATAGGCGAGGCAAATGTTGAGAAGGGGTTTGTGGATGTTACTGTCTCTAAAGGTGCATGTGAGATAAAATTTGTCAAATCGGACATACCAATGATAAGGAAGGTTACATACACTCCTGGTTTAGATATAAGCCAACTTAGCGGGGATTACGTGAGTGTGATCATCCCACAGAAGCATGAGAAAGAATTTGTTGTAGCTAAGCGCACTTTACAGTGTGCGCACACTGTCAATGTACAAGTATGTGCGACTGAGTTTAAAAAAGATACGCGGATTGATATATCGCCGGATATGCGTATGACAGAAGCTTTGGAAAAGGTTATTGATTCATCCCTATTGGCTGAAAAAATTGGTAACTTAGACAAACGGAAACTGAAAGAGTTAGGAAAGACGTTCTTAACAGAAGCTGTAGAGGCATAATTATGGAATTTAAAAAATTAATTATAGATAATTTTCTTAGTTATGCGCATGCAGAAGTGGCCTTGGACACTTCAGGTTTAGTGGGTATTGTGGGTGTTGTGTCAGGAGGTTGCAGTGATTCTAACGGAGCAGGTAAGTCTGCATTATTTGATGCTTTAGTGTGGTGTCTTTTTGGAACACCTGTCAGAAGTAAGACGCTAGATGAAGGCAATGTCGCGGCGGGTGCAATCATACGGAACGGACAGAAAAGCTGTAGTGTCACAACTTTGTTAAGTGTGGGTACACAAAAGATTGAAATTTGTAGGGAGCGTAAGGTACGCGGTGGAAGTATCCTTTCTCTTCTTATAAATGGATCGTCTGCTTGTGAACGATCATCAGTTAGTGAAACGCAGAAAAAAATAAATCAAATATTAGGGATAGATTATAAAACGTTTTTACGCACTGTCATGTTTGGGCAAGGGATTACTAAGAAGTTCCTTTACGCAACAAACACGGAGAAAAAGGCGTATTTTGAGCGCATTTTAGGGTTAGAAAAGCTGCAAGATGCGCGTAGGCTTGTAAAGGTGCGTGCGGATGTGTTGCGTGAAGAAATTGCAAAAATGGATAGAGAACTTTCCAGCGTAAATTTGAGTATTGAGCATACTAATATGGATATCAATACCCTAAAAAATAGGTTGGATGAAAAGAGTATATTAGCTGATCAAGAGTTTAGTGGGATAGAGCAAGAAATTAAAAGTAAGAAACTTCAGATTGACGCGCATATTGTCGATGATGCTTGCGCTATAAGTGCGGATATCCAGTGTGTTGAAGATGCTTTACAGGGAGTCAGGAACAACAAGGTTTCTGTGTGTGTTGCGTTAGATGCGGAAATTGAGAAGTATCAGCAGGCACAGCGTGCAATAGCAAATGCTGTGTTCTCATTAGAAAAAGATTCAAATAAATATGCAAGCCAATTAGATCGCATTGTCCAAAATGATCTAATCGGTGTGGAATGTGCTGAATGTGGCAGATTAATAGATCGTGATACACAAGCTTCACACATCACAAAATTGCGTGATACGTTAGTCATGTGCCAACGCTCTATAGATAGTGAGCGTGTACGCCTTAAAGTTATTAACACAGCCTTAGACACCGCTAAGGCTAACAAGCAAGCTTTTAAAACTTCGCATGCTTCAGAGTGTACTGATTTGACAGATCGCTTGACATATTTGAAAGGATTAATATTAAAAGTTGACACGCAGATAGCTGTAAAAGCAGGGTTAGATCGGGATTTGAGCAATTTGTGTTTAAAGTTGGAAAGCGCCAAGAAGCGTGCTTTAGATAACACTTTCATGGACATGCTGAAAGATAAGGAACGTCAGATTTTAGAACTGTCTAAGCAGGTTTCTAAACTGCATTTTAAAATTGATATGAGTAATGATGATCTGAGATATTATTCTGTATTATATGATGTGTTTAAAGATATGCAGGCATATATGCTCGATTGTATTGTGCCATTTTTGAATAACCGCGCTCAGCATTACGCGCAGCAATTAACCAATGGGTTATTCACCGTCACTTTTGACACACAAAAATTGGTGGCAGGCGTCTTGAAGGACAACTTTGATGTGTGTGCAACTATTAGGGATGGCGTGAAAGATTACTCGTTGATGTCCGGTGGCGAAAGGCAACGTGTAAACGTTATTGTAGCATTGTGTTTACAGGATTTGTTGGCGTCTAGGACTAACGATAATGATGTTAATTTGAGAATTTTTGATGAGCCTTTTGAGGGGATGGACGCAGGCGGTAAAGATATGCTTTTGCAATTGATGCTGGTAGAAGCACGAGATAAGACGGTGTTTTTTGTGACGCACTCTTCAGATTACCAAGGTTATTTTAAGGAGTTGGTAAGTGTGCGTAAAGAATGTGAGGTATCTCACATAACTGTGGAGTGAATAGGCATATGGCTAATGAATGTAAAGATACAGTTGTGTGTTTGCGACTAAATTTGGATGGTAATGACATCATAGAATGTTTAAAAAGCACGAATGGGTTACCACAAAATTTAGTGGATGAGTGTAAAAATGTAAGAAACGACAAGATCAATAAGACGTTTTTGGGGGTGACAATACAGCTTTTTAAAGTTGTTAAAAAGAAAGAAGAATGTGTGCACTTGTTTTTTGTGGCTGCCGACTTCGCGTCAGAGAAGCAATTTTTTAATCACATTTTTAATGTATTACGCAGTATTGGGGACTTATTATCTTTTTATAAGAAAGATTCTAATATACTTCTTCCTAATGATTTTTTAAAAACATGTTAGGAAACGCCATATGAACATATATATAGGTATTGACCCGGGTAAGACAGGCGCAGTAGCATTGCTCACGGACGATCCGGACAGGCTGGATGTTTGGCAGTACCCAGGAGATATTAAAAGTGCATGCACACTTTTACAAGATGGCATAATTGGATTATCACCGAATTTAGAGGAAGCTGATAGAAATGTTTTTGCATGTCTTGAAAAAGTACATGCTATGCCTATGCAAGGGGTGTCATCTTCTTTTAATTTTGGTGTTAGCTATGGGATGTGGCAAGGTGTTCTGGCTGTTATGGGTATCCCGTATATATTTGTGACACCACACGCATGGCAGAAGGTTACGTTTGATTCTCAATGTGTAATTTTTAAAGATGCTAAGCTTAGTGGGAGTAGTAAGATTAAGCGTAAACGAGACACAAAAGCGATGAGCCTGAGTGTGGCGCGCAGGTTGTTTCCAGATGTTGATTTACATAGAAAAGCGGATGATGGAAAGGCCGACGCATTAAACTTGGCGAGATATGCTAAAATGATGGTGAAAAAGGGTATTTTATGAAAACTTTAAAAGTGAATTGTGCATATGATGATCTCATAGATATTTGTCTGCTAATTGAAAATGTACAAAATCCGAAGATAATTAATGCATCAGAGCTTGCACAGTTAAAGAAGGAAATTGTAGAGTTAGGGTTTTTTAGGCCACAAATTATAAACGATGATAACGTGGTGCTCGGGGGCAATCAGAGATTGAAAGCCCTTAGAGAATTAGCGCGTGAGGGCTATGATTGTTCTAAGGTGCCTGTTTCTTACTACAGAGATAAAGAAAAGGAAGATTACGTTGTTGTAGCTGATAATACCACAAATGGGCAGTGGAACCAAGACGTCAATCTAGGTGCCACACTGGAAGGATTTTTGAAAGATGTACAATTAAAAGTGCCCAATTTCGACATAGGTTTAACAGGGTTGTCACCAAGCACACTTTCAGAACTGAAGATAGATTTAGATGTGACAAAAGATAATGCACCTGCGTACAGTGAGGATGACGATGTGCTTCCAGAAGTTGAAACAAAGGATGCAGTTACGCAAAGTGGTGATTTATGGGAATTGGGACGGTCGGTATACTGTCCGAAATGTGGAAAGAGGCATTTTGTAGAATTATGAAAATTACATGCGATTGTCAACACACGTTTGAATATTCGGAAAAAGACGTATTTTCACATAAAGTTCTTTGCGGAGATTCCACAAGTACTGCTGATGTTGAGAAACTCATGAGTGGAGAAAAGGCGGACATGGTTTTTACGTCTCCGCCATATAGCGACCGCAGAAAATATAAGATAGGTTCTTTTGATTGGGATGAACTCATGAACGGTGTCTTCACATGTACCTTTTCGGTTGTGAAGGAAACGACACACATTCTTGTAAACCTTGGGCTTGTGCATAAAAACCGGCAGGTGGACATGTATTGGAACGCATGGCTAAAATACATGGAAGATGCTGGCTATCCTCTGTTCGGGTGGTACATTTGGGACAAAACATACGGACTTCCCGGTGAGTGGTCAGGGCGCCTTGCACCTGCATTCGAGTTTATTTTCCACTTTAATAGGAAGACCGATTCCTGCAATAAATGGATTGAGACAAAGGAAACGAGCAGGAATCGGAAGCATTCAAAATCCCCGGGAATGCGTGACGCCGATGGGACTGTAGGAAAATGGTACTCTCATGATAAAACAGGACAAGATTTTAAGGTTCCTGACTCAGTCATCAGGATCACTTCTGCAAGCACCGCAGGATGGCCGGAATTTGGATGTAAAACATGGACGCAGGAAGGCGATATTGTATATGAGCCATTCGCAGGAAGCGGGACGACTATAATTGCTTGCGACAAAACGAAACGGCAGTGTCGTGCAATGGAAATAGCGGAATCGTATATTGATATCGCTGTTGCCAGATACGTTAAATTTGCCGGAAACGTAGGTATACGGCTTAACGGTAAGAGATATGTATGGGGTAAAAATGAAAATAAATTGTGAATGTGGACATGAGTTTGAATATGAAGAAGGTGATATTCATTCGCATAATTTATTGTGTGGTGACGCCACAGTTCTTGATGATGTTGTAAAACTTATGGATGGAGGTAAGGCCGATATGGTTTTTACTGATCCTCCTTACAATGTTGATTATGAAGGCTATACAGAAGATAACCTTAAAATTCAGAATGACGCTATGTCAACAGAAGAATTTTGTAAGTTTCTTAATGATGTTTTCTCAAACTATCGAATTGTAGCAAAGGACACCACAAGCCTATATATCTGTCATCCTAGTAAATACCAGCGAGAATTTCAGAACGCCATGGAAGGCGCAGGTTTTGAAATACGCTGCCAGATTGTGTGGGCAAAAAACACCTTTGCATGGGGGTTTGGTCGCTATAAGTTTCAGCATGAGCCGATATTTTATGCGCATGTTGCTGGGGAATCCGACTCTTGGTACGGTGATAAGAGTCAGGCAACACTGTGGGAGGAGAATAAGCCAGCAGCGAGCAAGTTACATCCTACCATGAAACCCACAGGACTTGTTATCCGAGCTATAACTAATAGTTCTAAGAAAAATGACATCGTACTAGATTTATTTGGCGGTTCTGGCACGACTATCATAGCATGCGAAGAAATGCACAGAGAAGCACGTGTTATGGAACTGGATGAGCATTACTGTGATGTTATAATCCAGCGCTATGTTAATTTATGTGGTAACAAGCATATAAGGCGTAATAAGGAGGTTTACGTATGGCCACGTGGGTTGTACTAGCGATATTTATACATACAGGCGGTATATAGTCGGTGCAATTATTGCAACTTGGAGTTTATGCATGTTAGACAAGAAATTACGCTTCAAAAACTGGTTTATTTTGTTATGTGGGAGATGTTTACTAAATATAACTCTATTAAAAAGGCACAAGAGAATACTCGTGTACCTCTTTAGGTTTGGATAAATAGGAGCCTTTATGCTAATAACATGTGAATGTGGGCATACTTTTAGTGTTGAAGATGCATTAGGTGTGGATGCTAACATGCAGGATTCTACGCAGCACATATGTAAGGATAATAAGGATAACCTTGATGTGTGTCACAAAAATGAGAAGTGGTTTTACGTAGATTTTTATGTACTTTGTGTGATAATGATAGTTATGCAGTTGCATACGTAACACATGTCTTTGACACATCGAATATACTTAAAACGCAAGCATGTTAAGTGCAATTTGGTACTAAGGTGTACACTTGTGTCTTGGTTATGGCTGTACCCATACGCGTATACCGGCTACATGTGTTTGATTTTAAAATAGAACTAAAACGCAGGTGCATGGCATAAAACGTGCATTTAGTTTGTGTAATGATAAACCTTGATATAAGGAGCAAATATCATGAATATGAGGCAGTTAGCCGCAAAGTACCTTGAGAATGTGGCGGAATGTGGTAAGTGTCCTATTAGTTTAGAAATGTATGAAGATGCCGTTAATCTTGCTGTGACGTATTTTGGAGCAGAGCGTGATATAAATGAGATACGCATGATGCATGTTGATGCATATTTCAATTCAGATACTATTAGCAAGGCGGATGGTGCAGCACTAACATGTAGGCATATAAAACGCAATAAACGTGTATTGCGTCATGCATTTCAGTTTGCTTTAGAATGCAATTTAATAAGTCAGTTACCTATACCAAAATTCGAAATGCATGACACGTGTAAAAAAACTGGTGCATTATGTGCATGTGTTACCGCAGATGATAGCAAGGCTAATGTATGAACACTCGTTCATGCAGATATGTTTAAAGCTGTTTTTATTTATTAGCTTTTCGTATAGTTACGAGGTGTAGCTAATGGAAAATTCCAAAAACAAGTTAAGTATCCCTTGGGTTACATGCACAAAATGCTCTACAGCTATACAGCTTGATTTTTTAAAAGATGGATTATGTGTATTTTGTGGATGCGATTTGAGCACCCACATTGGTGAAGTAGGTGTGGAGAAGGTACTTATTACTAATGATATCTTTTCACGCACAATAGGTTTTTAGGAGGTGTATATGGTAGATGATGAATTTAACACTGTATTAAGTGATACATTAAAAAAAGTTACGGACATGCTTGCTGTAAAAGGCGCCGAGTATGCTCATGGAGACCGTTTGTCAAATTTCAAGCAAGCAGCAAAGCTACTCAATACATCTAACAAAGCTGCTTTGGGTGGTATGTTGAGTAAGCATATAGTTAGTGTATTTAACATGTTGCAGAGTACTGAACAATTTACCTTAGATAAATGGGATGAAAAAATTATTGATGTGATTGCATACATGGTTCTGTTGCGTGCTGTAATTTCTGAAGATGTGCATAGCATCCGTGGTGCAGACGTCTCGGCAAATGACAGCGCTTTTAATGGCGTAGATATAATTAGTGACTTAATATGAAGGTTGGAGGTTTTGGTTACTGTTTTTACTTTGGTTTAGGCCACGGACGTATCCGAGCGAAATGCAGTAACACTAGTGTGAGGCGTGCTGTACGTAGTAAGAAAGGTGTTTAAGGGGCGTTATGAACAGTAGGAAAGTATGTTATACAGAAACGTACAAACGGTTTATTAATGATGTTATTAAAGTTGATATACCTACGCGCAGGGAAGAGCTAAATTTAGCCAAGCGTGCATGTACAGGAGATATTGTTGCTATAAAGAAGTTGGCACATGTCAATCAACGCTTGGTTATTAATATAGCTGTTAGATATGCGCGCATGAACGACTCCGAGTTGGTGGATATCATACAGGATGGTAACGTTGGTCTTATGAAAGCTATCTCTAAATTTGACCCTGATAAGGGTTACAGATTTAGTACGTATGCAACGTGGTGGATAATGCAAGCTATAAAGCGTGGCTTAGCGAATACTCAACGAATGATAAGATTACCTGTCCCGTTGCATGAGCAGGGCACTAAACTCCTTAAAATAGCACGAAAATTCGAAAATTTAACTGGCAAATTTCCTACGCATAAAAAATTGGCCGAGGAAGCATGTATGGACGTAGCAGTGGTATCTGATGTGATGAATATTTTACCTAAGCAAGTTATCTCTTTGGATGAAGAGATATCGGAGGGCTTGTTTTTTTACGATTTATTGCCCAATGCCACTACTGTGTCTGCTGAGGATGTTACGCAGCAAAATGGTATTGATGAGCGCGTTGTTGCATTTGTTGAGAAAGCGCTTTCCCAAAATGAAGCTTATGTAATTTTAGGTATATATGGTATTGGGCGCAAGAGACCCGCAACGTTAAAGCAATTAGGTATTGAACTGGGTTTACATAAATCTCGTATAGGACAGTTATCAAAAAGTGGCAAACAAAAATTAAGTTTACGGAAACAATTATTGAAGGAGTACATAAATGGATGATTGGTCGAACGAAAGTGATGAGTACGATTATGATGAAATAATAGCGGAGACGGATGCTGCATGGTGTTTGCGCATGTCTGACACTGGTGAAGGTACTTGGTTTCCAAAAAGTCAGTGTGAGATAGATGACCATAATATGGTTGTAGAAGTACCCAACTGGCTTGCGGAAAAGAAAGAACTTATTTAGAGGACGCAAAAAAATGGGGCAGAAAGAATATATGGAACTGTGCAGATGTCTGCTGGCACTGATTATTCCACTGTTAATATGGGCGCTTGGCCAAACGTACTTTATGGCTTAGTAAAAGATTGGTGGAAGAGCACAATGAAAAACAAGAACTCTTGTCATGTATGCAAAAACCAGACGTGTAATGTTAGTAAATATCTTAAGAGGATTTAATTTGAAGGAGAACTTAATCATGCCTGATTTTAAGGGCGAGCTAATAGACTTAATAAACAAGTGTAATAGGGAAGCTGCATCGAATACTCCTGATTTTGTCTTAGCACAATACATGCTGGGAGCTTTAGAGGCTTTTGAGAACGCCACAGAAGCACGTGACAAATGGTATGGTTGCCCAAGCAAGTGTCGGGAAAATGTGCAGGCTTTAAAGAAAGTCTGAAGACTGAGACGCATAGCCTAGAGATTTGGACGAAGGAGTAAAAAGGATTTTTACGATGAAAGATAAATATGCAAAATTTATTAAATTCTACTGTAAGGGTGTTTCACAAATTTTCCGCTGGATACCTCCGGGTAAGTTTCTCATGGGGTCTCCAACAAATGAAAAAGAACGATACGCTGATGAGACTCAGCATAAGGTTGTTTTGACACGGGGTTATTGGCTTGCAGAAACAGCGTGCACGCAAGCATTATGGAAAGCCGTAATGGGGAACAACCCAAGTGCATTTAAGGGTGCACAAAATCCCGTTGATACGGTCAGTTGGAATGATGTGATGGCATTTATCGAAAGAATGAACAGTGCACAACCAGGACTTGATTTGCGCCTCCCAACTGAGGCAGAATGGGAATATGCATGTCGTGCAGGGACGACCACACCTTTTTCCTTTGGTGAAAATATTACACCTGAGCAGGTGAATTATGATGGAAATTACACATACAGCGGCGGCAAAAAGGGGAAATACAGAGAAAAGACCGTAGCTGTAAAATCTTTTCCTTGTAACCAGTGGGGTCTTTATGAAATGCACGGGAATGTTTGGGAGTGGTGTGCTGATTGGTATAAGAGGAATTATCCTACTGGCCCTGTAATTAACCCTATCGGGCCTGACGACGGCGCGTACCGCGTTTTACGCGGTGGCGGTTGGATCAGCCACGGCAGGGGCGTCCGTTCTGCCTATCGTAGCTTCAACGGGCCTGACGACCGCGGCAACGGCATTGGCTTTCGCCTTGCGACGAACGCTTAAAATGTGCCAATAGAAAATTATAGGAGTAATTAGGCTATGAAAGTAGAAAGAAATGAAAATTTAATTAAAGAGTGTACCGAAACTTTAGCAAGTCTTTCACAACATGGAATTAAAATTCACGTTTCGGTATTACTTGGTGAAATCCTTGGCTGGCTGGGTGACACTAGAGACTTGGCAGAGTTTGTAGGAATTGAAGGTGGAAAATATGAACTTGAAGATTTGGGTAAAGCCGATATCAAGCCCTTTGAAATAGGCAAATATCCTGTAACTAACCAATGGTATAAAGAATTCATAGAGGATAAAGGCTACAGCAAAGAAGAATATTGGAGTACAGAGGGATGGAAATGGCGGAATAAAGAAAATATTGAATACCCTAGATGTTGGCATGAACGTAAATGGAAGTGTCCCAACGCTCCTGTCGTGACTGTTTCGTGGTATGAGGCAGATGCTTTTTGTCGATGGCTTACCAAAGCAAGAAATGATGGCTATACATACAGACTTCCTACTGAGGAAGAATGGCAAGCTGCTGCGGCAGGAAAAAAAGGCCGGGAATATGCGTGGGGAAATGAAGACCCGGACGGTAGGTGTAATGATGGCTATAAGATTGACAAAACTTCCTCTGTTGGTATTTTCCACAAAGGCTGTACACCTGAAGGTGTGGCAGATATGAGCGGGAATGTTTGGGAGTGGACTTGTTCTTCTTATGACAATAAAAAAAGATGTTGAAAAAGCCAAAGAGGATTTTGTAAAGGCTATTTTGGAAATAAATAATTTGATTGAAGATTGAGAAGCCAAAAGCACAAGGAGGGAAGATATGCTTATACCGTTTTTATACATAATTACTGTAATGGCCATTTTGGTTGCGGCTGCATCGCTCTCTGTTGCGAATGGATGGCGTAAATTAGCTAAACAACTTAGTAGCAAAGAACTTCATGAGATGTCTACGAGCAAGGAGAAAGGGATAGACGAAATATTGGAGCAGAATGTGCTTTGGGTAGAGAGTGGAGGAAAAAAAGGGAAAAGAGCTGATTTGAGATACTGCGATTTTAGTTTCGCAGACTTGTCTGGTGTCAACTTAAGCGGTGATAACTTGGCAGGCGTTGCCTTTAATTACGCATACCTGAGGGGTGCCAACTTGGCCGGCGCTGATTTGTCTGGTGCATGCTTTTGTGATGCAGACCTGATTGGTGCTAACTTAACTGGTGCTAACTTAACTGGTGCCTACTTGAGGGGTGCCTATCTATGTTTTGCTGATCTGACAGATGCCAACTTGAGCGGCGTAGACTTTAGAGGTGTCAATTTGGAAGACGCTAAAGGTGTAGACCAAACCATAGGGGTGTCTGAAAGGAATGTGAAAAGCTGTTAAAGAGAATACCACGGGGAACTTAAAATAAGGTATCTGATCCACTATAATTAAAATAAAGGGAGTTTAAGAATACATGCAAAAAGAAATAAAGATAAAATTGACAGATTTTATAGATGATATAAAGGTCAGCGAGAAAAGAGACCCTAACAACCTTACACCAGCTTTAAAGGGGGTACGTACACGCAGAGATGCTTTTTGTTTAGTGACTTACAAATGTAAAGACTGTGGATACCCAGAGACCTTGTGGAATAACCGTAGTGAGTCACCTCCATACAGGACTCCGTGTGTAGAATGAGCGGGAATGATGCAGTATGAGACGTGGAACTTCTATAAGGTAAAACCAAACTATATTCCAAAGGACGCACAGAGGGTTTTTGTAGATTTAACAGAAACCAAAGCACGCAAGATTGCACTATCACAAATTGCTAATAGTAAAGCAGAAAGGTCTAACAGATATACGGAAGCAGGACAAGCTAGGCTTAAAAAGATTATAAACCAATATATGCGGTATGAGGCACTAGATATAATTACAGGAAAGGAGTATAAGGAGCTAAACAAGTAAGGAAAAATACCATGAGGAATTTAAAGTAAGTGGAGGATATAGGTGTACATATGTTAACGCTAGAACGTTTTTATTTGTTAGGACTATTGTTAGGCTTAATTTTAGCTGCTATTACAAAGCTATATGATATCATTATGTGTAAATTTGCGCCAAATTACAAGTCTATGCGGTAGGCTAGACACGTATACATTTCTAATGTTATAATACCTCTGTGACAAAATTTTATTTGTCACAGTTGATTTTAAAGGAGTTACAAGGATATTTTTCAGGAATGGCACTTTTGTCACACCCAAATCTGTGACAAAGCACATATTTTGTGACAGTCTGTCACAGTTGATTTTAAAGGGTTTAGGCACTAACGCATGGCAGAAGCAGAGCACGAGAAAGATTACGCGAGATGGTTGTTTATGCAACCAAATCCAGATAAACCACACAAACGACTATATTCCTTGCAGCAGATATCAAGTAAGCTTGAGGAACGGTTCTCACCACAGAAATTTCCAAGACAATACATTCATAGATGGGCGCATGCGCATGCGCCTGGTGGTGCTCCAAGTTGGGTTGAAAAATTTAGAATAGTGGTAGCCAAAGGTTATGGGGAAGCATTGTCCGTGGAGGCTGCACGTGTACGTAAGGACGCAGAAGAGGCCACTATTACTTTAGATGATGCTGCTGGTAAGGGTGATTATGCACCTTATGATGAATACATGGAGCAAACACGTTCTATGGCATTTAAGGACTATTCTGATTGTAGAGAAATTTATGATTTGGAAAAGCAGTTTATTAAAGTGATTTTAGGAGTCAACTTAGGGGAAGTGCAGCGTCTTCTTGTAGAGCATAATGGCGAGTTGCAGAATATACCCGTGAAAACGTTTAATAAGAGGATACCGAAGTTCATCCAGCACCTTGTTGTGCGTGATGCAAATGCGCGTGCAGAGAGGCTTGATGAGTTCCGAAAAGAAGGATTGGAACAAGGTACTGGCAGTAAGGTCGATCTGACGGAATTCTCTACGGTAGAACTCATGATGATAGCACGCGCAACTAAATAATAAAGTAATAGTATAATATATATATATATATATATATTATAGCACTGTGGATAACTTGCATGAATGTTTTGGAATTAGAAAAGAAGTTCGGCGATCCCCGATACGTTGACGAACATAAGCTTGCTACGTGGCATAATAATATTTATATGCGAGATTTAGCCGCGAGGTTATTAAGCAAGCAGTCTTCTTTGCATTTCATAGAATATGTTTACCAGGAATATAAAGCAAGTTGGCATCATAAGTTAATTTGTAGCGTGTTTGATGATTGGGTCGCAGGGAAAATAAAGCGTCTTTTAGTTTTCGCCCCTCCCAGACATGGCAAAAGCCTCATAGCCTCTGAGCATATTCCCGCGTTTATTTTTGGTAAAAATCCTAAAGCACGCGTAATAGCTGCTTCGCACTCTCAGGAATATTCGGAAAGAGAATCCAGAAAAGTACTGGAGTGCTTGAATAGTATACGTTATAAGCGTATCTTCCCTAACACAATTATTGGTGGCAAAGGCAAGCGTGTTGCTGTAAAAGGGTGGGAGACATCCTTGGGTGGCGAATACAAATGTGCAGGTGTCGGTACAGGTATAGCGGGGTTCGGGTTTAACTATGGCATAATAGATGACCCTATAAAAACACGTAGAGATGCAGAAAGTAAAACTATACGTGATGGTATCATAGATTGGTATAGGTCAACGTTCCTGCACAGGCAACATAAAGGCGCTTCCATAGCTATAATTCAAACTAGGTGGCATCCAGAAGACTTAAGCGGTTATTTGCTTAGCATGGAAAAGGAAGATACTAATGCTGATAAATGGACTGTTATTAGTTTACCTGCCATTTTAGACTGCAAGCCTATGCAAGGCGATCCTCGGCAGCAGGGTGAAGCTTTGTGGCCAACCGAGTTTTCTTTAAAAGATTTGGAAAACAGACGTGCTAATAGTTTAGAATACGAATTTAGCGCGCTATACCAGCAACGCCCTATACCATCAGGTAGAAGTAAGATAAATCGTGAATGGTTTAATATTATTGATGAAGCACCTGCTGGCTTAAAATGGAGTAGATTTTGGGATATTGCTGTTTCTGCCAAGAAGTCTGCTGATCATACAGCAAGTATTGCATGTGCGCGTGATCTTAAGGGCAACTATTACTTTAAGGATATGATTCGTGGTCAGTGGGAATGGCCAGATGCGCACAGGATTATTATAAATACTTCTAAAATTGAAAAATGCCCCATAGGGTTTGAATTAGGGGGGCAACAGAAGGGGTTCCTTGCAGAACTTCTAAGGGACTTAGAATTATCAGACGTTTTTGTTAAAGGGTATTCTCCGGATGCAGATAAACTTACGCGTGCATTACCTTGGATAGCTAGGGCACAGGCAGGTAAAGTTTACCTAATCCGTGGTTTGTGGATAAACCCCTACTTGGCAGAATGTGAAGTGTTTACTGGACATAACGACAAAAGTGACGATCAGATTGATGCTAGTTCCGGTGTGTACTTTATGGTTTCTAAAGGCGGTGTGGGTTATAGAAGTTCGGGTACAGTATATTAAGTACGCACAGGGTTTTTACGTGATTAGCTTGCATAGTGGATTTTGCTAACTATAATAATCCAATAGGATATTACTTATTAACTGCATAGGATTAGATATATGGCATTTTACGATTTTAAGTGTGCTAAATGTGATGCGGTAGTCACTGTTGAAGTACGCAACATTAAAAAAGCAGGTATTCACCCGCCTGATTGCTGTAATCAGCATATGCAGCGCGTGTGGACGCCAGTTTCTTTTGTTATAGGCGGGTACAATTCACAGAATTGTTACCGTAAAGACAGTGATGGATGGGCAGAAAAGAAGAAAGTAAGTTAAATGAGTATTATGGATGCATGTTTTGCGTTTTGGCTGCTTATATTTTTTTTGTTGTGGGTTGCCGAGTAGGTCAGAGGATGCTATGAGTAGTATATTTAAATGGATAGCCACAGACGACGGGTGGTGCGCTTACATGTTTTTTTAAGTAATGGAGGATGCATAGTTGAATGATGTAAAAAATGTATTGTCTGTAAGAAGGTACAAGGCGGGTTATGAAATACGCATGGAAGATGTGCTTACGCATTTCGAAGATAAGCCACGTGATCATAGTATGGTAATTAAACGTGCATACACATCAGATGGGCAATTTTTAGGTGATCCAAAAAGGGCTTACAGGTTATGTAACAAATATGGCATTCGTAAGTTCGAGAAGGTTGATCCTACGCATTGCATATGTTCTATAGGGTTTAATCCAGAGCAGCAGAAGTGGTATGGGTGGAGCCACAGAGCAATTTACGGGTTTGGCATAGGGAGTGAAGTTAAACGAGGCAGTTGTGGGTATAGAACACCTAGTTTATGTAAGTTAGCGCAAAGTTTTAAAGAGGGGAAAAGCGGCCCTCGTATTAGAATAGATAAAGACAAGAAATTGGTAGCTGTCAGTTTTCCTTATTATAAAGAAATAGGGGTGCGTGAAAACGGCTCGCTAATCTTTTCAGAAGAAGTTTTTTGGGATGACGAGGTTTATTTTTACCCTGGGCGTGGTGAGTGGAAGGCTGAAACATTAGATGATGCTAAAGAGATGGCTAAAGATCTCGCAAGAGGTGTGAGTTAAGATATGGATACGGTTCAGTGGGAAGTAAAAGAACATGGTAGCGGGAGTATAGTTGTGGCATTATCTGACGGTACCATGCCATATGTCAATGTAGTTTCACACGAGAATGTTTCTCAAGAACAGCGTCGTGCGTTGGCTGCATGGCTGGCACGAATGTTAAACGGGGATGTAGTACACATTACATGTTTTATGGGGCTGGTACGTACTAACGCATGCACACTCCGGTTACCTTGTGGCACGCAGTTTACAGCAGCAGGTGGGTTTTATGATGCAGATCCCCCAAAGCACTGTTGGGTTGAAAAAAATGATGCAAAAAGCTTAGTAGCACGTGAGTGTTTGACAAAAAAGATTAATCTTATAAATGAAAGTTTGACATGCCTACATCAAGACCCCATGCCCTAACACACATCTGTAGCAAGATTATTGATTTGAACCCTAAGAGGGTTTTAGATGTAGGTATAGGGCATGGTAAATTTGGGTTTCTTACACGTGAATACACTGATGTTTGGCGTGGTACTTACTATAGTCAGCCCAATAAATTCATAACGGAAACGATTATTGATGGTATAGAAGTGCATGAAACTTACATTGGTAAGATGCAACGTGAAATTTACGATGACATCCACATAGGTAATGCTTTAACTATACTTCCTAAGCTACGTAAATACGATCTCATCATCTGTTGCGCAGTATTAGAGCATTTTAACAAGGCTGATGGTCATACGTTACTAACGCTTATTAAACAGAAGTGTGAGCACGCTCTCATCACCGTCCCCGTGAGTTTTGTGCCTCAAAAAGCGGTATATGGTAATAGCTATGAGATACACTTAGCGCACTGGGAGTGTTTTGAGTTAAGCAAATATGGACAGGTGCATACCTTAGGGCGTATGCGCCTTTTAGAAATTTAAGGAGCAAGTGTATATACATGAATATATGGATGTATTGGGAGGGTAGAAAACGCCCCCCTTGGTTAAATTTGTGTTTGGATACTGTACATAAACATTTGGGAAATAACTCGTTGCACATAATTTCTAAGGAAGACGCACCTACATATATGCAATGGATACCTGAACAGTGGGATAACCTTCCCCCTGCCATACGGGCTGGCATTTTTAGAGTGCATGCTTTGTACATGTACGGTGGTTTGTGGTTGGATTTTGACACGATAGTCTTACAGCCATTACAGAAACTTTTTGACTTATTGGAAGAGCATAAGTACATAGGTTTTGGCCATAACCATAGATTATGTAATGGTGTTATGGCGAGCGTAAAACAAGGAACCATGATAACTAAATTCTTGAATGAGCAGAAAAAGTGCTTGGCAGGTGCAGTTAAAATTGAATGGGGCACTATTGGAGTTCAACTACAGCGTAAAATTTGCAAGGAGTATCCTGATGCTTGGCATAATCATCCTGCTGAAAAGAGTTATCCTGTATTGTATGAAGATTGGGAGGTTTTTTTACATTCGAACGTTAATCCGAGCTTGCTGGCCAGTGTATGTGCTGCGGATGTTGTACCACTTTTTAATAAATATATGTCTAATTTGCTCAGTGGCATTTCTAGGGAGCATTTACTTAAGTCGGACATGTTGCTATCACATTTATATAGAAAGGCATTAGGCAATGCTTGATACAGGATGTAAGCAACTTATAATTGGGCTTGGTACAGGGCGTTGTGGTACTGTTTCGTTGAGTGAGCTTTTAAACGCACAAAAACACAGTCAGATTTCACATGAATGCCGTCCCCTTTTATCGTGGTGGGGAGGCGTGTGCGGATATAAGGGACATTTAAATGTGTTAGAAAACCGTCTGGTAAGAATCCTGTCTCGTGATGCACAGTTTGTGGGTGATGTAGCTTTTTTTTACTTGCCATATTTGAGGCATATTCAAAAACTCGTACCTACAGCCAAATTTGTAGAAATATACCGGCCTATGCGCGAAGTTGTTAAAAGTTACATGGAATGGACAAAAGGCAGAAACCACTGGATGAATCATGACGGGACTATTTGGAGACATGATCCTGAGTGGGATGTATGCTACCCTAAATATGCGTGTGATGATAAAGAAGCTGCGGTGCGCGCGTACTATGATGAATATAATAGGGAAAGTTCCTTATGGGGTACACAGAACCCTGAGAGTTCTTTTTCATTACCTATGGTGCACTTGAATGAGCCTTATAGGCTTGAGGCACTGTTAACTTTTTGTGGTTTTCTTAGGATGGATCATGTTTTAAAAGTGGTTAACGCGAATTCACAGATATATACTAAGTGAGGTTTAAATAGGGTGTTTTCAATAGTTATATGCACATTTAATAATGTAGATATGCTTAAAAAGCTAATCCTGCGCCTTCTAAGCAATTGCTATGTGGGGCAAATTATTATAGTTGACAACGCGTCTACTGATGGCACGTCTACTATGGTAGCTGGGTTACCACAAAAAGTTAGTGATAGCATTGTTTTTATGAAAAATGAAAAAAATTTAGGTATTACTATTCCCAGGAATCGTGGACTGCGCGAGGCCACAAGTTTGTATAGTATGATTTTGGATGATGATCAATTACCATCAACACACACGTTCAGAAAATATGCAGAAGCTTTGGAAGAATTTGACATTGTAGGGTACATACCAGGAAATGTAAGTCCTACGGTAGGTGCTGTGGTGGCAGAAGAAGGTGCCTTCTTTAATCATGTTGGTGAAGGTGGCATATGTATGAAGACAATATTATGGAAAGAGTTAAACTATTTTGACGAAACATTCTCTCCTGCATATAGGGAAGGGCCGGATTTGCAGTTGCGTGCCATTAGGGATAAAAATGTGCGTATAGGGCTAATACATGATGCAGGCATAGCACACTTGGAGCACGTAACATTAAGCAGAAATGATTTAGGATTCAATGCACAAGAAGTAGGCGAAAAGAACCATGAAATTTTAATGCGTAGGTTGATAACTGGATATTATGGTGATGCATATAAGGTGGCAGGACATATTTATAAGAGGTGTATAACATGACATTACTACCTAGTAACCCAACGGGTACTATTTTGCTGCATGAAGAACATGCGGCGTTTGCTCAGCTTATGCAGGGTATTGAGTGCCCGCAACATACAATGTTGGATAAGTACAGGTGCTTTATGCTGTATCAACTGGCACGGCGTTATAGGTACAGCAGTTCCGATGTGAATGTGGCAGAGGTTGGTGTATGCCGTGGAGGTACAGCTAAACTTTTATTACGTACTTTGCGGCATGCACATGGGTTACTTTTTGATACATTCGTGGGGCTTCCTAATACGGTTAAAACAGACAAAGATTATTACAAAGCAGGTGCATTCAGCGAGACATCTTTAGAAGAAGTGCGTGCGTATTTAAGTCAAGATTGTGATAACTTCACTATTACGCCAGGCGTATTTCCTGAAACAGCCGATAACTTTTTACACAGACGGTTTAGCTTTGTACATGTTGACGTGGACATATATCAATCCGCACGCGACTGTTGTGAATTTTTTTATTCCAGGTTGATTAGCGGAGGTACGATGCTCTTTGATGATTATGGTTTTAGGATATGTCCAGGTGTGCGTAGCGCAGTTGATGAATACTTTGTGGATAAACCTGATAAGATTGTCTACCTCTTTGGTGGGCAGTGTTTTGTAATAAAGAGCTAAAAAAATTGAAGGAGTAAAAGTTTGTATGAACATTGTGATACCTGATGTGTTTAAGGTCGGTGCATTTACAATTGGTGTAAAGAAAGCCTGTGACATGAAGAACGCACAAGGCACAAAGTTAAACATGCGGTGGACACCAGATGTAAATACTTTAGAATTGGACGATGCACTGGGGGAAGAAACAGTACATTTTGAGTTTGTACATGGTGTCTTAAAAGCAACTAACGATATTTTTAGCTTAAAAGTAAAAGAGCATGATTTAAGGGTCATCGCGATAGGGCTGCATCAGGTGCTAGACACATTAGACTATGATGCTATTAAAGGATCAGTGTGTATAGGCCCATCCGTCTGGGCTATACGTTTTGTAAAAGATTTAGTGCTTATCAGGCAGTGTTTTGGTGAATGCCATCCGTTGACTTCTACTTTAAAAATTGATGCATATTGCTCTAAATGTGCACGGCGTGAGGTAATTATTCATGAGAGTTTAGAGGCCGTATTTAGTATCTATGATATTGCAATGGATCATCACATGTTATCATTGCTGGCTACTGCTACCACACAAGCTTTCGAAACGAGTTTTATAACTTGCGGTTATTAATGTTGCAATATGCATAATTATTATTACCATATTAATATACTGTTATGTGTATATCTAATCTGCAATAAAAATGGAGAATACTATGAATAAGTTGCAGCGTAACAACTACAAAAACGTGTGCAGAAAAAGCAATTATTAAGACAGAAAAAAGCAAAGCTCCGTAAAAAGCGCGTATTGGAAGAGGATGCTAAGTCATTAACGCATGCTAAGCAACGTCCTACAATGCGTGACTTGTTCCATCCTAATTTTGGGAGGTTAGCTGGTTTGTTTAGTTTACGCGCTGCCAAGCATTAAAGTGCTTGTACGTGATCACATTACATTTAAGTAGCAATGTGAGGGTTAAAAAATGAAAATACTGATAGTAGGTGTGGACGGCTACTTAGGCTGGCCGCTTGCACTGACTTTGGTTGAACAGGGATATGACATTATAGGTGTGGACTGTGGATTGCGCAGAACTTTAGTAAAAAAGCAAAAATCTCACTCAGCCATTCCGATAGCAACATTAGATGATCGGCTAAACCGGCTCAAAAAGAAACACCGCAAGCGTAAGATACTTTCGGCTGTAGGTAATATTGTTGATTACTCTTTCGTGCACAACATTTTGGAAGAAGTAAAACCTGACGTTATAGTTCATTTAGGAGAGATACCTTCTGCACCCTACAGTATGATTGATGTGCATTCTGCAACATACACACAGATGAACAATATTTTTGGGACTTTAAATATTCTCTATGCTATGCATGCGGTTTGCCCTAAGGCGCATTTAATTAAGTTGGGGACTATGGGGGAATACGGCACGCCCAACATAGATATACCGGAAGGCTTTATTGATATAGAACAAAACGGCAGGACAGACACACTACCTTTCCCGAAACAAGCTGGTAGTTGGTATCATCAAAGTAAGGTGCATGATACTAACAACATTATGATGGCTTCTAAGATATGGGGCTTGCGTGTTACGGACATTATGCAAGGGGTGGTTTATGGGACACGCATCGATGAGATGGGTGATGATCCCATGGCGAGTACGCGTTTGGATTTTGATCAAAGTTTCGGTACTGTGATAAACAGATTTTGTTGCCAAGCCACCATAGGCGCACCATTATCAATTTATGGCATAGGGCAGCACAAACGGAGTTTTCTACCTTTGAAAGATTCAATGCGCTGTTTATCATTGGTTATAGAGAACCCGCCAAAAAATGGTGAGTACAGGGTATTTAACCAATTTGCTGATGTATTTAGTATCGTCGAACTTGCAGAAATAGTATGCGCCGCGGGCAAAGAATGTGGTTTGCAAGTGGTGGAGGAAAGTATAAAGAATCCAAGGGAAGAGGCTATACAGCATTACTATAACCCTGAGTGTAAGAAGCTTAAGAAGTTGGGTTATATTCCTACTGGGGATATTTTTACTGAGGTAAAAACCATGCTTATTGACTTAGCAAAGCATAAAGCTCGCATAGATGAAAAAGCAGACGCACTAAATCCGAGTATTTCCTGGAGGTAGCTTACTATGCATTTTTGGACACAGAACTTGTCGAGAGAATCTAAAGTATTGTTGCACACACGTGGTTCTCTGTCAAGTGAGAGATCTGTTGGGTTACCAATTTCTTTTAGTTGGGAAGTATACACTGGTTTAGCCTGTGGGTTTAATGTTGATGTTACCTGTGACAGAGAAATACAATTCAGATTTGGGTTGTTGTTGGTAACTTTGTACTTTTCGTTTTGCGGCATGCTACCAGCACGTATGTACCCTAAATATGTGAGGATACGCCACTCACTTTCATTTAGTGATTGGGCAGTGCGCTTAGTTGTACCTAGATGGAATGGAGATTGGTTTTTTAATCCTGACAGTGAATATGTTTTTTCACTTTCTGATTTTTTTCTTGGCGAAAAGAAGTGCAGCAGGCAATACTTAAATAGTAAGGTTGATGAACCGGATGATGTTGTGCAGATTTCATTACCAGAGCGCACCTACACTGTAAAGGTGTTTAAGTTAAAAATCACGCATAAACGTAAACGTTGGTTTAACAAGGTTTTTTATGGTATTGATTTAATATTTGATAAAGATGTGCCCGTGCCTTCCAAGGTGGGAGGCCTTACGCTTCGCGATGCTAATGCTTGGAATAACTGCTACTATCCTACAGCATCTACTCAGAATGCATTATCTTGTTTCTTAAGTGATGTATGTGAAAGACGCAAGGAGTACGGTACTGGGGTGGATATGTACGTAAACAAGAAATGTACATCTAATAAATTCAATTATGTGCATTAAACAGAAAGGACATATTATGGCTTTTATGGTCGAATCTAAAAAATTGATAGTGTGTAAACCAGAAATTTTAAATTATTTAGTTGGCAATGGTGTTGACTTGGGTGCCGGTCACATAAAAGTACGTCCAGAAGCTTTAGGTATCGATTTCGGGAGTAACGGGCATTCTTGGGTAGGCGATGTTACCCAGTTGTTTTGGTTTAAAGATAGTGTTTTAGATTATGTGTTTTCAAGCCATTGTCTGGAACACGTAATTGATGATGTTGCTACTTTGAGAGAGTGGACACGGGTACTGAAAGCAAATGGTTATTTAGTGCTATATGTGCCTGATGACAACCAGTTTGATAATACCGAGATGCTTGCGAATGGTGAGCACAAGTATGTATATACTGTTGACAGCTTGACACAAACTCTACAGAAAATTGACAATCTTAGAATCCTTTCGGTAAATGCACACACGGGGCCTGTGCCTAATAATCCTGGGCATTCTGTGTATTCTTTAATAGCTATTTGTCAAAAAGTGTAATATGTGGAAACATTTTGAATATTTTATTATAAGTATATTTGCGATTATTTGTTCCATATTGCTATTTCCATGATAAATTGGAATAACAAGCAAGGAATGTTTTAATAACCTAAGCGCATGGAAGGAGGTATCTTAAGTATTTTATTTTATTAACGTATTAAAATGGTGGAAAAATGAAAAAAAATTTTATGATCGGTGCCATTGTCATTTTTTGTTGTGTTTTTTCTGCCAGCCCTGTATCACGTAGTTTTTCTAATGGGATACAGAGCGCAGGTTACACGCAGGCAAATGAAGCGCCATGTTTAACACCTGATGTAACACAGCCGCATGTACTGGCCGTGTTACAACCTTTCAAAAGTATAAGTATTATAGATCAAAATAACGAAAAGTTTTTGGTGCATGACGTGCAGAGCATAAAGCCCGTCGTAATGCCGCTAAGCCAGCGAAAAACTGTGTACGCAAATATGTTTAAACGTGCTTATTGGCGTAGCTCCGGTTGACTCCTATAATCCTAAAAAAATTTCGTTATCAAGTTAAATAGCAGGGTACATGTGTACCCTGCTATACTTTCTCAGGATATGCGCATTTAACCTTCTTCTTCCACTTTCCATTTCAGAGGATATCCAGCATCTTTCCAGGCTTTTATGACGGCCTCTTTATCAACCTCATAAACAAACCAGGCTTTGGTTATCTCCCCCGTTTCGGGGACAACTGTCGTCTTGATTTGCTTACTAAAAAACTTGTTGAGCCCCTTGTGGGGGCAGTTTACTGTCCTCTCGCAGCGCTGGACGAAGTGCCCAGATTTCCTTGCTGTCGCTTCGTCTATTTCGCAATAGACGGCTACCTTGGTCACCGATTCTACTTTTCGATTTAAGAGATCTGCACTTAGTTCGGGCAGATCCAGTTCTTCTCTTGCCCTATCCAGGTCTTCCAGTCCTAGAAGGGTTTTTCCCATGCTTACAGCCAGTATCAGCCCTCTTGTTTCGTCATGCACCTTGATCTCGATTTCAAATTTCATAATTCTTTTTCCTTATAATTAATTTTTATGATTTTTTGGCTCCCGTAAGGGAGACAGGTGGTCCGCCAGGAGGCGGTTTCGGGTTAGTTTCTCTTGCATGTTAGTTGATACCATGATCCAGTTGAATTGTAAATTGTTTCGGTTATCGTTTCTTTTGCTACAATTTCGTTAGTCTCCTTTTCCACGACAGCTATGGTTTTTCCACCGTAGCTTATTAAAAAATCATCATACGTAAAAGAATCCATCTGAAGATCATCAATCACTTCAGCTAAATAATCTTCAAGGCTCCCGGTAACGAATTCCCAATCTTTATCGCCTATGCTATCCACAAAAATTCCGTTTACGTGGATTTCTCCCCTGTAAAATTTCCCTGTTCTTTCCATGATATTTTCTCCTTAAATGGTGTTTCTTTCTCTTTTTCTCTTTTTCTCTATTGCCTATGTATAATGCAATGGCCATGCCAATACTATACATAAAATATGTGTGTAGGTAAGTGTATATAAAACAAACACTTACATAAAACGTGCCTGTATGCATAAAACAGCCTCTTGTTAAAAGCACGCATGTGGTACGGTGGCAGTACATTAATGTGCTCAGTATATACAGCACATAGTACAAAGTACGTTTATGTTCATTAAGTGTACTATAAGGTACACTTAATTCATGTATTGTTACTAAAAGCCTATTGTTTAAAGCATTACGTTCTGGCATACTGGTTGCATTATACACTTACATACGTTGTATTATGTTTAGATCAATAATGAGGAAAACCATGACGAAGAGAAAAGCACAGAAGATTGATAGTTTGTATACTGCGCTTAGACGGAATACATTATATCTGCTTGCAGAAGACTATCATGTAGAATTTGTGACTAAATGTTTGCAGGATGCACACGACAGAGGTGTAAAAATTTTAGACTATTTAGCGGCGGCTGAGCCGCTAATGCGAGAGCTTAAAAATGTACGAGGGGGTGAGAAAGAGTTAAAAAAAGAGTTGAATGAACAGTTTAATGAGATAAGAGTAAAAAATTTGACTGCCTGGTACACGACAGGCCACCAGGCAGTGCTTGAAGCAATAAGGTTAGTTTAAATAAGAAGGGCGTAAAGATATGATAGAACCTAAGGTTGGCAAGCGTGTCTTTCATTTTTTTGCTATGCATGCTGTGTTGAATGAGGATACGAAGAGGAATGTTGTGGAAATAACGGCTATTAATAAGGAAGGTCGTATACAAATTAGAGATGCGTACCATACACTCGCAACGTGGTTTGACCCGAAGGACTTTTTTGAGACACACAAAGATGCCGCAATGTGTGCTAAACAAAAAAAGTTAGCTGGCATAAGTACGTTGCAGCGTAAGATAGATAAGATTAGGGTAACAGTTTCTAAATTGGATGCCATTATTGAAAGAGGTTCGACAACAGAAAGCTACTAAGTGGGCTACACGTGTTGTAATTGGGTATTTTGTACTTATAATAAATCTAATCGAGTTTTTTTTTTTGTATGCAACGCATGTTTTACAAAAGTTTTAGCATGTTTCCACGATGGAGGATATACATGATATGAACGGTAACTTACCTAAATTAGTAATCAATGCTTGTGATTACCCTATTGGACAGATAGACAATTATGTAATTTCGAAGAAGTTTTTGATACACACAGACTATGTAACATTCACGCCACGTCACGTAGATACGCTTTCAAAAAGCGGGCAGGATTTTACTGCTTCGCGGCCTTCTATAATAGAAATGACAACTTTTCTCAACACATCCATTTATAAGGACGCGTTAGCAGAAGACATCACTGCTGCTCAATTATTAAGGCGCACACCATTTCTATACGAAACAGCGTCTGAAGGGACACTATATTTGGTTAGGAAATTCGATTTTGTTTCAGGCGACCAGCAAAGTGTTTGGGTGAACGATCGGTTTTCAGCCATGTTGAGCTTCTGGCCTGCGGTGGCTAAAAATAATAAAAGTCCTATCTTTTTGAAAAATGCAGATAGCGTGTGTATAGGTTTGATTATGCCTATGTTTATGACATGTGAGGATTCTGGTTTAACAGTATGCTCTGCATGTGGTAATTTGAAAACAGCTTAGAACAAAGAAGCAGTGCAGAAAATTGAGAAGACTTACTCAGCTAAATTAGGTGTAAAAATTATGAAAAAACCAGATAAAGAAAAAGATTGTATTTGCTCACCATATAAGGAAAAAAGGCAGATGAGCGGGGCCGTGTGTTCTTTTTTAGAATATGTCGGAAAACTGTGGTTAGATAAAGAGAAGTGGATAACCAGAGGCAGCGAAGCTTATAAATGCGAATGTGGACAATATTGGAGCACTTTCGGATTTGGGTCTGACCTGCTGACAATGATAGAGACAGATTATGTTAAAGAATGTTTACAATAGGAGAAAACTAGATGAAAGAGGATACCAAAGAATTCAAAAAGGGCGACCAGTGTTACCATGTGCCAACTTGGAAGCACCTGGTATACGCTGAATTAGAGAAGAGCACCGTAATGGGAGCAGGCTTGCGCATGCTCCCCCTAAATACAGGGATGGCCGAAGAAGAACACTGTTTCCGAACCATTGAAGATGCTGCAAAATACTGGTTGCCAAGAATTAATAAAAAAATGACAGACATGACAACATCGTATTTATCAAAGGTACACCCAATTGAGTTAGCACTCGAAAAACTGCACAACCTAGCAGGGGGAAAGAACATAACAAAGAAAAAGGACATTGAAACCGCACATGTAAAAATTACATGTGACAACAGTGGCTATCGAGCCATATGGAAAGCGGAAACCAAAATAAGTTACGCAGAATACGAGTACGGGGAGTGGGACAGTGAAGAAGGAGAAGCGGGGTTTTATCTAGGGACAGCTGTTTTCCCCAAAATTCTCCCCGAAAGCGGTGCTGTCCCCGCGGTTGTCATTACAGAAGCAGATTATAAAACGCTTTTAAAGGAGGCAGGGCGGGGACATGAAACAGATAATAAACAAGCTTAAAGAGAGCCAAGAGGATTTTGAGTGGTACCCGACCACCACAGAGATTTTGAATACCGTCAAGAAAAACTTCCTACACCATTTCAGGAAGGATGAAAGCCTCGACATATTGGATTGTGGGGCAGGAGACGGAAGGGCGCTAACCCATCTTAAATCATGTGGCGGGAGTTTATACGCTATTGAAAAGAGTTCTGTTCTCATCAATGAAATGAGTCCAGATATTTTTATCGTGGGCACTGATTTTGAGATGTCCACGCTCATTGATAAGTGTGTCGATGTAATATTTTGCAATCCGCCTTATTCTCAATATGAAATATGGGCAAAGAAAATCATTTCGGAGGCTAACGCCGCAATGATATACCTCGTAATCCCTGACAGGTGGGTAAATTCTCTCACCATTGCAGATGCCATTAAGTCACGGAATGCTACGGCTAGGATTTTAGGGGCGTTTGATTTTTGTGATGCAGAGAGGCAAGCTAGAGCAAAAGTTAATATTCTGGCAATCCCTATTTATATGCGCGGGTATACTCACGGAAAGAAGTCCGCAGAAATCGATCCTTTTTCTTTGTGGTTTGAAAATACTTTCCAATTTTCGGCAGACAAAGCGGACGGGTTCAATCAAAAAGAAACCCTTAAAGCTGATTTGGAAAATACCATCGTAAAAGGGGGCGGTCTTATCCCAACCTTGGTGGAACTTTATAACACTGACATGAAAAAGCTGTATAAAAACTATACGGCTGTCTCAAAACTTGACCCCTCAATCCTGAAAGAACTTAATGTCAGCGTGGATGCACTTAAGGAGGGGTTGAGGCAAAAAATAGAGGGGATGAAGCTTCTCTATTGGAAGGAGTTTTTTGACAATTTCGAGAAAATTACGGACAGGCTGACTACAAAAAGCCGTAAAAAATTAATGGGCAAATTAATGGAGCATACGTCCATCGACTTTACAGCGGCTAATGCTTACGCCGTTACAATCTGGGCGATTAAAAACGCAAATAAATATTTCGACAGCCAGTTGATCGAAGTGGTTGAAGCGATGATAGCCCAAGCCAATATAAAACATTATAAATCTAACAAAAGGGTATACCAAGATGATGAGTGGCTATATGGGCGGAAACCTGAAGTCAGCAAATACGCCCTAGAATTACGGATAGTACTTGCACACAAAGCAAAAATAAAGGGCAGTGGTTACGGCTATAGTTTTGACTACCTAAACGGACTCCATAAGGATAGTCATAACTTCCTTTCTGACATTACCACAGTAGCAAACAATCTGGGGTTTTGTAGTAACGATCAATCCGAAGATTTTGAATGGTGCATCGGAAAAAAGATTATGTTCCGCATGGGTGATGCCACTCTTATGGAAGTGAAAGCCTTTAAAAACGGAAATTTCCATATAAAATTTAATTGTAAGTTTATCCAGAAATTAAACGTCGAGTTCGGAAGGCTAAAAGGCTGGTTAAAAGATGAGCAAGAAGCCAGCGAAGAGCTAAAGATACCTCTTAAGGATATAAAGAACTTTGGTTCAAACTTCAGATTTGAAGCATCAGATGCATTATTATTAATAGAATAGACGATACTAGGTGTACTTAAATGTACTTGATGTTTCACATATGTACTCTCAAACCTATCACCTTTATGCTAACTCCTAGTGTTTTGTACGTTTTACATTTGGCATAGCGATTGCATTATATAAGAGCAACAAACGAAAACCCACGGAGGAGTAAGACTATGCAAAAGCGAAGAGATCCCATAGAGATAATATTGAGCGATCATCACTATTGGAGCCTGCTTCGAAAGTACACTGTACACGAGATAGAAGTATTTTGTGAGATTATAAACTTGAAAAGGCGTGATAAGGTAGACACAAAAACTTTGCGGGCTGCGGTTGCTGCTAAGAAAGCGGAGTTGCAAAGTTTTCATTTTACAACAATTTAACTTTTATGTAGAGGGTGCATCTTTCGGGTGCATCCTCTTTGGAGGCAGAGATGAAGAATAAATATTATTTGAGGAGAAAGACACCTCATTTGCACGAGGTATATAAGATCGGGGCCACATGCGCAATCGGCAGTATTTTTAAGAGTAAAGATGGCGGTTACTACTGTACCGCAGGTGCGCATAAACTTGGTAACGTACCATCTGATTTGATATCTGCCACCCGTATGGTGGTACAACATGCGGGCTTGTAAGGTTTTTGTAAGGTTTTTGTAAGGTTTTTGTAAGGTTTTTGTAAGGTTTTTGTAAGGTTTTTGTAAGGTTTTTGTAAGGTTTTTGTAAGGTTTTTGTAATGTTAACGTATATCCATGGCATATAGGTACAGGGAGCTAAAAGGAAAATGGAAGAGAAACAAGTACTCACATTGAAAGAGGCAGTGGAGCAGTATCTGGCGCATTTGGCAGAGATTGGGAAGGCGAAAGGGACAGTCGCCACCTACGGCAAAGACTTTGAGCTTGCAGTTAAGCATTTCGGCGGACATAAGAAAATGGATGCTTTCCTCCCGCCACACATCGCCACCTTTTTTAAATCTGACCTCGTGAATAAGCTCCCGAACGGGAAAGACAGAGCCAAACCTACTATCGATAAGACAAAGCGTGCTGTTAGGATGCTGTTTGTTTGGGCCAAAGAATCCAGCATGATCAACAAACTGCCTATTCCGAAAGACGCATTACCAAAAGTAGTGCAGAAAAAAAGTAAGGCTTTTGCCACAGTAAGTACGCAGGCAGCAGAAGAGGTTATCTGAAAAAGTGATAAGCAGAGCGCAGTATTTAGTGAGATTTGGAAATACTGCGCTATACCATTTGTTAGAGGCAGTTAATTTATTAAGCTAGTTCAAATTTTTTAGGGAGGTACATTTATGCCATCATCGGATGAACATGTTGAAATACGCTTGGAGGTTATAGGAAACCCCAAACGTGACGTACGTAAGTACGTTGGGAAAAAAGATGGAAAGTTGAAGTTAGTAAAGAAAGAGGAATAACATTTACATTTATGGCATGCATATTGTTGCATACGCATGTTAAGTTTTTATAATAGTATAAAGGGTACTACTTAAGGCAGTATTACTGCAAGAACACCCCCAAGGTTCTTTTTAGATAGTACCCTTTATACTATTATAAAAACTTGTGGGAAGCGAGGTATAATGCTGGATAACGCCAAAGAGGATATAGCACAGAGAGTGCGGAGGATACATATTATTTCCACAGGCGAAAAGTGGAAAGTTAAGAAATCTTGGTGTACACGTAGCAGCAGAGTATTTTCACGTAAAACTGCTGCTGTGCGGTATGCTACAAAAGATTTACTGTCTAATTGTTGTGTTATTATTCATAAGGTAGATGGCACTGTTGAAAAAATAATTCAGAAGGAGGATGTTAATTTTAAGTAAGCTTATTAACTTCATTTAGGAGAACATGATCAAAATGACAAAAAGAGAGTTGGTCGCACGAATTGCGGACAACACAGATTTAACAAAGAAGGATGTTGCTTGCGTACTGTCAGAATTTGCCGCAAGCATGCACAACGCAATCCAACAGCCTGGCGGTAACGTGACTTTACGTGGGTTGTTTACACTTAAGGCGTACCGTGCAAAAGCGGGGAAGCGGAGGAACCCCCAAACAGGTGCACAGGTCATGGTGCCAGAAACTGGGAAAATAAAATTTATTCCTGGTAAGCATTTAAAAGAATCCGCCGAGATTGGCGTTGGCACTAAGACTATCACATAAATAATTTAAGGAATTTTGGCCAAGAAAAAGCACACTAATATCCATCTTATTGTGGCGCCCTTTTCTTGGCCAAATATTTTTTAGGTGGAATAGCACATTTGTGAAACAAAAGAGTTTTTGAGATGGTAACAATTTAATAATTCAGGAGTAAAACGTAGTGTCATTTATAATTATAAGTGTGAATAAAGACGGTAAAGAATACTCAATGAAGATATCATCGCAGGATGAGGCGGAGCGGATAAGCGTCGAGTTCCATGGAGGTACATGCATGTCACAAGATGATCAGACCGAAGAGCCTGTGGCTAAACCAACCGCGCACAAAAAGGAAGATGCAGCGATCACAAGCGGTAAGCGCACAAGAGGTGCATCTAGGAAAAAGAAGGTTACAAAATATGTTAACCCAGACCCTGTGCATGATCAGCACTTTGAGCCTGTGCCAGATGATCAGCACCCCGACGATGAGAATAAACCCATACATGAAGCTACAGCGATGCCTAACACGCCTCACGTACATGTTTGTGATGAAAGAGATAAGCTGGCAGATACGCATATAAATGAGTGTGTTCCCGAAGTTAAAACCCCGCGTAAAAGAAAAAAAGAAACAGTCTTGTCTTATAAAGATAAGTTAGAAAAAGAAATAACTGCACTTGCTGAATTAACTGGACGAGGCGGACATGGTCTATTGATTGAACTTACAGGCAAAGACAATTTTGACAATGTATCCGAAGAGGAAGCCAAAGCCGTATATGACTTAAGGTTTGGAAATTAGTCATGTGTAAAGAAGCCGACATCTTGAAAAAGACATTATTGATCTCGATGCCTTGATAGAGAAATAAAACTCCATGCCCGACGGTGCGACACTGACGTTTTATTTTTGTGGTGATACGTGCCTGAGGGCTGGGGATATTTAAAGTGGCGCAAGGTGCGTACCATTGGAAATATGAAAAAGATGAAGGGGGAAACTCATGATGATAGTAAACGAGCCGGAACAACTTATAACAAAGGACTCTGGACGTTCTTGTGAGTTTTATTTGTATTCCCCAAAAACAAAAAGGTGCTCGATTAAAAAAGAAGGGATATTGAAGCATGTTTCTTCAACAAAGGGTTATGTCTGTGAATCTGCTGATGGGAAGATATACATAGTCCCTCCTGGGTGTTTTAAATTTACAGACAGGAAAAAAGAATAAGGAGGAATCAAGCTATGATGAAATATTTTTGGGTAATTGTGATCTTTGTAGTAACGGCAATAGGATTCTTAGGGAGTAAATATTATCAAGTGTATTGTGATACTGATGCGCTTATAAATAGAGCGCAAATCGCAGGAGATAGTGAAGATATGGCAGGATACCTAAAAAAAGTGAGCGAAAACCTTGCCAAGCACGGCATGGACAAAGGGCATACTGCTGTGATTTTTACTACTCCTGACAATAGTCTGTCTCTGAATTTTAGAGCAGTATCTAAAATAATCGAGAGGCTTGATAGGCTAGGAAGTATTGACTTTATAGCGTCTGGGCTGGCCAGATAACTCTTGATCATATTCTTAAGGCGATGCACGTACTTTCGTGTTTTTATGTCGTATCGACTAGCGGGAATTTTAAGCATCATAGCGAGATAGGGAATGTCGGAGGTGACGTCTTTTGGACTTTTGGAAAGCCACTTAAAGAGCAGCCCGACAAGACGGTTAATTTCTTGTTTGGAATTTTTATGAAGAAATACAATGCAAATAAGGGGGGACAAAATGCTAACAAAAACTGAATGGGCTAACATAGCCGTGTACGGTTCTATTGCTGCTCTTATGCTGTTAGTTTTGTGCATGCTTGGAAAGGTTATTATTTTCCAATAGGAGGGAAAAAATGAGTAACGAGTGCTGCTTGTGGGGAGATGAGGCAGACTATGAACCTGTAGAACTTTTCAGTTCAAAACTAGTAAGGCCGAGAGCCGAGCGTAAATGCATTGAATGTGGAAAGGAAATTAAGAAAGGGGGATCGGCTATATATGACACAGGAAAGTATGGCGGCAAGTGGGAATCCTTCTATACATGCTTGCCATGCCAAGAAATAAAAGATAAGTTTTTTTGCAAAGTCGCCCCGTGGTATTCAAATATGTTTTCGGAAATTTCGTGTGAACTAGCCGATAACAAAAGCTGTATAGCCTCTTTAATTTTAGAGTTAACAGGTGCGGCAAAAGATAAATTATCCAGCGAGTTAGGGAATACCCAAAATAGCGGAGATACATATGAACGTATTAAGCGTATTTGATGGCATGTCTTGCGGGAGAATAGCTCTTGACAGGGCAGGAATTAAATACAGCAATTATTTTGCTTCTGAGATTGATAAATTCGCCTTAAAAATAGCAACAAAGAACTATCCTGACAATATCAATTTGGGGAATATTAAGAATGTTGATTATGCAACGCTTCCTAAAATCGGGCTGCTTTTGGGAGGCTCCCCCTGTCAGAGCCTTGCAATAGCAAAAAGGCAAAAGGAGAGCGGGCTAAAGAAAGGAGAATCGGTTCTCTTTTGGGAATTTGTCGCAGCGCTGCGACAAATCAGGCCGAAATATTTTCTTTTTGAGAATGTAGCCAGTATGAAGAAAATAGACAAAGAGCAAATCACACAAGCTCTTGGCGTGGAGCCTATAATGATAAATTCGGCCTTAGTGTCTGCGCAACAACGAAAAAGATTTTATTGGACAAATATTCCAGGAGTTACACAGCCCGAAGATAGAAATATTTATCTTAAAGATATCCTTGAAACCGGCTATACAGAAAGGCTAAAAAGTTACTGTGTGACAGCTACATATGCGAATACTGTCCCTGTAGATTATTTTGATCGGAAGAATAGACAGCTTGTTTTTACTAAGCCTGTGAGGGTTGCAACTATAGGAAAGGGTGGAAGAGCACAGAGAGTTTACAGTATTGATGGTAAGAGTATAAGTATTTCTGCGAGCAATGGCGGGCTAGGTTCAAAAACAGGGTTATATGAAATAAGGCCATATGTTCGCAAACTAACACCTCTCGAATGTAAACGTCTTCAAACGCTTCCGTTTACAGGGAAAACATTTAAAGAACGTGGATACACAGAGGGTGTTAGCAATGCGCAGCGGTATAAAATGCTGGGCAAGGGCTGGACGGTCGACGTGATTGTTCATATTTTAAATGGCTTAAATGAAAGGCATCAAAAACGGAGACTAAAAGAAGGGAGAGAGCAATGTTCGGAAGAAAAAATAAGCGAATAAAAGAATTACAGGAAATAATCGAAGACCTTAAAGACGAGAAAATGGAGGCTGACGATAAAATTGGGGAACTTAGGGCAGATAAGAATGATTTGAGGGCAGAATACAAACAGCTAAAAAAGGAGTTTAACGAGGCGCTAAAAAAAGACATAGCGTTTATAAAGGCCATAGAAGCCTGGTGTGAGGGAGAAAGGACGGAGGTAATATGAAAACATCAGAACTTATTAAGGCAATGACCACAAACGGGCGACACGACAAACGTAAGGCTTTTTCGCTATACGAGATTGGGCGTGCCTCTGCATTTGAGCTTTCAAGAGCCAAATGGATAGGTATTATAAAAGGAGTATTCGATTTTGAGACTGCGAGTAGCAAATCCTGCGGCTTTTGTTTTGAAAATAGGCAATGTTGCGACACGTGCTTTCTCGACAATTCTTTAGTAGGCGGAGGCTGTGTTTATTTAGAACCCGAAAGGGCTGTAGATACATTGAAAAACATAGTGAAGCAATATAGAAAACATTTAAAAGAAAAGGGGATGAAATGACAGTAGGAGAGCTTAAAGAAGTTTTAGA